>OGRN01003700.1_pt1 | contig 10650 bp, 9 predicted proteins | sample 1553401 | NCBI WGS metagenome assembly OGRN01 (sample SAMEA2580096, study PRJEB22360) | human gut metagenome | biome: human gut; feature: human-associated habitat; material: faeces | place: Denmark | collected 2008/2010 | reverse complement strand
ATAATAACAAATTAAAATTCTACAACTACTTTATCGCTTTCTTCTCCAGCTTCCTCATGTGTTTCAGATAGATGAGTAACAACAACCCTCCGGTAAAGATCCACGATGCAACATACACATTCATCAGCATCTCATATGTCGGAACCATCTTAAAGACAGTTAAAAGCCAGATTACACGGAATACCACTGTTCCAAGCACCGTAATAATTGAAGGTTCTAAAGATTTTTCCCATTGTATTACCCTGAATTTTTAATAATGTTCCAACTTATCTTTTGTTTTTGATATTTTTCCTACTTATCAAAATCTACTTCGAATGTTCCTTCCGGTGTTTTCATTGTCAGAACTCCCAGATTAAAATCCTCATCATTAATAGTAATATGATATTCAAATATCACATCCTCCTCAAATTTCGAAAGCAGCAGATATGTCCCATTTTCTTTTCCGTCAATCTGATCACAGATATCATCATATACATCTGCTCCGGAAATCTGACGTGGATATCCCGATTCCTTTATTTTCTTTTCAATCAATTCATATAATTCGTTCATTTTTTTCTCCTTTGATTTTCCTTATTATGATTTATTTTTCTCTATAGTAATGCCATATATTTTTCACGCCTATTGCCTTCATACCCCCCCCATCTTTGCAGGTTCCTGCCATCTCATACCCCATTGATTCATAATACTGATTAAGAAATGGATTGTCGATGGAACAGTCCAGGCGCACTCTTTCTTTGTGATCATTTACTGCCAGTGCTTCGACAGCTTTTATGATTTCTCTTCCAGCCCCTTTTTCAGTCAGGTCGATTACAAAATTGTGCAGATAACCATTGTTGTTCCACTGATTAATTCCTTTTTCGTTCATCCACTGAATCTGCTTCAGATACAGACTGAATATTTCTTCTACCTCTGTCTGATCTGCCTTCTTTAATACAACTTCATCTTTAAATCACCTTATACCTTAACCATCTTCTGCTATGGAATCTCCATGTAAATATTACTGCACGCACTGTCCAGTCGGCAAACATACCGATCCAGACGCCCATCGGTCCAAATCCCAGAAATCGGATCAGTATCACGCACAGACAAAATCGGCACAGCCACATGACCAGCAGATTCATGCCCAGACACGACGTGACCATAGAAAATTTTACGTCTCCCGCCGCACGAAGTCCGTATGCCGGAACAAATGCCAGCGTCCATACAATCGGCTTCACAAGCGTAATCCAGGTTACCATATGGAAACACATCTTTGCACTTGTAGGCTCCATGCCGCCAAGAACTGTCACAAGCCTGGTCAATGCAAATACCAGCAGGCAGCTTACAATGATTGCCACTTCTGCGATCACACTTAATTTTTTTATGTAATAGACCGCCTCGTCTTTTCTGTCCGCTCCCATACACTGACCTACAATTGTCATCAACCCTACGCCAACTCCGATTGCCGCCATTCCATTCAGATTCTCCAGAATATTTGTCATTGCCTGGGCTGCGATTGCAGTTGTACCTAATGTTGATACGGTAGACTGTATTGCCAGCTTTCCAAGCTGGAACATACTGTTTTCCACACCGGACGGAATTCCAATCCCGAGTATTCTCCGGATCATCGCCCAGTCCGGACGGATTTTCAGGTAATCTCTTACCACAATTGGCTGCCGGTCTTTTCTTAATTGAATCAATACTACCACTGCACAGAATATACGGGAGACCAGTGTAGAAATTGCCGCACCAGCAACTCCCATATGGAAAATCCAGATCATAATTGCATTTCCAACAATATTCATCGCATTCGATATCATGGAAATGAGCATTGGACCCTTCGTATTCTCCTGCGCGCGAAAAATGGATGCCGCCGAATCATATGCCGCTATGAACGGAAATGAAATAGCTGTATAAAAGAAATATGTCTCTGAGGCTCTCATAACGTCAGCTTCTACTGAACCAAAAATCAGGCGCAAAAGCGGTTTCTTAAATCCCAGACATAACACACTGACTGCGATCGAGATGGCCGTGATGATGAATAACACCTGTCTTGCAGATTCATTCGCCATCTTTTTATTCTGTTGTCCGATATACTGTGAACAGACAATTGCTCCTCCTGCTGCCAGTGCCGAAAATGCCTGTATCACAAGAATATTGATAGAGTCCACCAGCGATACTGCCGAGATAGCTGCAGATCCAATATTACTTACCATCATCGTATCTGCCGTTCCCATAATTGAATTCAATAACTGTTCCAGAACGACCGGTATCAGAATACCGGCGATCATTTTATTTGAAAACATATGCTGTTGTTTCACTTTTTCTGCTCCATAATATGAATGATTTCTTTATCCGTCTGCGCCATCCCCTGATTACCGATCTGTGCCATATGACGGATACAGTCTTCCGGTGTCTCTGCACAGATACCGTCACTCACACGAAGCGGCGCATCATGAACGGCCGTCAGCGCACAAAGCAGGGCTGCTGATGATCCTGTTGCAACCTTCATTGCACAGCCGACCTTTCCGCCGTCACAGATCATTCCCGTTACCGTCCCGGACATATTTCGCACCGCATACCCAAGCTGTTCGTCACTGCCTCCCAGCAGGTAAGCAATTCCTACGGATGCAGCCGTTGATGATGCCATGACACAGGAACACATCGGTGACAGCTTTCCTATATAAGCATTGATATAACGGTTCACCAGGTGAGCAATTGCAAGCGCACGCACCTTTTTCTCCATTGACACTTCCAATGCGTCTGCTGCTTCACTGACCGGCAGGATCACTACCAGACCTTTTGTTCCCGCGCCGGAACTGCTCATCGTCGGCAGCGGACAGCCGTCCAGACGGCTCTCGGCTGCCGAACTTACTTTCAGCATAATTCTGGTCAACAGATCATTCTTCAACACCTCTGAACCTTTTTCACTCCGAAGCGTATCTGCAATTCCTACTCCGACTTTCTTATCTTCGGAATAAGCTACCAGTCTTTCATTCATTTCCACTCCATCCATCAGGAAATGTAATTCTTCCTCTGAAGCTGTATCTGCAACCTGGCAGATCTGTGCAATTGTCATCTGTTTCAACGCCTCAATCAGAGCATTATCTGATGCCTGTCCGTTTTCCTGATTTTTTTCATATATAATCTTTCCATTTTTCTCCAGATATACAAGATTCGTATGTGTTCCTCTGATGACCGATGTGATCATATCTGCTTCTGTCTTGATCTTACATTTCACATACAATCCCTGCTCCTGCTCTTTAATCTTCACGGATACAGCAGCCATACCGCACAGTTCTTTCATCTGTTCCAGAATTTCCGGTGTGATATCTTCCAGAAGTTCCAGCCCTTTTTCCGGATTCTTAAGATATGCTCCCAGTGCTGCTGCATATGGAAGTCCTACATAATCACAGCCTGGGATTCCTGCCGACATTCCATTTTTATAGATTCCTGCATTTACTTCCACTTCTATCGAGCGGATCTTATTTTCCGTCATTTTCCCTGCATTTGCTGCGCACAGTGCTACACATACCGGTTCCGTGCAGCCAAGTGCCGGAACTACGTCATTCTTTAAAAGTGTAATCATTTCTTCTTTTTTTAACATATCTCTTCCCCAAACTTTTTATTTCGACCAGGTTGGTTCTTCCTCTCCTGTATAGGCAAATCTGCCGTCATTCTTTTCTTCCAGTGCTTTGATCATATGATAGGTATATTCATTATATGGTGTTGGAATCCCCAGTTCTTTTCCCATACGCATCAGCGCTCCGGAGAACATATCGATCTCCGTATGACGTCCTGCATCCAGATCCTGTAATGTGGAATAACGGGCCATTGGCGGAACCGCACTTCCCCGTCCGGACATTCTGTCCGCTTTACTGATGTCAATTCCTTTCGCTTCTGCAATTGCTTCCAGTTCTTTTTTCAAACCATTCTGAATTGCTTTCATATGTTCACTGTCCCGGTAACAGCCAACACCTGCTCCCAGGATTGCCTGTGGCAGATTATTGCAGACATTCAGACGGAATTTACACCACACTTCTTCTATTGCATATTCCGTTGAGCGGTAATGGATTCCCGTACCGGCAAACAGTTCTTTCACCGCCTTTACCCTTTCACTTTCGTATGGGGCTTCATATTCACCGAAGATGATCCCAAGTGTTGTCTCCGGATCGAAATGATATCCGTCCGCTTCTCTGTGCGACGCTACTTTAATCACAGCCGGAAGAATGTGTGACTTTCCAATCTGTTCTGCGATGATCTCTTCGCTGTCCACGCCATTCATCAGGCTCATTACACTGGTATCTTTTCCAACTATTTTTCGGATGCTTTCCAATGCTCCCGGTAATGCACCGTATTTTAACGAAACGATCAGGAAATCCACATTTTCTGCTTCCTCTGGTGTCCACACCTCCGGATGATAGACCTTTCCGTTGATCGCACAACCCTGACGGCTCAGTCTTTCCTTTCTCTCTCCTTCGGCGATCACACCAAGCTTTATATCTTCACGGTCCGCAAGTCCCCAGATCACATAGGAACCTACCGCACCTGCACCTAATACTGCAACTGATGTTATCTTCATGATTCTTGTCCTTTCATGTTCTGTCTCTGTTAATCCTCAGAATCGTCCGCCAGCAACTTCTCTTGCATACTTTTGTATCTACATGACCTGCCACTGGCAGTTCATTACGGATGCTTTGGCAACCGGTAGTTTTTCTTGCATACTTTGTTATTGAAATATATTGACATATTTTATTGAAGTGATTATATTATAATTAATAAGAGGGAGTAATCGGCATCTATATATTTCATAAAAGAGATATAAGAATGGAAGATATAGATGTTTACGATGACGTCAGTACGATGGCAAAAGAGCTATCCGTATCGTAATGAAATGGTGAGACTTTTATTGCATAGTTTTTATGCAATAAAAGTCTCTTTTTTTATACCAAAGCAAAAGCATGTAATACAAGTTGACGGTGGCAGATTCTAGGTATACTTTCGATATATCAAAAATTAAAAAGGGTTATTGGCCAAAGAAAGAAAGGAGAACAAATATGCTGACAACAAAACAAGCAAGGGAGAATCAGGAAAAATATGGTTTCAATGAACTGGTAGAAGGGAAAAAGAAAAGTATCATGCAGATATTTCTGGAACAGTTTAAAGATTTTCTTGTTATCATATTGATCATATCTGCAGTGATTTCCGGTATCTTAGGAGATGCAGAAAGTGCGATTGTTATTTTTGTAGTAATTACGATGAATGCAATACTTGGAACGGTGCAGACCGTAAAGGCAGAACAATCGCTTAACAGTTTAAAACAGTTATCTGCTCCGGAAGCGAAAGTAGCAAGAGATGGAAATATTATTCAGATTCCGTCGAGAGAGGTGACGATTGGCGATGAAGTAATACTGGAGGCAGGGGATTGTATACCTGCAGATGGAAAACTTATAGAATGTGCAAGTCTGAAGGTAGATGAAAGTGCACTGACGGGAGAAAGCATAGCAGTTGAAAAGAATCTGGATGAAGTCGCAGTCGGAACAGCACTTGGCGATCAGACGAACAAAGTATTCTCCGGAAGTTTTGTTACGTATGGAAGAGGAAGATACGAAGTGACTGCAATCGGCATGAATACAGAAGTAGGAAAGATTGCAGATCTTATGAAGAATACATCAGAAAAGCGCACACCACTGCAGGTGAATCTTGATGATTTCGGAAAAAAATTGTCGATATTAATTCTTGTATTTTCAGGCATAATATTTGGGGTAAATGTATTTCAGGGAGAATCTATTGGTTCAGCGTTTATGTTTGCTGTTGCGCTGGCAGTTGCAGCGATACCGGAAGCTCTTAGTTCGATTGTGACGATTGTATTATCTTTTGGAACACAGAAGATGGCAAAAGAACATGCAATTATACGAAAACTGCAGGCGGTAGAAGGTCTTGGCAGTGTATCGATTGTCTGTTCGGATAAAACGGGGACACTGACGCAGAATAAGATGACGGTAGAGGATTATTATGTAAATGAAAAGAGAATACCGGCCGGAAAAATTAATCTGAAAAATGAAAATGAAAAACTGCTTTTGAGATTCAGTATCCTGTGTAATGATTCAACGAATACAGACGGACAGGAGATTGGTGATCCTACGGAAACGGCACTTATTAATCTCGGAAGTAATCTGGGAATTGAGATTATGCAGGTAAGGGAACGATATCCGAGATTGTCTGAGGTTCCATTTGACAGTGAGCGAAAATTGATGTCGACAGCTCATAGGATTCAGGATGATAAGATGTTAACGGCTGATCATATAATGATCGTAAAAGGTGCTGTAGATGTATTACTGGATCGTATGGACAGAATCAGAGTTGGAAATACTGTAAGAAAGATGACAGATTCTGACTGTAAGAATATTTCCATGCAGAATATGCAGTTTTCCAGAGAAGGGTTAAGAGTTCTTGCATTTGCATATAAACATCTGGAAGAGGAAAAAGAAATCGGTACAGAGGATGAAGAGCATCTGATATTTATCGGAATGATCGCAATGATGGATCCGCCGAGAGAAGAGTCGCAGGTTGCGGTAGCAGAGTGCCTGAATGCCGGAATCCGGCCGATTATGATTACGGGAGATCATAAAGTCACGGCTGCGGCAATTGCAAAGAGGATTGGAATATTAAAGGATGAGTCAGAAGCCTGTGAAGGTGCTGATATTGAAAATATGTCAGATGAAGATTTAAAAGACTTTGTAGAGGGAATCTCGGTCTACGCAAGAGTCTCTCCGGAGCATAAGATCAGGATTGTCCGTGCGTGGCAGGAAAAGGAAAATATTGTGGCAATGACAGGAGATGGTGTGAATGATGCGCCGGCTTTAAAACAGGCGGATATCGGTGTTGCAATGGGTGTGACCGGAAGCGAAGTTGCTAAGGATGCGGCGGCGATGGTTCTGACAGATGATAATTTTGCAACGATCGTGAAGGCAGTGGAAAATGGAAGAAATCTGTATCAGCATATTAAAAATGCAATTCAATTTCTATTATCCGGAAATTTCGGAGCAATTCTTGCGGTACTGTATGCAGCAACGGCCGGATTACCGGTGCCTTTTGCCCCGGTACATCTGTTGTTTATTAATCTTTTGACAGACAGCCTGCCGGCAATTGCGCTGGGTATGGAACCGCATTCTAAAGCGGTTATGGATCAGAAACCGAGACCTGTGAATGAGTCAATACTTACGAAAGCATATCTGGTGAATATCGGAACCGAAGGTCTGTGCATCGGGATTATGACAATGGCAGCATTCTTGATCGGATACAGAGGACAGGGTGCAGTTCTGGCAAGTACGATGGCGTTTGGAACATTGTGTATGAGCCGTCTGGTACATGGATTTAACTGCAAAGACGATAAGCCGGTAATATTCTCAAAGAGATTCTTTAATAATAAATATCTGATCGGAGCATTTGTCTTAGGTACTGTTCTGATCACGGGTGTTCTTACAATTCCTGGATTACATGCCATGTTTAAGGTTGTTACGTTAAATATGACGCAGCTGATGACAGTATATGGTCTTGCATTTCTGAATCTTCCTGTGATTCAGGGATTGAAGTATTTGAAGGGAAAGACAAAATGGAATTAAAACAAGAGACAGTGAAGCAGATCAGGGGATTGATCATATTTACGGCAGTACTGATTGTCTGTCTGTGGAAATTTGATGTTGTGATAAGTGCGTTTCAATTTGTATTAAATATAGTATATCCGTTTTTGCTTGGCGGTGCGATTGCATTTGCCTTAAGTGTACCGATGAACTTTGTAGAACGGAAATTATTTACAGAGAGAAAAATTTCTGAAAAATATAAAAGAAAATATGCCAGGGGAATCAGTCTGATGCTTGTAATTGCCGGTGTAACCGGAATTCTGGCAATGATAATATTCGGGCTGCTTCCGCAATTGGCAGGAACATTTGCCAATCTGGGAAAGAGTATTCAGGAGTTTATCCCGCAGGTGCAGGGGTGGGCAGATCACTGGTTCCATAATAATAAAGAAATTATGAATGTCGTGAACAACCTGGAATTTGACTGGAATAAAATTATGGAAGCGGCGGCAGGCTTTCTGAAAAACGGAGCGGGAAGTGTGCTGGAGACTACCATTAATACGGCAAAAAATATTATTGGTGCAGTGGGAACGTTTTTTATTGCATTTGTATTCGCAGTTTATATTTTGCTGCAGAAAGAGAAACTGGGAAGACAGGCGAAAAAAGTATTATTTGCGTTTGTCAGGAAGGGGAGAGCAGAAGCTGTATTGGAAGTGCTGGCTCTGACGTATAAGACATTTTCTGGCTTTTTGACGGGACAGTGCGTGGAGGCTTTGATCCTTGGAGCAATGTTTGTAATCACGATGACACTGTTTAGACTGCCATATGCACTGTTGACCGGAATTGTGATTGCATTTACGGCATTGGTACCGGTTTTTGGAGCATTTATCGGATGTGCGGTCGGGGCGTTTCTGATCTTTATGGTGAGTCCATTTAAGGCGTTGATGTTCATTGTGTTGTTTCTGGTACTTCAGCAGATTGAGGGGAATCTGATTTATCCACATGTAGTGGGAAATTCGGTTGGACTTCCGTCAATCTGGGTGCTGGCAGCAGTGAGTGTTGGCGGAAGTCTGATGGGAATTGTCGGAATGCTGATATTTATTCCGTTGATGTCGGTGGTATATGCACTGTTCCGTGAAGTTGTCTACATTAAATTACGACAAAAGAATATTTATCCACAGGATATTTTATAAATGGGGATAACTTTGTGAATGTGATCATTTATTGTGGATGAAGAGGATATCAGTTTTGAAAACGTGATCGTTCTTTCAATTTACAGTAGATGACAGCAATGGCGGTACTGATCAGGGTTGATACAATACCGGCTCCGATAATAGAAGCAGGATTAACGCTTCCATACTGACTCCGATAAGCAATAACATTGATCGGAATAAGCTGAAGAGATGAAATGTTGATGATCAGGAATGTACACATTTCATTACTTGCTGTTCCGGCAGGGCGGGAGATACCGGGAGCCAGATGTTTGCGGCGCTGTTCTTCTAATTTCGATAATTCTTCCATTGCTTTTAATCCGGCAGGAGTGGCGGCCCAGCCAAGACCTAAGATATTGGCGATCATATTGGTGGTAATCGGTTCTTCGGCGGGGTGACCGGCGGGAAGATTTGGAAAAAGGAAACGAATGACCGGACGGATCTTTCTGGAAGCGGCCGGGATAATTCCGGCTTTGGAAGCAATTTCCATCAGTCCTACCCAAAAAGACATGACACCGATCATGGTAATACAAAGTGAGATGGCTTCTTTGGATGAATCAAGTGCTGCATTGGTAATATCGGGCATCCGGCCTGTGAATGCGGCGTATACGATGCCTGTAAGAATCATAAAAGACCAGAGGTAGTTCAGCATAAGTGAGACTCCTGTATGTGGATATCTGAAGTATAATATGCAAACAGTGTGGAAAATATGACGGTATAAATCGCCATGCGTTTGTAAGGGGCTGCCGGAAATTGCACCAATCTCAGTTATATATTAATATATGACAAGCCAATAGAATAAACTGTAAGAGGATAATTTAAAGAAGGAATGTTAATATGCAAATATTGTTATATCTTACAGATTTCATAGTCCCGCTGGTAATCTTCGGGATTGTAGGTTATGGACTGTTAATGAAAGTTCCGGTATACGATACGTTTATTAAAGGTGCAAAGAAGGGGTTTCTGACAGTGATCAAGATTATGCCGACACTTGTCGGATTAATGGTGGCGGTGGGGATATTGAGAGCGTCCGGCTTCCTTGAACTGATTGCAAATGGAATCGGGAGATTTACGGACAGAATCGGTTTTCCGGGAGAGCTGGTTCCGCTTACAGTGGTAAAGATGTTCTCCTCATCGGCGGCGACGGGACTTTTGCTGGACATTTTTAAAGAATATGGAACAGATTCGTATATTGGACGGATTGCATCGATCAGTATGTCGTGTACGGAGACGATCTTTTATACCATGAGTGTATATTATATGACAGCCAGAGTCACGAAGATGCGCTATACATTAACGGGTGCGCTGCTTGCAACTCTGGCTGGTGTGACTGCCAGCGTAGTGCTGGCGGGTATGATGACATGATCGTGTGATGTGGTAAAATGTCACGGGAAAATGTAATTATTCCCAGGGTTTCTTATGATAATCTGAGGAATCTTTTTTGTCTCTGTGGTCTTTTCCGTTCTGGGATTTGCTCCATATGCGGAGAGCAGTGAGAATTCCGACCGTGTAAAGGATCGAGACTAATATTACCGGGTTATCCTTCAGAAAATAAATAACAAGGATAACGGATAACAGACAGATAAAGAGCTGGAATGTGGTCCAGAATCTTTTTTCGCGGACTTCTTTCGCCTGCTGAAGGAGTTCCATACGTTTCTGTTCCATACGGAGATATTCCATCAGATCTTCATCGCTGATGCGGGAAAGGATCTGCTCATCGCGGTTCATCTCGATCTTGCGTTTGGAACGGAAATTAGAGAAGAACTCACGGAACGGATGTTCATCTTTGGAGCGGGATTTTTCCTGTTGTTCGTAAAAGTCTTCTTCCAGGTCTTCGTCTTCTTCCGCATCTTTTTTCGAAAATTCTTTTGTATTTCGGG
>OGRN01003699.1_pt1 | contig 10652 bp, 10 predicted proteins | sample 1553401 | NCBI WGS metagenome assembly OGRN01 (sample SAMEA2580096, study PRJEB22360) | human gut metagenome | biome: human gut; feature: human-associated habitat; material: faeces | place: Denmark | collected 2008/2010 | reverse complement strand
TTCGCCTTCGGCGAAAGCTCACGAAGTTTATGGTGTCAGGCACCAATTGCACCAATGCTGGTTGACCTCTCCATTTGCTCTTATGGGACATATATAGGAAATGTATTCTTTTATGTCCCCCCATATTGTCCGCATGGGACATATGTGAAATATCTATTCTCTTATGTCCCATCTCTCCTTTACAACAGGACATACATTATATCTTTTTCTCTATATGTCCCACCACTCCTTTACAGTGGGACATACATTATATCTTTTTCTCTATATGTCTCACCACTCCTTTACAGTGGGACATACATTACATCTTTTTCTCTATATGTCCCTACAACTTTCCATCAGTCTTTTTCAAAATGCTGGTAATCCTTCGAATGTGTCCAATCCCCACCCCAGGTAAATCCATATCGGGTAAAAAGCTTGTAACACAGATCATTGTGATCGATCTTGTGCGGAAAATCCCCACTCCGGTCAACATATGCTTCTGCGTTTGCAGGCTCAATCGACAGCTTTCCGTTGACGGTTTTTACATAGGGGTTATAAAGCGTATTGATGTCGACTGCCATGCCCAGACCGTGTTTTGAGATTTTTGTCGTGTGGGAAATGAAACGGAAATTAAACGCGGAGGAATTGTTATCGCTCATGGATGCCTCATCATCCGCATCGTATTCATCCACCAGCCGGACTTTTTCAATGGGATATTCTGCCTCATACAACTGCCTGAAAATGGCAAGGACATCCTCTGCAATGGCTTTATTTACCACAAGTTCTCCCTCTTTTGTCTGACCGTCAAACCCCATGTGGAGCACATGAAGATAGCGGAGATCTTCCCGCGGTACGGCACAGTCTGCCTTGTATGATTTTCCCTGCATCTTCTCAAAAATATCGTCCGGGATTTTGGAAATATAGAACGCTTCCTCTGTGATACTTTTGTTCATGTTTTGTTTTTTCTCACTCAGTTCTGTCCCTGAAGTCCTGTGATCCTGTTCTTTTTCACTGTTCTCCTGATTCGCAACCTCAGACTTTTTTGTGTTTGATTTTTCCGGATGCCGGATCAGACGGCTTCCGGTTACGACTGCGGCGGCTGCAAGTAACACGGCCGCAGTGATGATCATTCCTTTTTGTTTTTTCACCAGTTTCTCCTTACTGACACGTTTCCCTTTTCTGTAAACATAAAAATTCATCCGCTTCAACATGATAACACCGCTAAGCCTACGCTATCGAAAAAAGTGTCATGTGAAAGCCCGAAGGCCGCATTTCTGCACGGATGAATTGTGTATATTTTAGCACTGATTTTTGGGATTTGCTATATTTTCATAACAAAAAATGCATTTTTCTTTTAATGCACCCTCGAAAAATAATCCATCAGAATTCCCTTAATATGATTATACCTTCTGGCATAAGAATTCTCCACCCGTATAATCTCCATATTGTGTGCCTGACAGATGGCATTTTTCTTCCGATCGCGCTCCTGCACCACCGCATCTTCAAAATGCTCTTTCCCGTCAAGTTCGATTGCCAGAACCGGCAGTTCCTTTTTTCCCTGTTTTTCGTACACAACAAAATCAAAGCGCCCCATATAAAACAGATCATCATATGTCATGTTGTCCTGAAACACCTGCGATATGGCAACTTCTTTGTGGATCACATACTTACTCTGGGAAAGCCAGATATTTTCGAGCGCATGCGTCAGGTTTTCGAGAAACGCATTTTCGGTAGCGGTAGAAAACGGCTGGATGCCAAGTGCACGGGAACTGATATGTTTTTCCGTAATCTCTGACTTCCCGTTGGTTTTGATGTACTGCGCAAGTTCATAAAGATCATCGTCTGCCTGTCCTGCATGCAGACGCTCCAGTTCTTTGCTGTCTGCGAGCAGAACAAGTTTGTCTTTCGCCCGTGAGGTTGCAACATTGATCAGTTCCTTATTGTTTTTCAGCCACTGATAGGTACCAGCATTGGTGCGGTCGGACAGTGCCGTGGAAAAAAGCACCACATCCTTTTCATCTCCCTGAAAAGCATGCACCGTTCCACAGACTAAATTTTCGAGGTGGTTTTCTTTGATCGCCTGCTCGATCAGTGCCCGCTGGTTTACAAACGGTGTGATCACCGCGATACTTTTGTCCGTGTTCTGCTTCGCGTATGCAATGACCTCGTCTGCTTCCACCGGAGATGTATTTTTGATCTCGGCACGGTCACTTTTTACATCTACATAGACAAGTGGCTCCGGCTCTTTGCTTTTTGAACAGATCTGCAGTTTGGAATTGTAATATTTTTTATTGTTAAATCCAATAATTTCTCTGTTGCAGCGGTAATGGCTGCGCAAAAGCACTTCATCACTCACCGCATCACATGCCAGATACGTTTTGTAAATCGAATTCTTTCTGTAATCATATTCCTCTGCCACATGATACCGCCGTCGCAGCTTGCGGTTGATCAGTTCTCCGAGCAGAATAACCGGATTCAGCTGCTGCGGATCTCCCACAAGCATCAGTTTCTCTCCACGGATAATCGGGACAAGAGAGATCGCAACATTGCACTGGCTGGCCTCGTCCATAATGGTCATGTCAAACAGCGGCTCTGGTTCCCCAATCTTATGTGCCGATATGCAGGTAGTGATAATGATTGGAAAAACACGCTGCAGCTTTTTTACATTTTCGGATTTCTGCATGTATTTGTTGAATGCCCGCGCCTGTGTCTCTGGATTTTCTCCGGAATCTAAAATCTCCCGCAGTTCCTGATATTTGGGTTCTTCCAGTGTCTTGATATAACGCGCAGACGTATAAAATAAATACTGATAAAATTCTTCTTCGTTGCGGTCGAGAAGCTGCAGGGCATCCGAATCAGAAATTTCGCCAATCTGATGGATTCTCTGATCGAGCTTCTGCATCTGGTATCCCTGCAGGTCCATCTGAAACGGGAGCAGATTCATGGCATTTTTAATATGTTCCTGGTATTCCATGAGATGCGAAAGTGTCTCTTTCCGCTCCTTTAAATCCAGAATTTCCTCATACTCTTTCAATCTCGCAGAAAGACGTTTTGCACGGTCAACCCTGTCATCCTTGCGCTTATCGAGCGTGGACGTAAATATTTTTACGGTCTGCACCTGATTTCGCAGGCGGTTGATGTAGCTGATTGCAGCTTTAACTTTGTCTATATTCCCAAGCCGCAGTACCGGAAACGGAATGGTCTGTCCATGGTACTCAAGATGTGTCAGTTTTTCAAATACATTGTCGATTGGAACGTTATTGTAGGACGCAAATAAAACGGTCGTATTGTTAAAAAACGCCGTTACTATTGTGTTAATAATCGTATTTGTTTTTCCCGTGCCCGGTGGCCCCTGTATGTAGGCAAGCGGATATTTCATGGCGTTGTTGATCGCCAGCAGCTGATCCAGATTGATGTTCTGATTGATCAGTGCAATCGGATACGCCTTGGTGCGGCGCGGCCGTTCTAACAATTCCCCGAAGAAGGCTTTGACTGGATAAGTAACCTGCTGCTTTTCAAACATATCAAGTATGGCTTTGTACTCGTCATGCAGATTCAACACTACATCCATCCCAAGCCCCAGCACATACGGCATATCATCTACGACTGGCTTTTGCCCGCCATGACCGGTAATCGCATCTTTGATTTTTTCCAGATTGTTTTCAAAATCTTCCAGCAGTTCGTACTCGTCCGCATCCAGAAATTTACGCGCATTTTCCGTCTGTCCGTCAATGCCAAACTGTGTGCAGACTGTGATATCTTCATCCGGCTGAAACACTCTGTTTTTCACATCAAAGTTCAGGTTCCGGTATGCCAGAACGTACAACCCCTTCGCCGTATGAATACTCAATACATTGAGTGCCAGTTTCTTAATTCTTAAATTGGTGCTCTTTTTCTTTTCGTGAGACAGGGAATACTGGAAATTTGACACGACCTCCTGAAACTGCTGATCGTTAAGTGCATACCGTCCGTTTTTCACACGATCCCCATCGATATAATGGATCAGATCATAATCGGTGATGTAAGGTGTCGTATCCATGCGGTTACACAGTTCCAGATAATTTAGTATTTTCAGATTTGCAGAGCTGGAAAAAATAGTTTTATAGCGCTCCGGATGCATCTCGATATCTTCGATCAGCTGCCTGTTTTCCGGACAGTACGTTCCTTCAATGACTTCCGTGGACAGAATGGAATCCACAAAAATTTTGTCATATTCCCCCAGTGTATACATTCCGAGGTGCAGACCATCTACTTTGAGGGTACGTTTTGCCGGATCAAGATCACGGATTCCAATCCAGTATTTTGTAATCTGATCCGCTTTGTTCCGATATTCGATTTTCAGCCACTTTCCCTCATGAATCGCCCGGAAAATGTCCCTGCAAATCTGATTCATACTATGCTCCGTCCTGTTTTACATGATATCTCTATCATTCATTATGATGTTCGGACAGAACCTTTGTCAAGCAAATCCTCAATTCCCCTTGCTGCTCAAAGGATTACTTCTTGTTTCAAAAAACTGATTGTTATCTATGCGTGCGCGGTTTTTGTCGTTGTACATACTGCTCTGCCGGATTGCGGCATTTTCTTTTTCCTGTTCCGGTGTGTTCTCCGCAAAATGTTTTGGTTCTGCGGTAACCGGATCTGCATCCGTTCCTACAAGCATCGCTGATTTATCCGTGTAATTTTTGGGTTTCATGACATACCTCCAACTTTTTTGTTAGTATGTCCGTTCTTTATCCTCTCCACTCCCGTAAGTAAAAGTTTGTAAAAACTTCCGTAACCGATCTGTCTTCGGATTCTCGAAAAATTCTTTCTAAATCTTCTTCTAATGGAATATCGTACTCTTTCTCAATTATATTTAGCTTCCCGCTTTGTGTAAGACTCTTTGAAAGCAATGCCCCCAACAGACGATGTAATTCATGCTTTTCATCCTGACGAGGTAACTTCTTTGCCAATCCAATCAAAACAATATTAAGCATATCCTGCTTAATATCATCATATTTTTTGTTGACAAAATAAGAATGGAGTAAGGAGTTCAAAGATGGAACCCCTTACTCTTTTTTGGCGTTGAGCCGGATCTGTCTCGGTGTACAGCCGTAATATTTTCGAAAGCATCTCGAAAAATAACTGATGTTGGGAAAACCGCAGCTAAGCGATATTTCCGTGATCGACATTTCTGTGTTTTGAAGAAGATTGACCGCTTTTAAAAGCCGAAAATGGTTGACAAAAGTAATAGGAGATTCTCCGGTTAGTGATACCATGAACTTGTAAAAATTATCGGCGCCCATATAGAGATAATCCGCCATCTCTGCAACCGTGATTCGCTCCTGGTAGTGCTGTTCCAGATAATCGATCAGTTTCTGCATCTTTTGCTGCTTGTCATAGGATTTCACATCCATAGGTGAGTGGTTCAGTAAGAGCGTATCGGAGTGTGAAAAAAATATATATAGAAGTCCGAAAAACAGGCTTTTCATCTGCATTTCCCAGGCCGGTTGGCGAGTTTTCCACAGATGTTCCATAGAACTTAAAATATCAATTATTTCGTTATAGCCGGTTGTGGACGGATCGAGAAATGGTGTAAACCAGATCTTATTTTTATATAAAGAATCAAAAAGCGGACCATTGGAGACATTGTTGCCGGTACACAGTTCTTTCAGATCCAAAACATAAACATTGACAATACAAGTCTTATCCCCTTCTTTCACACCGTGATGAAGCTGGCCGGAATTAATGATCGCTATATCACCTTTGTGCAGGATGGTATCCTGATTATCGACATAAAGATGGAGAATTCCTTCCACGATTTGTACAATTTCCGGTTCTTTATGGTGATTAAAATAAATGAGTATCGGATAAAGTTCGCTGGAAAGCTTCCAAAAGTATACACATCCATTACCCATTAAATGACTTTGTTCAAAATAATATCGGTTTTTCATTGATTTCTCCAATTATAACAGTTGCATAAAAATAGTACTAAATTATTGTTAATTATATCATACTTTCAAATAAAATTTATATTTTATTACGAAATAGTGTTATTTATTTACAGAAATCTGTTAGAATGAGTGCTTTTTGCAATATATAATTTCCGTAAAGAAAACAAAGAAAATAAAAAAAAGAAAGGTTGGGGAGCGATGGCATTTATTTGGGAGGAGAACAATGTTCTTAAATTTAAGCGCAGACAGGAAATCATGGAGATTTATGCATATGGTTCCGGTCTTCGTGTACGGGCAACCGAAAATGTGCAATTTACCGGAAGAGATTGGGCACTGACAAACGATTCGAAACAAAAGGCTGAGATCAAAGTAGAAGATAAAAAAGCGACGATCAGCAACGGCCAGATTACCGCAGTTGTAACAGAGTTCGGAAGAATTACCTTCCTTGATACAAACGGGGAAGTGCTGCTGAAAGAGTATTACCGTGGATCTGAGTACGGCTCAGAGGCGGACAATGATCTGAACACTATCATTCAGCTGAGAACCGCAGGACGTATGTATCACAATGTCGGTGGTGATAATTACCGGATATCCGTTAAGTTTGAATCAGACGATAATGAGAAGTTATACGGAATGGGACAGTATCAACATCCATACCTGAACTTAAAGGGCTGTCATCTTGAAATGATGCCGAAAAATACGCAGGCGAGTGTTCCGTTTTTATTATCATCCAAAGGTTATGGATTGCTTTGGAACAATCCGGGAATCGGAACCTGTCCTCTGACAAGCCCCGACTCCCGGAAATCCCTTGTTTTCTACACTTTTTCGCTATTCTATTTTCCGACTTTTGACATCAATACAACAGTCTCGACATGCACCGTATGCGGAAACTGATCCACAGGCGTCACATCCTTAAGCTCATACCCATTCGCTCTTAAGAACTTCACATCCCGCGCAAGTGTCGCACTGTCGCAGCTTACATACACAACTTTCTCCGGCTGCATATCCACGATCGTCTGAAGCAGGGATTCCTCACAGCCTTTTCTCGGCGGATCGACCACGATCACATCTGCGTGTGCGGTCTCTCCGTTATGTGTCTTTTCATATTCTTTGTAATACTCCGGCAGGACTTCTTCTGCCTTACCTACATAGAATTCCGCATTCGTAATGTCATTGATCTTTGCATTATTCTTCGCATCGTCTATGGCCTGCGGTACGATCTCCACGCCATATACCTGCTTTGCTTTCTTTGCAAGGAACAGGGAAATCGTTCCGATTCCACAGTACAGGTCCCACACCGCCTCATTGCCGGTCAGGCCTGCATAGTCTAATGCCAGTCCGTATAATTTCTCTGTCTGGACCGGATTCACCTGGTAGAATGACAGCGGAGATATCTGGTACTTGATCTCACCGATATAGTCTGTGATGAACTCCTGTCCCCACAGAAGGCGGATCGTATCGCCCATGATCACATTCGTCTTCGCTGTGTTCGTACTGAGAGTGATGCTTGTCATACCCGGAATCTGACGTAGCCGTCCGACCAGATCATGACAGTGCGGAATCGTCTTTCCATTGATGACCAGACATACCATGATTTCATCTGTCTTGAATCCGTAACGGAGCAGTACATGGCGTACCAGCCCTTTATGCTTCACTTCATCGTATGCCGGAATTTTGAATTCTTCCATGAAGTCCAGAATACAGTTCAGGATCTCTTCGTTGACTTCCACACCAAGTGCGCAGTCTGTATTCTCGATAATGCTGTGTGTTCTTCCGGCATAGAACCCGGCAATCACTCTGCCGTCTTTATCTGTTCCGATCGGGAACTGCGCCTTATTCCGGTAGCGGAACGGCTGCATTCCTTCTCCGTCCATGCCGACAGCCGGATGCATGATCTGATCCAGAAGTTCTGTCGGAACTTCTCCGATCCGCTCCAGATTGCCGCGTACCTTTGCTTCTTTAAATGCAAGCTGTGCCGGATACTTCATCTCCTGGATCTGACAGCCGCCGCATTTTCTTGCCATCGGACAGACCGGCTCTTCCACACGGTCTTTTGATGGAGTCAGGACATTCATCAAGCGGGCATAGCCGTAATTCTTCTTGGCTTTCATTACTTTCGCCTCTACAACATCCCCGATGATGGCATCTTTGATAAACAACGTGTATCCCTCCACCTTGCCGATGCCTTCTCCTCCGACTCCGATATCTTCTATTTTTACCTTTACTATTTCATTCTTCTGCATCATTAGATAACTGTCTTTCTGATATTTGATTCAAACAGGCGGTTATATCCCAGCCAGTCATTTCCTTTTTTATCTTTGAATAACTCTGTCAGTGTCTGCATCTTGGCATCTGCATTGTCTGCAAGATTCAGTGCCATCGCCTCGGCAAGTGCCGGTTTCTTCGGTGAACCGTATTCCAGTTCTCCGTGATGTGCAACGATACAGTGTTTTAATTCATTCGCAAGTTTCTCCGGGAAGTCCGGGATATTGCGGACTGCATCTCCGATCATCTCCACACCGATTACAATATGTCCCAGAAGCTGTCCTTCATCTGTGTAATCATTTTCCGGGAAGGAAGATAATTCCTTCGTCTTTCCGATATCGTGGCAGATCGCTGCTGTGAAAAGCAGGTCCTTATTCAGGATCGGATATGCTCCCACCATATAGTCACAGAACTTCACAACACTTAATGTATGTTCCAGAAGTCCCCCGGCGAATCCATGATGAACCGTCTTTGCAGCGGAATGTCCCTTGAAATTACGGATAAATGTCTCGTCTTTTACAAAATAATACTCCAGCACCTGTCTCAGATACTGGTTCTCTACTTTCTTAATATATCCAAGCAGTTCCTCATACATGCCATCTGTACTCTTCTCCGTTGTCGGCATATAATCGGCGGCGATATATTCACCCTCCTGTGCTTTACGGATCTGCTTAATGTTAAGCTGCAGATTGTTATTATAGCTGATGATTTCACCATATACTTCAATAAAATCCATCTCATCATAATCTGCGATTCCGCCGGAATTCGGATCCCATACTTTCCCGTCAAGTGTCCCGGTCTTATCCTGAAGGATCAGATTATCATATGGTCTTCCGTTTCTGGTCTCCGCAGAACGCTTTCCTTTGCACAAATATACATTTCTGATTGTTTCTCCTTCGTGAAGGGTGTTGATATATCTCATCTTATTTCCTCTTTCTATATTCTATATTAATATTATTCTATATTTTACAACGATCGAAACATCTCCCCGGAAGCATCCGGCAAGCCTACTCCTTGCTTCCGACTGTCACGTCAAATGAAATATCCACATAACCGCCGGATCCCTGTCTCTGTCCTTTGAGTCTTATCTTGCTGCCGCTTTTCTGGTCACGCATCACACTCTGATAGACCGCCAGCGACGATATCTTCTTGCCTGCAGCCTCTGTGATTATATCCCCGCTCTGGATTCCTGCTGCCATTGCCGGAGAATCCGGCTCTACTGTCTGGACGTATACTCCATTTGGAATTCCCTGAGCTTCGATCTCTGCCGTCACATCCAGTCCACGAATACCGACATACGGCACCGCCTGTCCGTTAGACAACAATTCAATCTCTGATTTTAAGCCCGAAATTCCATACCCGGTTACCAGCCTTTTACTGCTATTATCAGAAATACTCTGATCAATAATTCCGACTACTTCTCCCGACAAATTAACGATCACACCTGTTCCGTCTTCTGCCGCACCAATATCAGTGCAAAGGAGCTGATAACTTCCGTCATCTGCATCCAGTTCATTTCTGCTGTTCGCAATCGTTCCAAATCCGACCGCTCCTGCATAGCCAAATGGCTTTCCAAGCACTGCCACGGCGTCCCCTTTCTGTACAGAATTGGAACTGCCAAGTTTGGCGGTACTGATCTGCGTCCATGTTGACTGTTCAATGCTGCTTCCCGACACAGCATAGATCGCAAATCCGAGACTTTCATCTTTCTTCTTCACAGATGCCTGTTCTGTATTGCCATCCGAGAATCTAATATGGATCTCTTTTGCATCTTTTAATATAGAAGTCTTTCCGTATACCAGAAGTTCCTGCCCATTATCAGCGATGATCAGTCCGGACACACTGTTTTTATTATCGTAAGACTCGTCTGTCCAGTCCTGCTCTCCGGATACACCTATGATCTCTACCACGGATTTTCCGGCCTCTGTGGCTACGTCGTTCATTGCTTTCTGAAGTTCTCTGTAATTGTCAATATCCAGCGTCTGTTCCGTATTGTTACTGGTATCCGCTTTTTTTTCTTCTGTATTATCTTCTTCTTTCTCTTTCGGTATCACTACCTCTTGTGAATCTCCGGGAAACTTCTTATCAAGCCATGGTTTGAGCGCAGAAAAACTAATGCAGGCACACACACCGAACGCCACTCCAAGTCCTGCGATCCGAAGCAGATCTTTACGGTACTTTTTCCCGCGGCTATTCTCATCTTTGATTGTTTCCTGCATAAATAAATACTCTGATTTTTCAGTTTTATTTTCAGGTTCGCCCTGTTCATTTTTCAGATGTTTCTGCTCATCCATCAGCTCTTCCGTCTCCTTTACAATCCTTTTTATAGTATACCGTATGGAATGGGAATGTTCAATATTATCCTTTTCTTTATAGCGTAAATAAGGTAGAATAGTTACTGACCAGAATTACTGTACATACAGTAACATAGAATAGATCCAGGTGAAAAACATGAATAAAAAAACATTAACG
>OGRN01003692.1_pt1 | contig 10665 bp, 9 predicted proteins | sample 1553401 | NCBI WGS metagenome assembly OGRN01 (sample SAMEA2580096, study PRJEB22360) | human gut metagenome | biome: human gut; feature: human-associated habitat; material: faeces | place: Denmark | collected 2008/2010 | reverse complement strand
GTTTGCTATAGCGGCGAAACTCGTTAGCCGCCTCTTCCAACGCCCCGGTCAGTCGTTCGCGTTCCAGAGCCGGATCCAGCGTTGATGCCTGATACACCTGTTCCATTAAAGGTAACGTGGCATCCTGCCAGCCTTCGGCAATCGCCACACCAGGTGCTGCCGGTAATGCACGGATTCGCGTCTGGCGATATTGCCCAAACAAGGCAGTCAACTGCGACTGAGAAAGAATAGCTGCCATCTGGGTGGCAAGCGTCACCAGGAAGGATTCTTCACTTTCGTCATACTGGCGCAACTCTCGTTGCTGTACCACCAGTACACCAAGCAACTGGCGACGTTGAATAATTGGTACGCCTAAAAACGCGCGGAAACGTTCTTCTTTTACGGAGGGGATGTATTTGAAGCTGGGGTGCTTTTGCGCATCTGCAAGGTTTATCGGTTCCGCCAGCCTGCCAACCAGGCCGACGATCCCTTCATCAAACGCGAGCGTTACAGTGCGACCGCGTGGTTTTTTCAGTCCCCGGGTCGCCATCAGGTAGTAACAACGTCGATCATGATCGGCCAGGTAGACCGAACAGACCTCGGTATCCATCGCAAGACAGATGTCGGTAACCAGAATATTTAACGCCTCATTCAGGCGTGGTGCGCTGGCTACCTTTTCGACTATTTCGCGCAGGCGAGTGAGCATAATTGGCGTGACTTAACCTCTTTTACGTCGATAAGCAGATGCGTTTTGTGGTTTTGGCGTATTTTCCTGCAGTGACATCACCACACTCGCGAACTCTTTCATTACCCTACGGTAGACATCACGTTTAAATGACACCACCTGTCTGACTGGATACCAGTAACTTACCCATCGCCAGCCGTCAAACTCTGGTGTACTGCTGGTTTGCATATTGATTTCTGCATCGCCGCTCACCAGCTGCAAGAGAAACCATTTTTGTTTTTGGCCGATACAAACCGGCTTCGTGTCCCAACGCACCAAACGTTTCGGTAATTTGTAGCGCAACCAGTTACGCGTTGAAGCAAGGATTCGAACGTCTTTGCGGCTTAATCCTACTTCTTCAAACAATTCACGGTACATCGCCTGCTCTGCGGATTCTCCGGGGTTGATTCCGCCTTGCGGAAATTGCCAGGAGTGCTGACCAAATCGCCGGGCCCACATTACCTGCCCCTGGCGATTACAAATCACGATACCTACGTTTGGGCGGTAGCCATCGTCATCAATCACCGGACTACCTCAAAATAAAGCTTTATATACGAATGATTGTTTCATACTCCAGGAAGACGGTAAACCACTCTCTGCAGGGCATTACACACTAATAACAATTGAATAACTCACAGTTATGTGCAGAGTTATAAACAGAGGAAGGGGTGGATAGCCGTTTTTATTCACCTTTTCTGTGGATAGAGTTGTGAAGAACTACGGAATTACTACGGGAAAACCCGGAGCATTCTGAATAAGACAGATACAGAGATTTTAAAATATTCATTATCAGTCAATGCATTACATGTGATTTGAGTAATAAAAAAGAGTAATTCGTGACCCAGGTCACACCTCTCATTTACGTGTTGGCGAAAGATCAACCAATGCCGTATTTATCCACAGAATGTGCCACTAAGTTAAGCACTGAACCACTAAAAACTGGAGTTTCGTCGCACGTCAAGGCTGTAAATGGAAACAGTAGTGGAGGTTTTTCACAGTTATCCCAGCTTTCTGTGGATAACATGGTGTAAGATCCTGTTTATTTTCAGTGACCAGATTTGGAAAACCCGTTGCAGTGTTGCGCAACTCGTTTACCGGCAACCTAAAAAGCAATATAAATCAGAGAATTGAACAACGCATGTGGAAAAAGTTACACTGCGAATATTCAGCACATAATTGCTGTTTGTTTTTTAACCAAGGTATCATGACATGTCCCAACCTCGCCCACTGCTCTCTCCTCCCGAAACTGAAGAACAATTGTTAGCGCAAGCACAACAACTTTCTGGTTATACATTGGGAGAACTGGCGGCACTTGCCGGGCTGGTTACGCCGGAGAATTTAAAACGCGATAAGGGCTGGATTGGCGTGTTACTGGAGATCTGGCTAGGTGCCAGCGCAGGGAGTAAACCTGAGCAAGATTTTGCTGCTCTGGGCGTGGAACTTAAAACTATCCCTGTGGATAGTCTTGGTCGTCCACTGGAAACAACATTCGTTTGTGTTGCCCCGTTAACGGGCAATAGCGGGGTGACCTGGGAAACCAGCCACGTGCGCCACAAGCTCAAACGCGTGCTGTGGATACCGGTTGAAGGCGAGCGCAGCATCCCGCTGGCAAAGCGTCGCGTAGGATCACCGTTGCTGTGGAGCCCGAATGAAGAGGAAGACCGGCAGCTACGCGAAGACTGGGAAGAATTAATGGATATGATTGTTCTCGGTCAGATTGAGCGGATCACCGCTCGTCACGGGGAATATTTACAGATACGACCGAAAGCAGCGAATGCGAAAGCGCTGACCGAAGCTATTGGTGCCCGGGGCGAACGGATTCTGACGCTGCCGCGCGGATTTTATTTGAAGAAGAATTTCACCAGTGCGCTACTGGCCCGTCATTTTCTGATCCAGTAGCCATCGCTTTGACCTGCTGCTTTCCGGGCATATAATTACCGCTTCATTTTTTTGGCAGGGCTTTTTAGATGTTATTTGCATGGATAACCGATCCTAACGCCTGGCTTGCGCTCGGTACACTGACGCTGCTGGAGATCGTTCTTGGGATCGACAATATTATTTTCCTTTCTCTGGTGGTGGCAAAGCTTCCCACAGCACAACGTGCTCATGCGCGCCGTCTGGGGTTGGCGGGAGCCATGGTTATGCGTCTGGCGCTGCTGGCATCCATCGCCTGGGTTACGCGCCTGACGAATCCGCTTTTTACAATATTCAGTCAGGAAATTTCCGCCCGTGATTTGATCCTGCTTCTGGGTGGCTTGTTCCTTATCTGGAAAGCCAGCAAGGAAATCCACGAATCCATCGAAGGTGAAGAAGAAGGGCTGAAAACACGCGTTTCATCATTCCTCGGCGCTATCGTGCAGATTATGCTGCTGGATATTATCTTCAGCCTCGACTCGGTGATTACCGCTGTGGGTCTGTCAGATCACCTGTTTATTATGATGGCTGCCGTGGTGATTGCCGTAGGCGTGATGATGTTCGCCGCGCGCTCGATTGGTGATTTTGTCGAGCGCCATCCTTCGGTAAAAATGCTGGCGCTCTCTTTCCTGATTCTGGTGGGCTTTACCCTGATTCTGGAAAGTTTCGACATCCACGTACCGAAAGGTTACATCTACTTCGCGATGTTCTTCTCTATTGCGGTTGAAAGCCTCAACCTGATTCGCAACAAAAAGAATCCGCTCTGATACTCCGTACGCTCTCCTGCGGGAGGGCGTACTCACTCCTGTTACCCTCACAGTTTAAGATTTTCCTGCTTTCAAGATATATAACGTCGGTTTATAAACAGACTATTATCATAGGTGGGCCAAATGAGGATAACCGGATGAAAAAATGGGCAGTAATAATTTCTGCAGTCGGACTGGCGTTTGCTGTTTCCGGGTGTTCCAGTGATTACGTCATGGCGACCAAAGATGGCCGTATGATTTTGACCGATGGAAAACCTGAAATTGATGATGATACCGGGCTGGTGAGTTATCACGATCAGCAAGGTAACGCGATGCAAATTAACCGTGATGATGTTTCGCAAATTATTGAACGTTAACAAATAAGGTCAGCATCCGGCTGGCCTTAAGATTTTTCTCTTTCCCTTTTCCCTTCCCTCTGCCATTTTTATATTCCTTATGTCGTGATTATAAAAAGGAAACGGCTATGCAATATCACCGTATACCCCACAGTTCGCTGGAAGTCAGCACGCTGGGGCTTGGCACGATGACGTTTGGTGAACAGAACAGCGAAGCCGACGCCCACGCACAACTCGACTATGCCGTCGCTCAGGGCATTAACCTTATCGACGTTGCCGAAATGTACCCAGTACCTCCGCGCCCCGAAACTCAAGGGCTAACCGAAACCTACGTCGGCAACTGGCTGGCGAAACATGGCAGCCGCGAAAAGTTAATTATCGCCTCCAAAGTGAGCGGACCGTCGCGCAATAATGACAAAGGCATCCGCCCGGATCAGGCGCTGGATCGGAAGAATATCCGCGAAGCGCTGCATGACAGCCTCAAGCGTCTGCAGACTGATTACCTCGATCTCTATCAGGTGCACTGGCCGCAGCGCCCAACCAACTGCTTCGGCAAACTCGGTTATAGCTGGACAGATTCTGCGCCTGCGGTTTCGCTGCTGGATACGCTGGACGCACTGGCAGAGTACCAACGCGCGGGAAAAATTCGTTATATCGGCGTGTCGAACGAAACTGCATTTGGCGTAATGCGCTACCTGCATCTGGCGGACAAACACGATCTGCCGCGTATTGTCACCATTCAGAACCCCTACAGCCTGTTAAACCGCAGTTTTGAAGTAGGTCTGGCAGAAGTCAGCCAGTATGAAGGGGTCGAACTGCTGGCCTATTCGTGCCTGGGTTTCGGCACACTGACCGGGAAATATCTCAATGGTGCAAAACCCGCTGGCGCACGTAATACGCTCTTTAGTCGGTTCACCCGCTATAGCGGTGAGCAAACGCAAAAAGCCGTCGCGGCGTATGTTGATATCGCCAGACGTCATGGCCTGGACCCTGCTCAGATGGCGCTCGCATTTGTACGCCGTCAACCGTTTGTTGCCAGCACTCTGCTGGGCGCAACCACGATGGAGCAGCTGAAAACTAACGTCGAAAGTTTGCATCTGGAGTTGAGCGAAGACGTATTAGCTGAAATTGAAGCGGTGCATCAGGTTTATACGTATCCTGCACCATAAGATTAACGCCGGTTAAAACCGGCGTTAAATATTAATGACGGCGCTGCCAGATCCACAGCGCCGTTATTGCCAGCGCAAACAGCGCACCGAAGCCAATGCCAATGGGCACGACCGGGATGCCTACCATTACCGCCAGCGAGTAAATGCCCAGCATCAACAACATGGCGCTGTTTTCGCCAAGGTTTTGTACTGCAATCGCATTCCCCGCCCCGACGCTTTTTTTACCCCGCTCCTGTAGCAACGCATTGAGCGGAACGACAAAAAAGCCCCCCAGCACGCCAATCAGCATCAACAAAGCATAGGCTGGCAGCAGCTCGTGTTGCAGGGAGAAAATCAGTACCACCACGCCAATCAAAATCCCGGCTGGCATACAGCGTGACACGGTTTCCAGCGTAACCAGCTTCGCTGCCGCACCTGCGCCAACCACGATACCAATCGCTACCATCGCGTTGAGATAGGTCGGCGTAGCGTTATCGGTAATACCCAGCGCCACCGGTACCCACAGCACCAACAGGAAACGCAGCGTGACACCCGCTCCCCAGAATAAACTGGTGCCCACCAGCGAAAAACGCGTTTCACCATTGCGCCATAGCGAGGTGCAGGCATTCAGGAAACTGCGGGTCATGCTGATGAGATTCCAGGACTGCCCCGGACGCGCCGCCGCCAGTTTGGGAATGTAGATATTGGCAACGACCGCGCCACCGTAGGCCAGTGCGCATGCGGCCAGGGCAACCAGAATATGCCAGTCAGCCAGAACACCACCAGCTACGGAACCGAGCAAAATCGCCGCTATGGTAGACGCTTCCATTAAACCGTTAGCTTTTACTAACTTACTACCCGTGGTTAATTCGCCGAGAATACCGTATTTCGCCGGTGAATAGGCTGCAGCACCAACACCCACCAACGTATAGCCGAGAAACGGATTGATACCAAAGCAGATACTGGCTGCGCCCAGTAGCTTCAGGCCGTTGGCAAACATCATCACCCGGCCTTTGGCGAAGCTATCCGCCACCTGCCCGACAAACGGCGCAAAAAGAATGTAAGCACCTACAAACACCATTTGCAGGATGGGCTGGCTCCACTCCGGATAGAACTGCGCTTTCAGTAACGCCAGAGTGGCAAACAGTAGCGCATTATCGCCAAACGCAGAGAGAAACTGCGCCACGATAACCGCTTTCATCCCCTTCGACCACAACGAAGTGTTAGTGTGCACTGACTCACTCATCGTGTTGTTCCGCTTCGTCTACCCAGCTTTTCAAAGTGACAAAGTCAGGTTTGCCGCTGCCAAGTAATGGCATCTGTTTCAGATAGCGAATATCGCGCGGTACAGCAAGCTCCGGCACGCCGTGCTCGCGGGCATACTGTTGCAACTTATCGCGCGTCAGTTCGTTATCTGTGGTGAAAAGCACCAGTGCCTCGCCTTTGCTGGCATCGCTCTTAATCGCAGTGGCATGGACTTTATCTGGCGAAACACCAAGTGCCAGTTGTTCCACCATTTCCAGCGACACCATTTCGCCTGCAATTTTGGCAAAGCGTTTTGCGCGGCCCTGAATCTGCACAAAGCCCTGCTCATCAAAACGCACGATATCGCCAGTGTCATACCAGCCGCGCTCCATTTCGCCGCGAACATTCTCGGCGGTGGGCACTTCCAGTACACCAGGCTTCTCCACCCGCAGATAGCCGTTCATTATGTTCGGCCCTTTCAGTTGCAGGCGTCCGCCCTCTTCGATACCTGGAACTGACAACAGGCGCGCATCCATTCCAGGTAGAATACGCCCTACCGTACCGGGTTTCGCCGCCATCGGTACGTTGATAGAAACGACAGGCGCGCATTCGGTCACACCGTAGCCTTCAAGGATGCGCAGGCCAAATTTATCCTGCCAAAGCTGTTTAGTACTTTCTTGTAGTTTTTCTGCGCCTGCCACCACATAGCGTAGACGATAGAAGTCATACGGGTTGGCAAAGCGCGCGTAGTGACCGAGGAAAGTCGAGGTACCGAACAACACGGTGCAACTGCGGTCATACACCAACTCCGGCACAATGCGGTAATGCAGCGGGCTTGGATAAAGGAACACTTCTGCACCTGTGAGCAGTGGCGTAAACAGGCCTACCGTCAGCCCAAAGGAGTGAAACAGCGGTAACGCCGACATAAAGCGATCGTTGGTGGTGAAGTCGGCAATCGTTTTAATCTGCTCGACATTCGCCAGAATGCTTTTATGGCTATGGACGACGCCTTTCGGATGGCCTTCAGAACCGGAGGTAAAAAGGATCAGCGCCTCTTCTTCCGGCTGCTGTTTTAACTGTGCCAGACGCGGCATCAGCAAATGAGCGAAAATCCACACTTTGTCGGCAGTGGTGACATCTGCTTTTAAATCTTCCAGATAGACCCAGCGTACCTGAGTAAGTTGCTCCGGCAGATGCCAGAGTTTGCCTTTATCAAGAAACTGACGGGAAGTGAAAATGGTTTTGATTTCAGCCGCCGTAATAGCACTGGTCAACCCTTTTACCCCGGCGGTGTAGTTCATCATTGCGGGAATGCGGCGACGGGCGATGGCCCCAAAAATCACTGCAGCACTGATGCCTGCATTGGGCAGCATTAGGCCGATGCGTTCGCCTTCAACACTGTATTTTTCAAGGATGCGTCCAACAAACAGCGTTTTCGTAAGCAATTTGCGATAGGAGTCCGGGGTAAAGTTAACGTCTTCGACACATTTCTTCCCGGCTCCGAAGCGGTACATTGCGCTCAGTAAAGATTCGTACAGCGTTTCACGCGGGCGCACCGCCATACGCGCTTCCATCATTATTTGATGCAGCATTTCGCCAGCGATTTTGCGACGGTCACGGGCACGCGGCGCATCCGGCATCTCCACCTGCGTTGGTGGCAAAATATGCAGAGTAATTTGCGGGAACAAGCGACGTTTAACCAGACCTTTCAGGCGGCTGAAGTGCGTAAGTTCCGCCCCTTCAATACGCACAGGAATAACCGTTGCACCAGACTTCGCCGCGACAAATCCCGCGCCATCGTAGATTTTCATCAGCGAGCCAGTGGTGGTGATGCGTCCTTCAGGGAAAATCACCACTGGTCGGCCCTGTTCCACCAGACGTACCAGATGTTTAATCGCCATAGGTTGCGTCGGGTCGAGAGGAACAAAGTCGATAAATGATTTCAGCCAACGCATATACCACTGTTGGCTTATTGAGGTGTAAACGGCAAATACCGGACGTACGGGTAAAAACAATGCCAGCAGTATGCCATCAATAAAAGAGACGTGATTAGGCGTAATTAGAACGCGCTCGCCCTTCAGTGCCTTGGTGTCACCCGTAACGCGAACGCGATACAAAACACGGCACAAATTTCGAAAAAAGCTAAAAAGCATTCCAACTCCCTTTGCTCTGATTCAGTAAAAGCGAATGGAGGGAGATTACACGAGATAAAGAACGCGAGCGACAGTAAATTAGGTGCGAAAAAAAACCTGCGCATCCGCGCAGGTTGGTGCAAGAGACAGGGTACGAAGAGCGTACCGAATAATCTCACCAATCAATACCTCTGGGATCTTGATTGTGGTCTGCACGACGACTCTTCGCCAGCGAGAAAACGCAAAGGAATGAAGGGAAATGCAACGAGGTGTGTAAATTGTCGGTTACTGTTACAGATTGATGACCGGCAAAAAAAAACCTGCGCATCTGCGCAGGCTGGTGTAATTCATGTGCTCAACCCGAAGTTGACTTCACCTATCAATACCTCTGGGATCACCACTTTAGCAACCTGAAGCCAAACGCCACCAGCGGTCAATCGCAACAGCGTTTCGCAAAGTGTAACCAAAGGTTTGCAATCTCTTTTTTTGTCTTACTTATTTGCGTTTGGCTCACATTCCCACAATGAAAACACGCCGCCCCTTGAACCAACGGGCGTTTTCCGTAACACTGAAAGAATGTAAGCGTTTACCCACTAAGGTATTTTCATGGCGACCATAAAGGATGTAGCCCGACTGGCAGGCGTTTCAGTCGCCACCGTTTCCCGCGTCATTAATAATTCACCCAAAGCCAGCGAAGCTTCCCGGCTTGCTGTGCATAGTGCAATGGAGTCTCTTAGCTATCACCCGAACGCCAACGCCCGTGCGCTGGCGCAGCAGACCACTGAAACGATCGGTCTGGTCGTTGGTGATGTTTCCGATCCGTTTTTCGGTGCAATGGTGAAAGCGGTCGAACAGGTGGCTTATCACACTGGTAATTTTTTATTGATTGGCAACGGTTACCACAACGAACAAAAAGAGCGTCAGGCCATTGAGCAACTGATCCGCCATCGCTGTGCTGCGCTGGTTGTCCATGCCAAAATGATCCCGGATGCCGATTTAGCCTCATTAATGAAACAAATGCCCGGTATGGTGCTGATCAACCGTATCCTGCCTGGCTTTGAAAACCGTTGTATTGCTCTGGACGATCGTTACGGTGCCTGGCTGGCAACGCGTCATTTAATTCAGCAAGGTCATACCCGCATTGGTTATCTGTGCTCTAACCACTCTATTTCTGACGCCGAAGATCGTCTGCAAGGGTATTACGATGCCCTTGCTGAAAGTGGTATTCCGGCCAATGACCGGCTGGTGACATTTGGCGAACCAGACGAAAGCGGCGGCGAACAGGCAATGACCGAGCTTTTGGGACGAGGCAGAAATTTCACTGCGGTAGCCTGTTATAACGATTCAATGGCGGCGGGCGCGATGGGCGTGCTCAATGATAATGGTATTGATGTACCGGGTGAGATTTCGTTAATTGGCTTTGATGATGTGCTGGTGTCACGCTATGTGCGTCCGCGCCTGACCACCGTGCGTTACCCAATCGTGACGATGGCGACGCAGGCTGCCGAACTGGCTTTTGCGCTGGCGGATAATCGCCCTCTCCCGGAAATCACTAATGTCTTTAGTCCGACGCTGGTACGTCGCCATTCAGTGTCAACTCCGTCGCTGGAGGCAAGTCATCATGCAACCAGCGACTAACCGCAGTTAAAGCAATTCCAGCGCCAGTAATTCTTCAATGGTCTGGCGACGGCGAATCAACCGCGCCTGACCATTATCAAACAGAACTTCTGGTAACAGCGGACGGCTGTTGTAGTTGGATGACATTGATGCGCCATATGCCCCTGTATCATGCAGTACCAGATAATCACCCGCCTTCACTTCCGGCAAGGCGCGGGTTTCGACATTTCCCCCTTCCTGCTGGGTAAAGACATCGCCCGATTCACATAACGGCCCGGCGACGACGGTTTCCACCGTTGGCGCGTGTTCCAGAGAACGACCCTCAGCTGCCAGGGCACTGATATGGTGGTAACTACCGTACATTGCCGGGCGCATCAGATCGTTGAACCCGGCATCAACCAGCACAAAGTGGCGGCTACCCATTTGTTTGACGCTCCGCACTTGAGTAATTAATACGCCAGCCTGCGCTACCAGAAAGCGACCCGGTTCAATTTCCAGTTTCACAGGATGGCCCAAATGGCGGGCGATTTGCTCACGCGCGGCATTCCACAGACCATAATAATGTTCGGTATCAACCGCCTCTTCACCCTGTTGATAAGGAATAGAAAGCCCACCGCCCGCAGAAATAGCCTGTAAATCCTGACCGAACTCGAGGACCTGACGCACCATAGCACCACATACCTGTTCCAGATGGGCATAATCGACGCCAGAACCAATGTGCATGTGAATGCCGACCAGCTGTAGATGATGACGTTGTATCACGTCCAGTGCGGCGGGCAGATCGGTGTACCAGATACCGTGCTT
>OGRN01003665.1_pt1 | contig 10719 bp, 14 predicted proteins | sample 1553401 | NCBI WGS metagenome assembly OGRN01 (sample SAMEA2580096, study PRJEB22360) | human gut metagenome | biome: human gut; feature: human-associated habitat; material: faeces | place: Denmark | collected 2008/2010 | reverse complement strand
GGGCGCCTTGCGCTGTCCGCGGAGGCATCCCCTTCCTGAATCGACGTTTTGGCCCCTCCAGAGGGGGTCTTTTGTCGATTCAGGAAGGGAACGGGCGGGAGATAAGAAGGCGGCTAGATTCCGTAGGCCTCCAGGGGGACCTCCTCCGTCGGCGGCTCCTCGTCGGGTGACTCCACGACAACATGGGGCTCATGGTCGCGAGGCGCGCCGAACGCGTCCAGCAGCTGGCTGAACCTCCAGTTGTCCGCCACGTCCGCCGGCGAGAAGCGCACCACCGCATCGCAGCTCGCCGTGACGCGAGACTCGCGCCGGCGCTCGTCGCGCATGACCTCAAGGGCGGACTTTCCGCCGGTCATCTTGGGGTTCACGTACTTCTCGCCACCGTCGAGCTCCCCCACCAGAACGCGGCCGTCGGGCAGGTGCCAGAGGAAGTCCACAAAGTACTCACTTCCGTCAACCGGGTCCTCAAACCGAACCTGCAGATCAGGCGCGGCAAAGCCCAGCTCCCACATGGCGGCTCGGGCAACGGACTCCCCGCCGCTGCCGCTCCGCTCGTCCGCAAAGGCCGCCACCCGCCGCGCCTGCGCCACCCCGCGAAACCCGCCGGGAAGCCCGTCGAGGTACAAGAGGAGACCCTCCCTGGAGAAGAGCCCCTTGGCCATAAGAGAGTCAACCACGCCCACGGCGTCGCGGAAGGGCAGCCTCCGCGCGCAGTCCAGCGCCGTCCTCAGCGGGGACGTCGTCCAGATGCCGTCGTTGTACACGCCGTACGCGTCCGCCTCGCTGGCGTACCGGCCACGGACCTTGCCGCCCAGCAGAGACCCGCGGCCGCACGGAAAGACGACCTCGATGGGGTCAAGGCACGACCAGCTCACCGACGCGCCGAGCACGAGCGCGGCCGATGGGCCGCACAGCACCCACCCCGGTCTCAGCCGAGAAAGGCCGCGAATCTTGTGCATGGCCCGCTCTTCCGGGCCGAGCCCCTTCCAGTACTCCTTTCGTGCGTAGAGGCCTGGAAGCGGCTCCACGACCTGCCCAAGCTTCCGGCGGCGCCTCAGGTCCTTGTGAACCAGCTCGCTGTAGGAGTGCAGGCACGCCCCACGGGACTCCGCCTCGGCAAGGGACGTCTCCACCTGCGCGTCGACCGCTTTGCCCATGCGATGTCTCCTTCCGATGCCTCGCGACTGGTCGTTCCCTTCCTGAATCGACGTTTTAGTCCCTCCAGAGGGGGTCTTTTGTCGATTTAGGAAGGGAACGGCGCCTTGCGGTCGAGAAGAACTCGCCTCTCGCCGACTTCCACGCCCTCTAGCTCAAGCAGCCGCTTCTTGACGTCGAGGCCGCCGGCAAAGCCGGTGAGGGTGCCGTCGGCGCCCACCACGCGGTGGCAGGGTACGATCACGCAGAGCCGGTTTCTGCCCACGGCGCCACCGACCGCCCGGGCTGACGTCTGTCGGCCCAGGCGCTCCCCCAGCCTGCGGGCCAGCACACCGTAGCTGGTCACGCACCCATAGGGCACACGCTCCAGCTCGGCCCAAACGGCACGCTGGAACTCCGTGCCGTCCGCGCGCCACGCAAGCCCGGCCGGCGCGGGCTTCTCGCCGGCAAAGTAGCGGGCAAGCCAGTCTCGCGCCGGGGCAAACGCGGCCAGGGCGTCATCGCGCACGAGCTCGCCCGCCGCCCCTCGCTCGAGGTTGCGGTCGTGCTCAAACCAGCACCCGGTCAGGACCTCGCCATCAGACGCCAGCGTCAGCCTTCCGATGAGCTCGGTCTCAAACGTGGTACAGAAGCTCGTCTGCCTCATGCCGCCTCCCGCGCACATTGCCGCCCCTACTCCGTCTCCAGGAAGGCGCCGGTCTGGCGTCCCCAGAGCCCGGCGCACTCGCCACCGGCGGCCACGGGCGAGGCCTGGATGCGGTCCACGATGAGGCCCATGACGTAGGTGTTGGCAAACGTGAGCAGCAGTATGTAGCCGGTAGACGTCATCACGGAGATCGCGGCAATGAGCGGCTGCTCGCGCGTGACGGTCCAGAAACGCATGTCTTGGCGCGGTCGCTACTCCTCGGGCTGCTCCCCGGCGTCCTCGGAGGCGGGCTCGGCGGCCTTGGGCTCCTTCTTGGAGCGGTCGAACTCCTCACGCGTGAGGACGTCCTCGATGCGCAGGTTGACGCCGGCGACCTCAAGGCCCGTCATGCCCGTAACCTGCTTGACCACGGCCTTCTTGACGTCCTCGAAGACCTGCGGCGCGTAGGCGCCGTACTCGATGAGCACGGAGATGTTCACGCGCACGGCGCTCTCGGGCGTGACCTCCACGGTTACGCCCTTGGTAGTGTCGCTCGCGCCGAAGGCGTCCTGGACGCGGTTGAACCAGCTGCCCTTCATGCCCACGACGCCGGGGACGTCGCGCATGGCCAGCGCCACGATCTTCTCGATGACGCCGTTGGAGAAGGTCAGGGAGTCCTCGGAGTCCTCGTCCTCCTCGTCGCCGGCGGCAAGGTCGATGTCGGCGCCGGCGGGCTCGACGGCGACGAGCTCGGTGGCGTCGGCGTCGGCGGCCTCAACGGCCTCGGGCTCGATGGCGGCCTGCTCAACCTCGGTGTTCTTGTCCTCGCTCATGTGTGCTCCTTGGGTCTAGAGGGCGCGTGCGCCCGAACTGCCTCTACTGGTTGTTGGAGAAGAGCCTCTGCAGCGCCCTGATGAGCTTGGGGTCTCCGTCCACGAGCTGGCCCACGGCGATGCCCGCCACGACAAGCACCACCAGGATGAGGGTCTTGAAGATGCCGAAGGCCAGAAGCACGATGGCGGCCAGAAGCCCCAGCACGCCGCCCCAGAAGGCGTTCTCGTGCCCGGGGAAGGTCTTGCTCACCCACGCCGAGACGCGCGAGAAGCCCGCGGCCGCGGGGTCCGTACCGGAGCCTGCGGTGCCGGAGCCTGCGGCGGCGCCAGCGCCGGCCTTGCCCTTGGCCCCGTCGTCCGTCTGCGCCTTGGGCGCCGGCGCGGGCGTCCCAAGCTCAACCTTGGCCTTGGGAGTCCTATCGGTCTCTGCCATGTCTATGCCTCCCTCGCGCCGTCATGGGAAGCACCCATGGGCACCGTGATCTCGCTGGTTGAATCTGCCGCGCCAGGCTCGGCGGTGACGGTCGCGGCAACCGTGCCCGCGCCCGCGGCGCCTGCCACGGCCTCGTACTCGGCAGAGGCCGCCTGGACGGTAGTGGTGACGGCCTCAGGCTCCACGAACTCCAGGCTCACGTCCTCGAGCTTGTCGCCGCAGACGGCGGCAAGGCCCAGACAGAGCTCCTCGTGGAGCTGGGCGCCCTTCTCCACCACGTCGACGGACTCGTGCGGGAGCACCCGGACGTGCACGCGGACGTGGCCGCGCGGCTTGGCCGAAACGCTCACGCGGGCGGCGGCGCAGGAGCCGTCGGCCTCCACGATGTGGGAGGCCTGGGACGCAATGGCCGCGCGCGTGACGGAGATGACCCCGCCGTCGACGGTGGTGACCTCGACGGTCTTGACGCGACGAGAGAAGAGCGCGCGCAGCAGCGTCACCACAAGGCCCGCGACAGTGATGCAGAAGCAGACCTCGAGGGCCATCCAGTACTCGTTGATGACCATGAGGGCGCTTGCCACGTCAGTCCAGGGGCCGGCCCAGGTGAGGCCCAGCGCTGCCAGCGTGAAGACGCCCGCGAGAGACCACACCGCCAGGCACAAGCGCTTGAATCCACCCATGACTACCCCCTGCCGCAAGACGTCGTTACCTGTCTAGCATACCCCTCGGCCCGGACGCTTACTCTGACGCCTCGGGCGCGCCGCCGGCGGCACAGGCGTCCTCCGAGGCGTCGTGGCCGGCCGTGGCCGCGCGCACGAAGACGATGCCCAAGACCGCCGAGGTGAGGGACCCCACGAGGATTGCGCACTTGGCGGCCATGACTTCGGAGGCGGAGGCAAACGCCAGGCCGGAGATGAGGATGGACATGGTAAAGCCCAGGCCGCCCATGATGCCCACGGCCGCCACCTGCACCCAGTCCATGTTCTTGGGGAGCTTGGCAAAGCCGATCTTGACCAGAAGCAGCGTCACCGAGATGATGCCGAGCGGCTTGCCCAAGACGGCGCCGAAGAAGACGCCGCGGGTCACCGGGTCCATCACGATGGCGCCGAAGTCGGCGCCCACCAGGCGCAGCTGCGCGTTGACGAAGGCAAACAGCGGCAGGATGAGGAAGTTCACCGGAGTGGAGATGTAGTGCTCCATGCGCTGCAGGGGCGGCGTGACGTGGTGCATGACGCGCTCCACGCGCATGGCGGTGTGGGTGAAGCCGTTCTGGCCCAGGACGTGGAGGCCCTCGTCGTAGACCTCGTCGAGGTCCTGGGCGCGGTTCTGCAGCCAGTCGGAGAGGTCGGAGAGGCGCACGTCGGACCTGCTGGGCAGGGCAAAGGCCAGGATGACGCCGGCCAGCGTGGCGTGGACGGCAGAGTTGTACATGCAGAACCACAGCACCAGGCCAACCAGGGCGTAGGGCTTGAGCGAGTAGACGCGGGCGTGGTTGAGCCCCCACAGGACCACGATTACGATGCCCGAGGCGGCGCACCACGCGACGTCCGGGGACTGGCCGTAGAACAGGGCGATGACCACGATGGCCAGGATGTCGTCGGCAATGGCGAGGGTCTGGAAGAAGACCTTGGTCTCGGACGAGATCTTGTCGCCGAGCAGGGACACCACGCCCAGCGCGAAGGCGATGTCGGTGGCAATGGGCACGGCCCAGCCATGGGTCTGGCCGCCCCAGTTGAGCACCAGGTAGATGAGGGCGGGGAAGCACACGCCGCCCACCGCCGCCAGCATGGGCAGGGCCGCCTGGCGCGGACGGCGGAGCTGGCCCACCGTCATCTCGTACTTGAGCTCGATGCCCACCAGCAGGAAGAAGATGGCCATCAGGAAGTCGTTGACAAAGGACTCCACGCTCATGGCGATGAGGTGCGTGCCAATGCCGATCTCGAGCGGCTCGCGCAGGAACTCCTCCACCACCTCAAAGGCCGGTCCGTTTGCCACCACGAGGGCCAGCAACGCCGCGCCGACCATCACCGCCGCGGCTATGGTGCCGTTGGAGGCTATCTCGTGCAGGGTTCCCCTGCGCTCGGTGCGCTTGATGACCGCGGGCTCCTCGTAGATGCTCTGTGCCATTTCTGCCTTTCTGTCAGTCGGCTGGCGAGAAGTGCCTCTCGCCGGGGAGTTCTATCTCCGCTCGTCATGGAGCGCGAGCGTCTGCTCGACGTAGACCTTTGCCGCAAGCGACGCCACGGCCGCCTCGAGCACGTGCGTGAGCTCGACAGGGGCCTCAGTGAGGCGAGGCTCGGCCGCCGGAGCACCGTCGCAGAAGCGTTGCGCCAGCGACTGCTCCAGCAGGGCCACGACCTCGTCATACAACGCGGAGACGTCCACGTCAGACCTATCAATCATACCCATCATGCTGGCGATCTGCCCTATGGAGTAGACGCGCTTCATGGCCGTGACAAACAGCAGCGACGCCACGTGGCGGCGGGTGTAGCGCTTGCGGCGCGGCGCCGGCACCACCTTCTGCTTGACGTAGTTGTTGACCATGGAGCCCGTGATGGCGACCTCTCCGGGAAGCATCACGGGGGCGAGCTCGCCGGCCACGATGGCCAGCACCTGGTCCAGGTAGAGCTCGATGCGCGGCAGCTCCGAGATGCGCGATATGTGAACGTGCGCCATGCGCTCAGAGAGCGGGAGTCGGGAGGCCTCCGCGGCCGCTGCCTCGTCTTTGCTGACGTGTGCCATGCGCGTGCCCTTCTCGCCGAATTGGCGTTGGTGTGTTCCTCATGCATCTAGTATCAAATACTAGGTATAACGGTTATAGTCACTCTAGAAGGATACCCCACGCCCCCGGGCGCGGGCAGTCACGGGGAGAAACGCATGAACCAGCAGCGAATCTGCGTCATCACGGACACGGGCACCGACACGCCGGCGGACTTCTGCGCCAGGCACGACGTGCGCGTGGTGCCGCTGCGCGTCAACTACTCCGACGGCAGCTCCTACGAGAGCGGCGTGGACATCACCACGGACGAGGTCGTGGCCCGCTTTGGGCAGGAGGTGCCCAAGACCTCCCTGCCCTCCCCCGAGCGCATTGCCGATGCGTTTGCCCAGGCCAAGGCCGACGGCTACGTTGCCGCCGTCTTTGTGAGCATCTCCAGCGGCCTCTCCGCCACGTGCGAGACGGCCCGGATGGTGGCCCGCACCATGGAGGACTTCCCCGTGGCCGTGGTAGACACGCGCAGCATCGGCGTGGCCGCCGGGCTGGTGGTCATGGAGGCCGTGCGCCAGATAGAGGCCGGCGTGCCCTTCTCGTCGCTGCCCGCCATGCTGGAGATCACGGCCAAGAACACCAGCGTCTTCTTTGCCGTGCGCGAGCTCTCCTTCCTGCGCGCGGGCGGGCGCATCAGCGAGGCCGCCTACCGCCTGGGCTCCGTCCTCAACATCAAGCCGGTCTTTACCTGCGACGAGGAGGGCCACTACGCCGTGCGCAAGAAGGCCCGCGGCTGGGGCCGCGCCCTGGACGCCGAGGTGGCGCTCATCGAGGAGCTGGCGCGCAGGTACCCCAAGGTGAGGCTGGCCATCAGCTGCACGGGCGCCTGCGCCGACGCCTACCCGGAGCTTGAGGCAAAGCTTCGCCGCCAGGTTGACAACGCGGTGGAGATCGTGCGGTCCGACATCTCCCCCGCGCTGCTGGTCCACACCGGCCCCGAGCTCATCGGCCTGGCCGTACAGGGACTGTAGACGAGAAACGCTGCCACTCCCAAAGCCGCCGTCCTCCCGTCAAACCGAACTCTCATCCTGAATCGCAGAACCAGTCCCACAAATGCGGGCAGTTTTGCGATTCAGGATGAGAGTTCATCCCTCTGGGTCATCAGTCGCCAAATGGCACCTTAGATATAGCGATAATGACCTATTGACTGGAAATATTGACTGGAAATCTTTCCTCAAGTAAAGTTCTTTCCAAGCGAATCCGCCTACCGTAAGACATTGGTTTTGTGGCTAGGAGGAATGATGACTCGCAAGTTGACCCGAAGAGATTTTCTCTCTGCAACACTTTGCACCGCATCGACCATCGCTCTGATGAATTGTCCCTCCATCGCCCTTGCTGGCGAGCCATCGGAATGGGATTATCTAACCGAGGATGAGATTAGATCCCGCATCCAAATAATTAATAAGAGCTACTCAGTCGGTGAGTTGCTTTCAGATGAAGATGCTGCCTTTATTTTAAGGTTTGGAACAAAACCGAATGCCCCGCAAACAAGGGGGCAAGAGGGGCGTCTCAACATCAGCGGTAGCAGGTACGGAAATACCATCAGCGGTACGGGGAGCCTTTACTACCGAGAGGATGGCTTCTGGAAGACGTATGGTTCTGACGCAACCATCAGAGTTACTGCGGGAAGTACTCCAAAGTCAATGAAACTGACTATCTCCTGCGTGACCTATGGCGTTCTAGGTGAAGGTGGCCTTATTCAGACCTACAACGACTCAGTAAGTGCCTCCTGCAGCAATAAGTCTGTCTTCTACTGCAATCCGCAGGATCGTTTTTGGGCAACGGCAGTAACCTACGCGCTCTCTGCGAAACTCGACGTAACCACTGCCTCTGGAAACTATTTCACCCTGTTGGCAAGCTAGCCTCCCAAGAATCAAGGAGCCGAGATGCATGAAAATGACAAGCAGCATCTGCGAGAGCTTCTCTCCTCCTTTGCTGGAGGCGTAGAGTTCGCTTGCCGTTTTGCACTGCTCTTTTTCATGGTCTCCTTAGTGGTTGTCCCCCTTTTCTTCCCGGCTGAGGATGAAGCCCACGCTGTTGTGGGCTTCATCCTCCAAGCACAAGGAGCAGTCGTCTGCTTTCTCGGGGCGCTGGTCTTCAGGACTATCAAACAGTTCACTGTCGGAGCCTGTACGGCGCGCAACCTCCTTCAAACCTTCTCTCTGATTTTCTTCCTCGCGTTCCTCAGCGAGGTTGCCCTGACACTTGCATTTCAGATAATCACTGGAGCCATCGTGACATCAGTGAGCCTTGTTGGCCTTTTTGAGGCCTTGCCAAGCTACACGCAGTGGTACGAGTGTCTCAGCGTTAACGGCACCGCAAAACTCCTAACGCTCCGGCTAGATGCTTCCTCACTCGCAATTGCCAGCATTCTTGGAGGAATCTCTATTTGTTTGAAACAACAAGATGCCTGAGAAACACAGACTTGCACCCCAAATCGCAGAACGGGGCCCATATAAGTGTCGGTTCTGCGATTGGGGGTGCAAGTTTTGTTTACCGGCGAGAAGCGCGTGCGGCGCGTGTCTTACGCGCGAAGCGGGTTGGCCACCATGTGGGCCACGATGGCCGCGCAGTCGTGCGCGGCCTTCTCCTCGAAGGTGTTGTAGTCCACGACCTGGTCGGCGGCACCGGGCTTGTCGGAGATGGCGCGGACGACGACGAAGGGGACCTCGTTCAGCCAGGCGGCCTGCGCGATGGCCGCGCCCTCCATCTCGCAGCACATGCCGCCGAAGCCCTCGGTGATGCGGTTCTTCTGCTCCGTGCTGGCAATGAACTGGTCGCCGGAGACCACGCGGCCGGCGTAGGCGTGGATGTCGGGCGCCACCTGAGCCGCGGCGGCAAGCGTGGCCTCGCGAAGGCCCTCGTCGGCCGGGAAGTTGATGGTGCCCACGCCCGGGATCTCTCCGGGACGGTAGCCGAGCGGCGTCACGTCGAAGTCGTGCCAGACGCAGTCCGTGGAGACCACGAGGTCGCCCACGTCCAGGCGGTCGTCGAGCGAGCCGGCCACGCCCGTGTTGATGACGTGGCTCACGCCAAAGCGGTCCACGAGCACCTGGACGCAGATGCCGGCGTTGACCTTGCCGATGCCGCATTGCACGACGACGACCGGCGTGCCGCCGAGCCCGCCCTCGCAGAACTCCATGCCAGCAATGCGCGTGACCTGCGGCTCGTTGAGCTGCTCCTTGAGGAGGGCCACCTCAGACGCCATGGCCCCGATGATTCCAACCTTCATGCAATGCCCCCTTGCGGTCCTTGGTTCTTGCGGTTTGGGGCGAGCGAGCGCCCCGTCTATTCCTACCCCTCCGGATACGTCATATGCGCATCGTCGATCTTGTACAACGTCCGCTCAAGGTAGCGGCGGGCCCACCAGTGGGCGGCGTTGAGGTCGGCATCGTGCCAGTTACCGCACTCGGCGGGACGGGCGCCGGGAATCTCGCCCTCGAAGTCGCGCGCGAACTCGAAGGCGCGCGTGACCAGGTCGATGACGTCGGCAGACCCGTACTTGCCAAAGAGAACCAGGTAGAAGCCCGTGCGGCAGCCCATGGGGCCAAAGTAGACCACGCGGTTGGACCACTCGGGGTAGTTGCGCAGGAAGGTGGCGCCCAGGTGCTCCAGGGCGTGGACGGCCGCGGTGTCCATGACGGGCTCGCGGTTGGGAGCGGTCAAGCGAAGGTCAAAGGTGGTGATGACCGCACCCGTGGAGGGGTCCGCGTCCTGGCGGCTCACGTAGACGCCCGGCTCAAGGAGCAGGTGGTTGACGGTGAAGCTTGCGATGAGGTCCATGGGCAGGTCCTTTCTGGACTGGTGGCGGCACCGGGCGGGCCCGGGATGCCGCCCGTTGCTACTGGCTGAGGGCACAGGCGAGCCAGGGCCTTCCCTGGAGCGCCCGGGTGACGCGGTCCTGCGCCGAGGAGAAGACCACGTCCTCGTTGACGTGCAGGCGCACCTCTCCCTGCGTGCCGTAGGCCGTGAGCGCGTTGAAGACGACCTCCACGTCAAAGGTCGGGTCGAGGTCTGCGCCCAGGACGTCGTGGGCCGCCTGCCTGCACTCCGCGGCCACGGCGTCGAGGTCCGCGCCCGGCCTGACGGCTATGGGAACCGTCGCCAGGCCCATGCCCCAGGCCGTGCGGTGCGTGAGCGAGGTCTTGTTGAGGACGGAGTTGGGAATGACCTCCACGTCCCCCGAGCGGTGGCGGACGGTGGTGCTTCTCCACGTGACGTCGGTGACCTCGCCGGTGACCGAGCCGACACTGATCTTGTCGCCCGGCTTGATGACCTTCCCAGCCATGAGCGAGAGGCCGCTGATGAGGTTGGAGATGGTGTCCTGCAGGCCCAGCGAGATAGCCACGGAAGCAACGCCCAGGGCGGTCACAAAGCCCGAGGGGTCCATGCCAAAGACCGGCTGCAGGATGGAGAGCACCGCCAGCGACCAGATGAGCGCCCGCAGGATGTTGAGGAAGATGGACGCGCTGGGCACGTCGCTGGCTTCCAGGGCGCGACGGGCCAGACGCAGCGCGAAGTGCTGCACCGCCAGGGCCACCACCACGGCGGCGGCCACCGTCAGCCCCTTGGCGAGAAGTGCGTTGAGCTGGTCCATGCTTTTCTCCCCTGCCGGCGCGGCCGCGCTGGCCCTAGTTGACCTTCACGATGGGCGCGAAGCCCTTGAGGAGCTTCTTGGTCTTGCCCGTGCGGGTGAACTTGACCTCGATGGTGTCTCCGGAGACGCCGATGACCACGCCGGGGCCGAAGGTCTTGTGGGCCACGTGGTCGCCCTTTGCAAAGCCGTCGGAGGCAGCGGCCGCGCGCGGGGCGGCGGCGGGCGCAGCGACGTCGGACGCCTTGCGGGCGTGCGGCGCGATGGGCGGCAGGCCGGAGGCGCGTCGGGGGCCGGAGGGATACGGCTCCG
>OGRN01003658.1_pt1 | contig 10748 bp, 10 predicted proteins | sample 1553401 | NCBI WGS metagenome assembly OGRN01 (sample SAMEA2580096, study PRJEB22360) | human gut metagenome | biome: human gut; feature: human-associated habitat; material: faeces | place: Denmark | collected 2008/2010 | reverse complement strand
ATTTTAAACCATTTCTTGTTCTACCAAATCATACAGTTTATCGCCACTTTCAATATACCTTGACAGCTCCCCTGGGATTGCTTTTCCATATTTCAGTATATACACAAAAAAAAGACCGGATAATCCGACCTTTCTTATATAAGTATCCTTATTGTAATGTAGGACCAATGTCATCAGTTTCTTTTTCTACTTCTTTGCGGAATTCTGGATATATTTTTCCTATCTCATTCCACCATTCTGTCGAAAGTTCAGGTATATCTCCCTGAACTTCTGCATCTTCTAGGCAACTTAACAGTTCTCTTAGATTTATTGCAAATCGACTGGAACGGTTAGTCGAAGAAAAGAAAAAGTAAATTTCTCTTTTACAATTTATATCTTTATAGATTTCTCCTATAGGGTAAGCAATATTTTGTGACAACATACCTCGCTTTTTCCATTTATTATATATTTTTACGATTATTTTTTTAAAATAACATATGCAAAATATTACAATAGCTGTTAATATATATATTATTCCGATGAAGACCATTACTCTGATACAATTCATTATTTCCCCCTTTCTGATTTCATTAACCACAACGCAAATCTATTTCATGTAATTTGGATATTTGTTTTAATCCACAGTCGGTAAGTTTAACGGAGCCTGAATATCGGGAAAATCCGACTGTTGCTTAAGTCTCTTGTCAGTGGGGGATACCGATCTCTCTCCGCCCACCACTGACGCTTAGTGAATTTTAGATAATTCCCCCCTACCTACTGATGTTGAGGAAGGGGAATCCTTATATTATTTTGTTGAATATCAGTTTTAATTTTATTCACTTAGTGAAAAAGAAATTAATAAAATTAGTATAAAAGAAATTTCTAAATGCACCTATAGGCAAACAACAAATAATCACAATGAATATAATACTGACAACAGAAATGATAAAAAACGTACACCCTAAATGATACTTACCTAAAGTACTAATTGGAAAAATAGTAATAAATGCTATTAAAATAAAAAATAAAGCAAATGAGCATAAAGCACTCAGCATGAGGTAATCAGGTAAGAATGCACGTAGTTCACTCTTACTAAATACTCCCACCATATCATTTACTAAATAATAAGTAGACAATAAAGTAGTGACACCATAAAGCAATAGCACAGGTAAAGTCAGTAAAAATCCTTTCAACACATCACCTATATTTTCTCTAATAGAACCTTCTTCATGTAACCCATTTGATACATCATCAATTACAAATGATAAAGCTTCCACATCATCATGTGTAAACATTCTGGTAAATATTATATTAATCATTCTCATCTTCCTTTCTTTTTGTTTATGTCTTGCCTAAATCGTGATACTGAGAATCAATTAGGTAATCGGCAATTAGTGGATGCAGATCGTTAAAAGCGTCTTGTGATACCTCCCCGAATGACTGGTGTCGGACGGGGCTTCCCAACTTTTAGAGCCGGGAGTTCCATTATCTACCGATCCAGCCTGAACTTAGTCCCTCTCTCCGCAGAAAGAAAGACCACATTCAGGTCAACGATAGACAGGTGCGGGGGCATCGCCGCCACGGACAGGAACTTTTGCCTTTTCCGTGGCACCGATGTTCTGTGCCGCAGACAGGTCGCAATTATAGATCTTTCCATTCTGAAATGTACACAGACTGTAGTTATATACTTTCTTTCCATGTTCAAAATGGTAGATGCTGTGCCGGTCTACCATCCCGGAGCCATCAAAGGCGTATTTAGAAGTTCCCCATGCACAGACACGGGAGAGCCTCATTCCCAGACGGTGTGCCTGTAATTCTACTCTTTTTTGCACGTCATTCTTTCTCCATAAGTGAATCCTTTCACGGAACTTCTTGCCCCGGATCTTCCCTTGGGAATCCAGATACTCAAATACGATACAGTCCACGCTGTATAAGACAGCGACTTCTATCAGTTTTCTGGCTGTTTCGATCGACAGGGCACGGTTTGCGTTCCGTATCCACCGGTAAACACACTGGCTTTTCTTCCCTGCCTGCTGATACATACGCTTCCGGTTGATTCTATGATTAAGACGGTCTTCTTCACATGGAAGGTGGATCACACCTTTTGCATGGACAGTACCGTCCACTTTCATGATACACCAGGAGGCTGCGGCATTGATCCCCAGATCTACAGCAAGTATCCGGTAAGCAAGCTTATCTTTATCCTGCACGAGTTCCTGCATCTCCTTGAATGAAAAACGGATCTGGTATCTTCCATGGACTTTATCTACCACGGGAGAGAGTATCTTCCTTGTCTTGCACAGATGCATCAGATATCCTGCGTCAGAAGCACTGATCTCGAAATAATACCAGTCCCAGGTCTTTCCGTTATATAGTTTTAATCCAATCTGCCCCTCTGCCAGATTGGACATCTTCCGTTCCTGGTCGTAGAAAGTCAGCTCATATCGTGAAGGAAATCCTATCTTAGGTTCCACTCCCCGTACTGCGGGGGACAGAGCTTCCCAGTTTGCATGGTTGGAACGATACGACTTTACCATCCCGATCGCATCTGCAATCAGGGCTCTTCTCATATATGCTGGCATGTTTGGAAAGCGGATATCAAACTCTGGATATTTTGGAGCTTCTTTCTTACTCCCATGGAGCAGGATATCAAATGCCCGCCTGCGCTCCTGTGCTTTTACATGATCCCATTCTTTTAAGGCAACATCGACACAGAACCGTAACGCTTCAAGACAGATCTCTGCCGTCTGCTGCATTGATCTGTCATCGACTCTGCGTTTTCTGGAGATGTTCAGTTTCTTTGTTTTCCTGTCTGGCACCGCATCCAGCTGGTGTTTGATCTTTACCGTATAACAGGTATGGATCTCCATCTTTTTCGTATCTTTTGCTGCCATGGATTCTCCTTTCCATATATCTCATTTGACATATTGATTTTCTTTATATTATACTATATAATAGTACCAAACACAAGTACGATTTACAATTATCTGGAGGGTATGTTTATGAAAGAGTATATCAGGACAAGACATTCCGTTTACCTGCTCACCTACCACATGGTCTTTGTCACAAAATGGAGAAAACCCGTGATCACAGATGAGATCGGGGATTTTATGGTCGCAACAGCAAAACGCTTATGCGATGGCTACGGTGGAAAGCTGATCTCCGGAGAGACAGACAGAGACCACATCCATCTTCTTGTGTCCCTGCCACCATCTAAGAACATCACTGATATTGTCCGCAGCTTAAAGACACAGCTTTCCAAAGAGGTTCATGCACACCCGGAATACGATCGGATAGTAAAAAAACACATCTATGGAAATGCCCCGCTTTGGTCGCCTTCCTATTTTGTGACAACAACGGGTTCCGTTTCTATGGATGTTGTAAAGCAATATATCGAGGGACAGCGCACCGATGAACATAAACGCAAATATGAAAAGCGTTCACTCGATTACTGGAATTCCCGGCTCTAAAAAAAGAGACTCCCGAAAAATTCGGGAGTTTTTCTCTTAGTCTCCGACAGCCATACTCTCGGTTTCCCGAACCCCGAGCGACTTCGTCGGTCTGAGGTTTGCCGTATGGATATTTATCATATATGGATGCAACTGGCGGGCAAAGGGCGGATTCCCCCAGTTTGATGGAACCGTCCGGTGCAATGACAGGAACGCACATCTTCCCTTTTGATAATAATGTCATTACCATTTCGTTGTTTTAATCCCCAGCCGGTATCTTGCGAAGGCTGATTGCCGAGCAAAACCCGGCGGTGCTTACTTCTTGTCAGTAGGGGATACTTTAGAAGAGAAACATTTTTATAAGAAAAACTTAGTTGTTGAAGAGACATATTTTCTCCTTCGGGTTTACAGTCAGATATGCAATGACTGCATCCCATTTTACAAGCGTATGTGAGGTCAATAATCATGATTTATTCATTATTTATTCTTCTGTAATAATTCTTTATTGTCGAAAATGTTTCCTCTGACATAAGCTTTTTTACACCAAAAACCAAGCTCATGTCGATAATAAGAATCTTCTGAAAATGCTGCGTAAAATCCTTGATTGTAATTACCGATTGCAAAACCTGTATTATAGAATCCAAATTTAACCTGTGCATATTCACCAGACCACGTTTTTAAAATGTCATTTTCCCATATCTTATTCCCATACCTGTCATAAAGTCCCGTGAACTGGCAGAGGGTTTCTAGATTAATTTCCGTGTATTCCCATACCGTATGACTATCTACATGGAAGATTAAATGTTCTTCGTTTCCTAAAAAGTTATATCTTTTCTGGTAATATCCCTCGACCCATTCATCGTCTCCAACCTGCTTTGCCTTGAAAAGAATTTCTCTCATTCAACTCCACCACCTTTCACGATTTCGATTAATCCATCAATAAGTGCATCTGAACAATCTTCACTACATATTGTTTTTTCATCATCATTGTATTTACATAATTTACAATCAAAATTTGCTCTTCTATATTCAATCTGCTCAATAACCTTGTCCACATCATAGGCGGTGGGTTGTTCATCAAAATCACAAAGAGCAACTATCTCTCCAATATTTTCTTCTCTTTCATATTTTGTATTTTTTGTATCCGAGACTTTTTCTTATCATATAAACGATATTCCATTTGTTTACTTTCGTTTTTTATGTCCGCAAATGGACCTGGTTGCAATCTCATATAATGCTTTCATATCTCCATTTCATATTCTTTTCCTTTCCATTTTTCTATTCCTCTTTGTTTTGTAATAAAATCGTTCAGACTTCACGATATCTGAAAGTATTCTCGAATGTATTTATATGGAAATGGAATAACCGTATACTGTTCATTTCTTACAAATGTTGCTGTTAGCATTGGCAGAATTTCTTCTGCTTTTAAGGTTTTTCCAATAATCTTTCGAATAGGATTGCTTCTTGCAACACTCCCATTGAGAGCTTTGGCGGAACCCACAAAATATTTGACAAGTTCACCAGACGAATCGCCAGAAATAGAATAATGGATATCTGTCATTGCATCCAGATCATATAGAGGAAGATTTTCTTTGCTTTTTGAAAAATTAAGCAGGATTCTATATTCTGCACGAAGATATTCATTGAAGCCTTCTCTTAATTTTCCTCTTCCAATATCTTTATAAAAAGCCTTTTTGTCTACATATTCTTCTTCTTTATTTTTCAGATTATTAAGAAATTTTTCGAAATCTTCTTTGTTTTTTTTGACTAACTCAGGAGAATCCTCTTTGAAATGCAGCAAGGCATCTATCATCTGTTCTTTATCTAATTCTTTGTCAGCTTTGAGTAAAAGAAGTTCCGCTTCTATGTCGTCAAATCGTGGATACACGCAAACATTTGTCTTGTAAATCGTACATATATTATTGATATCCGTATAGAAAAAACCTTCTATATTTTCATCATATCTCTTTTCAGATTTCCTTTTATCGATCAATTCCTGATGATACCCTATGATATTTTTCCATTCATCTTTCCTTCTCATCCAACTTCTTCCTGCACAAGAATCAAAAGAAAGTTTTCCGTCCGGTGCAATAAAAACACGGTAATATGTATATTGATCTTTTTTCTTCGTATTTTTATCTGCATCATCTTTTTTAAAGGACACAAACGCCCATGTTTTTCCTGATTTACCTAATGTTTCTGACCAATTAAACGTGGTTAACTGTTTATTAACGATATCTTCTTTGATAAAAAATTCTTGTATGATCGCATAAAATTCTGGATTTTTCTCTGAATCACATTTTTTATAGTTTTCAACTGTAATATGCTGAACAATACACTTGTTAAAGATCTCGTCATGTAAATCATTTTCCCCTTTGTAATAACCCTTATCATGTATGATGCGAAGATTATATGTGCCACTAGAAACAGAACCTCCTGGCATTGAACCAATACCATACACTTTTTTAAGAAATGCTTGAAAATCATCTGCGATTTTTTTTGATGTTTCCGTATTGCATTCATCTACAATTGCTATCATATGTGAAGATAACCGCTTTGCAACTTCTTTTTCATAAACTTTTGACTTATTTTCTTTGACTTTGATGCTGTATTTTTCCCATTTTTTATCATGAGACATCATTTCTTCCATTGTTTCAAAGTTTATTTCAATGTAATCCCGAAGATAGGTTCTCACATCTTCAACAAACTGTTTTAACACACCCATCTTACTAGCTTCAAACTTTTCCATGTTTTCTATATTTAAAAATGGAACAGTTGACTTTGTATTCTTATTTTTCTTTATATATTTTGTACCTTTGTCTGTTTTTAAAGCCCGGCGGAAGTTGCCTGTCGATTTATCGAAAACATAGCCACCTGAATCTCCTGTATCTTTTGTAAAAGTAACAACTTTTAGTATCAGATGAAATGAATAATCAAGATGTATCTGGACGAAATATACTGTATCTTTGCTTTTCCATTTTGGGTTCTGGTAAAAAAGTTTTCCCATGATATTATTCCTGTGAAATATCTCATTTTTGTAAGGACGCAGAGAATTAAATAGTAATCTTGCTAATTGAATATCTCCTTCTCCAAAATACTTTTCCCTCACTTTTTTATCAAGTAATCCTTTTATCTGGCAGACAGTTATATCCGGAAATCTTTCCCTCATTTTCTTTTTAAACGCATAGGTACTTATTTTATCTTTTTCTAATAAGACCAAAGCAGTATTTCCATATATCCATTGTACCGCAGTGATATACTGCTCTTCTGATACGTTGTCCAGAACCTCCTGACTGATATATTTCTTTCCTTCTGCTTTCTGTTTAATCTGGTAAATATCAAAATCACGCTCAATTGTTTCATAGTCAAATTTCAAGTGCAACTTATTCGTTTGATATTCTCTCATCATTTAACCTCCTTTGCTAATTTTTCAATAGGTTTCGTGATAATATCACCGTTTTTTGTAATAAGTCCCGGTATCTCAATAATCCCGTCCGTGCTTTCTTTTATCTCATACTTTGTGCCATCTTCCACAACAATATTGATGATATAGACACGTTTTGCTCCAACCATTCTCATTTTTTGCCGTATTTTCTTTAATTCATTCTCCCGGTCTACCTGCATGGATTCATCCCAATTCTTAAAATCAACATATACTTCTTCGTTCAGCCGGAAATCAAATTTCTCAAACTTTTCTGGTTCCGTAATGTCTATCAGTTTGATACCCAACTCATTCTCAATTATAAACCGACCTGCAACCTCACCTAACGCACCTTTATAGATATTACGAAACATAACCGGGTTTAAAATTCTTGGCAGCATCTTAAAACTGGTTACATATCCTTTCTTTTTAAAATACTCTTTCATACCTTTATATTTAAGGATATATGGCAGTTTTGCTGCTTTTTCACTCATTTCACTCCAACCACGACAATTACTCTTATCCGCAAAACTGACTTCAACTCCATCCTGAAAATCGTTATATGCTTTAAAATAATATTTCTTTTTTCTGCCTGGAATATGGAAATAAAATTCGTTTAAAATATTGTCCGGCAATTTTGCTTCATCATAAAGAGTCGGATATTTTAATACCCATTCACGCATCTCAATCCAATTCCGTTGCTCTATAAGTTTCCAACAATTTTCTAAAAAATCATTAATCCAATCCAAACTACGGAAAGACGATTTATTCGCCTCTTCCCGTGCTTCTTCCCATGCCTCTTTTATAGAATCTTCTTTCGCTCTTTCTTTATCTCGGTTATATTCTTCTTTTAATTCTAGTATTTTTAGCATCTCTGGTGGAAAAAGGCACTGGCTTTCCTTTATATTTAGATCATCAACATTCATTTTCTTTAAAACATTCTCATTTACTAATATGTAAATATCTGGTGATTTAAGTGTGGTCCTGCAAAGCCGTCCAACAGCCTGCAGTACTGTCCGTGTAATAGAGACACCAATAGACTTAAGATTGTACTGCTTGCTTTTATTTTCTCCCAAAAAAGCTTCCTTAATCCATTTATCTTTATCTGTCTTTCCAATCTCTGATTGTACAAATAAATCTTCTGCTTGGAATATCTGCTCTGATATATTTTTATTTCGTTCATTTCTGTCAAAAGGCTGCCCAGAGTCAATACTTCTTCGAATGATATGCGTAATTTCACCTAGATAGATTCCATCCAAATCTTTCTCTTTTCCCTTTCTCTTACCTGGCAGCCGTATAAGTCCTTCCGTATCTTTTACGTTATACTGTAAATTTTGTCCTTCAGCAAGTGTCTTATAAGAGGATATGATAATCACTCTTTTATGTTTATTTAATTTTTCTTTGAATTCTTTTTTCTTGTTTTTAAAATTTTTCGAATTCATGACTATGATTTCAATATCATCACCTCTATAATCAGTATCTTCTTTTGCCGAATCTAAAAGTCCATTTAAAACTGTAGTATCCCACTTTTCTTTACCTTCTTCTGCTAAGATATTTTCAAGACACAAAAGAGTTCTCATATTACTTGTGCAAAATATGTGGAAAACATTAGCAATAGCCAAATACCGATTTTGTTTATAACTACCTTGTTTATCACTATCAGATATTTCATTTTTTATTTTTTGAACCAAAATTTTTCTGCATTCCTTGTTTTCAAAATAATTTCTTTCTGCACTGATTCTAAAGCCATGACATTTTATTTCTTTATTTTTATAAGGAATATTACGCTTAACTAATTCCGCAGCTATTTCGGTCTTTAATGCAGATTCTGTTATATGATAATCGGGTCCTAATTCTTCTTTTAGATAGTCAAGATTATAATTATTTAGTACTGTCTTAAATTCTGCACTGGCAGACATCCCAATAACAGAAGCCTTCCGTGCCATAGCGAGTAATATCTTTTCGGGTGTTGTTCTTATACTCACAAAATTAATATCTGTTTTATGGTTATGCCTATCCGCATCGACAAAACGATAATATTCAAAACCCGTCTGGTAAAAATCTTCTTTTTTAGATTTTAATTCTATTTTAATCTTATCTGCCTCATCGTACACCAGTTTCTGCTGATCCACATTCAACTTAAAACACCCCATCAATGAGCTAAGAGCATTATCTTCTTGTAAAATATCCATAGGAGTCTCAGTCTTTTGGCGGTATATATTGACTACTGTTGCATACTGTTCTGCCCACTTTAGTAAGAAAAAACGAAAATCACGAAGAAAATCATGAATATCTTTCAATAATGCACTGATAGAAATTGCCTCATTGATTTCCTCTTTTTCATCTACCTGCTGAATATCTATCCTATTTTTAACCATGTTCTCTATTCCTACAACAGAAAAATTTTTCTTGCAGATCGTATTAATCTGTCCATCGTGGAAAATAAAAAGCTGTTTTAAATCATCCTGTTCTAATACTGTTTTATAATTTAGATAAAGTTTGTAATCTTCCATGATTTTCTTCGCTCGATCACAAAACTTTTTATATTTTGTCCCATCCTCATCGATCCTTGTTTCTGCTTCTGTAACATAACGGTCAAAGTTTGTTAAATCCATATTACTGGCAATCTGCCGAAATACATCCAGATAGTCATCATTAGACTTAAAAGAATTTTGAATAATATGATTTCTAACAAATTCCTTTGTCGAATCAAATTCATCCATAAAAATCACCGCATTCTTGCTAATATCTGAATCAAAAAATGTGACGCTCTTATCAACTAAAGATATATTTTTAGACAAAAACTTGCTGATCGTCATAAGGATAATCTTCTTTTCCTTTATAAATACGACCGGGTACAATTGTCCAATCCATTGATACTGTTTATCATTTTTTATCCTTTCTAATCGCTCTCTTGCTGGAATGACAGAAAGTGTATTTTTAATTTCTTTTCGAAATTTCCTTTCTTCTTCTTCCACCTTATCTTCCCATATCTTTTTAATCTCCGGACTAGACTCTCCATTATATGCCTTTACCTGCTTTTTCAATTCATCGTAATTAAATGGCTGCTTGTCCTGCGGTATTGTTACTTTCCCGAGATTTTCTATAATGTTATCTACATTCGATTTTATATGCAGCACTTCTTTTTCAAACAACTCTTCATTTTCATATGCCTTTTTAAGCTCTTCTTCCTCCTCTCCAACATTTTTTCTTAACGGGGTCAGATAAATAAGTTTTCGTTCATCTGTTATCGTTCTAGCACACTGCCTCATGGCTTTTGCATATTCTTCCCTTATCTCTTTTACATATTCTTCCATGGCATGGGCAGCTTGATAACTTTTTCCAATTCCAGTCGGCACTTCACAAAGATATAATCCATTGCGCTCCTTCCTCATGATGTCTAAAAAATACTGTTTTAACACTTAGCATTCTCCTTTCAATATTCCTGCTCTGCAAAAGATTTGTTTAATTGGTAGTATACGGGACAGACTGGACCGTTGCCTGCCCCGCAAACAAAGGGATATTATCCCTTCCCTTATAGTATGTTTTAATCCACCGCATCCGAGGAGGGTGCGACAAGTAGTAGATGTAATAAAATCGTTTTTATAGTGTTTTAATCCACGCATCCGAGGAGGGTGCGACAGCAAAATCGTATGAAATTGATAACAATTTCGCTGCTTTATTTAGAAAGTTTATACAAAAATTAGGCATTGTCATCCTTTGCATTTCTATTTTTTAGAAAAGCAAGAACAATATTTTTTGTTTTTGTAGTGCGAATCTCCCGGACTTTTTACGTTACTTCCGATTCGCACTAACTTCCTCATATATAGTATGACAGAATTTGTTTTAATCCCCAGCCAGTATCTTTGCGAAGGCTGATTGCCGAGCAAAACCCGGCG
>OGRN01003652.1_pt1 | contig 10758 bp, 8 predicted proteins | sample 1553401 | NCBI WGS metagenome assembly OGRN01 (sample SAMEA2580096, study PRJEB22360) | human gut metagenome | biome: human gut; feature: human-associated habitat; material: faeces | place: Denmark | collected 2008/2010 | reverse complement strand
TTTTCATCCCCGGCGCGCTGCCGGGCGCATGCTCCCCCCCCCCCCCGCCGTTCCCCCGAGGACCCGGCCGTGCCCGCTTTGTCGGGAGTCCCGGAGCCGTTCGGCCGAACTCGGGTTTTTCTCCGGTTTCCTTTCGGTCTTTCTCCGCTTTTCCGTACAGCCTCAGCGGTGGTACCCCGCTTTGTTTCGGACCTGCCTCGGAAGCCTCGGAGCATCCGGAGGGGAGACGGACGGTTCGGCTTCGTTTCCCGGTTCCCTCTTTCCTCCCGTCCCGAAATGCCTCGCCGCGCTTATTTTTTCAGCACCGTCAGCTTGGCGAACTTGCGCAGCAGCGTCTTGCGTCCCGCGCCGCCGAACTCGACGGTGATCTTCTGGTCGCCCGACCACTCTTCGACGGCCGTGACCGTGCCGACGCCGAACTTGGCATGCTCGACGAGCATCCCCTCGGCATAGTCGCCGTCGAACGGCACGGCTGCCGCACGCTCCGCTCCGCCGGTTTCTGCGGCCGGACGGCTGCCCATGCTGCGGAAGCGCCCTCCCGGCGTCGGTACGGGCCGGGGCGTCGGGCGCTCCTGCGTCTTGGGCGGATAGTACGTGCGGGTCTCTACGCCGTATGCGTCCGGCCGCTGCCCGTAACCGCCGGGGCGCCGTCCGTATTCTCCGCGCTGCGTTTCGGCGTTCCGTCCTCGCTCGGCGAAGCGGGTCCGGGCCTGCCTCTGCGGCGTCGCGTCCTCGTTCTGACCGCCCTCGCCGAGGTCGAATTGCAGGTCGAGGTATTTCGGATCGATTTCGCTCAGAAAGCGACTCGGGTGGCGGGGGTCCATCTTTCCCCACTTGAAGCGCGACTCGGCGAACGACAGCACGGCGCTGCGCTTGGCCCGCGTCAGCGCGACGTAGAACAGTCTGCGCTCCTCCTCGAGTCCCTCGGGCGTGCCGAGGCTCATCATGCTCGGGAACAGGTTCTCCTCCAGCCCGGCCACGTAGACGTGCTCGAACTCGAGCCCTTTGGCGCCGTGGACCGTCATCAGCGTCACGCGGTCGCGGTCTTCGGACTTCTCGTTGTCCATGTCCGTCAGCAGCGCGATGTTCTGCAGCCACTCGTCGATCGTCACGTGCGACGTGCCGGTTTCCCCTTCGCCTTCCTCGCTCGCGGCGATCTGGCGCTGCTCGTCGGTATAGGCGCGGATCGAATTGAGCAACTCCTCGATGTTTTCGAGCGCGCTGACCGCTTCGGGCACCTGCTGCATCTTGTAGGTTCCCAGAATGCCCGACCGGGTGGCGATTTCGAGCCCCAGATCGTAAGCCTCGGCCGTCGCGCGCATGGCCGACAGGTCGGCGATCATGCCGGCGAACTCCTTGATCTTCTTCGCCGCCGCACCCTTGAGTTCCATGCTTTCGGGCGTCATCGTGCTGGCCGCCTCCCACAGGCTCGTTCCGGCCGCTTGGGCGGCTGCGGCGATCCGGCCGACCGTCACGTCGCCGATCCCGCGCGAGGGCGTGTTGACGATGCGGCGGAACGCCTCGTCGTCCTTCGGGTTGACGACCAGCCGCACGTAGGCGAGCAGGTCCTTGATCTCCTTGCGCTGATAGAACGACACGCCGCCGTATATCTTGTAGGGTATGTTCCGGTTGCGCAGCGCCTCCTCCAGCGCCCGCGACTGCGCGTTGGTGCGATACAGCACGGCCGTCTCGCTGTAGGGTACGCCTCCGCCGCGCACGGCGGCGTACAGGTCCGAGGCGATCAGCGAGGCTTCCTCCTTGTCGGTGTAGGCTTTGATGACCTTGATCTTCTCGCCCTGATCGCCCGACGAGAACGACTTCTTGCGGATCTGCTTCGTGTTCTTCTCGATGATGCTGTTCGCGGCGTTCACGATGTTCTGCGTCGAGCGGTAGTTCTGCTCGAGCTTGAAGACCTTCGCGTCGGGGAAGTCGTTCTGGAAGCGCAGGATGTTCTCGATCTTCGCGCCTCGGAACGAATAGATGCTCTGCGCGTCGTCGCCCACGACGCAGACGTTCGCATGGTTCTGGGCCAGGCGGCGGATGATCGCGTACTGCGCGAAGTTCGTGTCCTGATACTCGTCGACCAGAATGTAGCCGAACTGGTTCTGGTATTTTTCCAGCGCGTCGGGGAAGTCCCGGAACAGGATATTGACGTTCAGCAGCAGGTCGTCGAAGTCCATCGCCCCGTTTTCGCGGCATTTGCGAGCATAGAGCTTGTAGATGTCCAGAAACTGGGGCCGCCTCCGCTCGCGGTCTTCGGCCTGCAGGGAGGCGTTCGCCTCGTAGGCGGAAGGCGTGATCAGGTTGTTCTTGGCCAGCGAGATGCGGGCCGCGATGTCGCCGGGCTTGTAAGTTTCGTCGCTCAGGTTCAGCTCTCGGATCGCGGTCTTGACCATGTTCTTCGCGTCGGACGAGTCGTAGATCGTGTACGAGCGGGGGTATCCGAGCCGGTCGGACTCGTCCCGGAGAATGCGGGCGAAGATCGAGTGAAAAGTCCCCATCCACAGCTCGCGCGTCATCGCGGGGGAGAGCAGTTGCCCGATCCGCTCGCGCATCTCCCGCGCGGCCTTGTTCGTGAAGGTCAGCGCCAGCACCGACTGCGGCGGTACGGCCTGCGGATGGTCGCGAGCATGTAGGCGATGCGGCAGGTGAGCACCCGGGTCTTTCCCGAGCCGGCCCCGGCCACGATCAGCGAGGGGAAGCGGTAGTTGACGACGGCCTCGCGCTGCACGTCGTTGAGCTTTTCGATGTATTCGGACACTTCGCTACGTCTTATGATACGGCCGCAAAGGTAGCGAATTGTAACCGAAATCGGATAGGACGGCGTCTTCTCCGGCGAAGTTTTCCGGGTACGGCCGCCTCCGCCGGGCCGATATTTTCCCTGCCCGGGGACGGAAATTGAATTTTTTACAATAAATTTGCGACTCAGCCGTTTAAAAAGCGCTTCGCCTCTTTCGGGAGGCGCCCAATGTGCGGAGAAACGTAACTTATCATCGAAATATGAGCGAGGTAATCAACATCAAGGAACTCAACGAGCGGATCGAGCGCGAGAGCGTCTTCATCGACACGCTGAATCTGGAAATGGGCAAGGTGATCGTCGGGCAGAAGCATTTGGTCGACACGCTGCTGATCGGGCTGCTGTCGAACGGGCATATTTTGCTTGAGGGCGTTCCGGGACTGGCCAAGACGCTGGCCATCACGACGCTGGCTCAGGCCGTCGACGCCCGTTTCAGCCGGATTCAGTTCACGCCCGACCTGCTGCCGGCCGACTTGCTCGGTACGCTGATATACAGTCAGAAGACCGAGGAGTTCTCGGTCAGAAAAGGACCGATTTTCGCGAACTTCATTCTCGCCGACGAGATCAACCGCTCGCCCGCGAAAGTGCAGAGCGCGCTGCTCGAGGCGATGCAGGAACGGCAGGGCCCTCTGGGCGACACGACCTCACCGCTTGTCCATGTAGGCGTCTTGGAACTCTTATCCCCTGCCGCAGCCGTTCCTCGTGCTGGCCACGCAGAACCCCCTGGAGCAGGAGGGAACCTACCCGCTGCCCGAGGCGCAGGTCGACCGTTTCATGCTCAAGGCGCGTATCACCTATCCCAAAAAGCAGGAGGAGCGCGATATCATGCGTCTGAATCTGGCCGGCGGCGGGCTGCCGAAGCCCAACCGGGTGATTTCGCCCGAGGACATTGTGAAGGCCCGCGAGGTGGTGAGCGACGTCTACATGGACGAGAAGATCGAGAAGTACATCGTCGACATCATCTTCGCCACGCGCGAGCCGTCCGAGTACAAGTTGCCGAATCTCGTTTCGCTGATCGCCTACGGCGGATCGCCCCGCGCGAGCATCTCGCTGGCGAAGGCGGCCAAGAGCTATGCGTTCATCAAGCGGCGCGGCTACGTGATTCCCGAGGACGTGCGGGCCGTCTGCCACGACGTGCTGCGCCACCGCATCGGTCTCACGTACGAAGCCGAGGCCGAGAACATCACTTCGGAGGAGATCATTACCGAGATACTGAACAACGTGGAGGTACCTTAGTCTGAACGGAGGATCGAGAGATGACGGACAGAGCGACGGAAAGCAGCAGCGAGATCCTGCGGCAGGTGCGGCGGATCGAGATCAAGACGCGCGGGCTGAGCAACGACATTTTCGCGGGCAAGTATCACAGCGCTTTCAAGGGCCGGGGCATGGCCTTCAGCGAGGTGCGCGAGTACCGCATGGGCGACGATGTCCGCGACATCGACTGGAACGTGACCGCCCGCAGCATGAAACCTCATATCAAGGTCTACGAGGAGGAACGCGAACTGACGATGATGCTGCTGGTGGACGTCAGCGGTTCGCGCATGTTCGGTACGACCGACCGTCTCAAGAAAAATACGATCACCGAAATCGCCGCCGTGCTGGCTTTCTCGGCCGCGCAGAACAACGACAAGGTAGGGTGCATCTTTTTCAGCGACAGGGTCGAGAAGTTCATCCCGCCGAAAAAAGGACGCTCGCATGTGCTGACGATCATCAAGGAGCTGATAGGGTTCCGCCCCGAGAGCGGAGGGACCGATCTCGCGGAAGGGCTGCGCTGCCTGACCAACGTTCTTAAGAAGCGCTCGACGGCGTTCGTGCTGTCCGATTTTCTCGATACGACAGGCGACCGGGCCGATTTCGAGGATGCGCTGAAGATCGCTTCCGGCAAGCACGATCTGGTCGGCATCCGGGTTTACGACCGGCGCGAGGCCGAGATGCCCGACGTGGGGATCGTCGAGCTGCGCGATGCCGAAACCGGCGAGCGGGTGTGGGTCGACACGTCGTCCAAGACCGTGCGCGACCATTACGCGTCGAGCTGGCGGCACACCGAGTCGGTCGTCGAGGCGGCGCTGCGGCGCAGTCGGGTCGACAGCGTGGCGGTCGCTACCGGCGAGGATTACGTCGCTTCGCTGATGAAGCTTTTCAGACGGCGGTAGCGTCCGTCTGATTTCAGTCTTTGAAAAACGTTACGCGAGTTTATGCAGCATATTCTTAAAATAGGGATTCTCGCCGCGCTGACGCTCGGCGCTGCCGCCGCCCGGGCGGCCGATCCGGTCGTCTCGGCCCGTTTCTCGGCCGACTCGGTAATGATCGGCGACCAGTTCAGTCTGGACATACGGGTGGACAAGGACGTGATGGAGGTCGTCGACTTTCCCGTGTTCAACGGCTTTCTGAGCGATTCGGCCGACATCGAGATTCTGGCCGAGAGTCCCGTGGACACGCTGAAAGCCGAAGGAAGGCGGATCACTCTCGGCAAGAGCTATCTGCTGGCCGGTTTCGACGAGGGACGCTACCGCATGGGACGCTTCCCCGTGCTGCGGGTCGATAAGAACCTGATCGACACGGTCTGGTCGCGCGATTCGCTGGCGATCGATATTCATACGCTGCCGGTCGATACGCTGACGCAAACGATCCACGACGTGAAGCCCCCGCTGCGGACGCCTTTGCGTTTCGCCGAGATACGGGGATGGCTGATACTGGGCTGGCTGGCGGCTGTGGCCGTCATTGCGGCCGTATTGCTCGTTCGGCGCCGGATGGAGCTCCGGGCCCTTCCCGGCGGCCGGCGGCCCGGCGAGCCGCCCCATGTGTGCGCGATCCGTCAGCTCGAGACGCTGCACAACCAGAAGCTGTGGCAGAGCGGTAAGCAGAAGCAGTATTATACGGGCATTACCGACATTTTGCGTCGCTACATAGGCGACCGCTATCGCGTCAAAGCGATGGAGCTGACCTCGCAGGAGATTCTCGACGCGGTTGAGCGGCGAGGCCGCCGACCGGCTGAAGAACATCCTGCTGACGGCCGACTTCGTCAAGTTCGCCAAGTTCGTCGCCGATGCCGAGCGGAACGAGGAAGTGTACAGCGATGCCTACTATTTCGTCGAACAGACCAAGGAGACGGAAGTAGAGCACACGCCGGCCGAGCTGGAGCCGGTGCAAAAGCAGGAGGAGGTGAAGCCATGATACGAAGAACGATTTTGACCGTATTGCTGCTCGTCTTCTGCGGCGCGGCTGCGGCTCAGAAATATCCCGAGCGCCGCGCGATCCGCTCGGGCAACCGGCAGTACGAGAAGGGGGCCTATCCCGAGGCCGAAACGGCCTATCGACGGGCTTTGGAGAAGACGCCCGACTCGCCCGAGGCGACGTTCAATCTGTCCGATGCGCTCTATAAGCAGGAACGTTACGACGAGGCGGGCAAGCTCGCCGCCTCCGCCGCGCAGCAGCTGGCAGCCGACCCGTCCCGGCGCGAGGAAGCCGCTCAGGCATTTTTCAATCAGGGAAACGCGCTGTTCAAGCAACGCAAGTTGCAGGAAGCCCTCGAGGCTTACAAAAATTCGCTGAAGCTGAACCCCGGCGATATGGAGGCCAAGTTCAACTACGCCTACACGAAAAAACTGCTCGATCGGGATCAGAACAACCAGAACAACCAGAACGATCAGAACAACCAGAATAACCAGAACGATCAGAATAATCAAAACAATCAGGATAATCGGGATAATCAGAATAACCAGAACGACCGGAAGAACGATAACGATCGGAACAACCGAAACGACGACCCGAATCGGGACCCGAACAAGGACCCGAACCGGAATCCGGACGGGGACGGCGATCGGAACGATCCGAGCGACAAGCCCCGTCCGGATTCGGGCGAGCAGCCGCAAGACGGCGGCATGAGCCGCGAGGAGGCCGAACGTCTGCTCGATGCCGTGCAGGGCAGCGAGGACAAGACCAAGGAGAAGGTCGACGCGAAGAAGGCGAAAGTCGTCGGACGGTCGGGCAAAAACTGGTAGTTCGGCCGGGGGGAACCTGTTCCGTGCGACAGAAAAAGGACGCTTTCTCTGAGGACGAAATATCGGGACGGGACGGAGCCGCTTCGGACTCGGGCGGGCGTTTCCCGCAGGGCGCTCGGCGGAGCGGAAAGTCCGGAAAAGGCAGAACCGCTGTCGGGAAAAACGGATAGTAATGAACGGGAATAAATCGGAAAGTAAGTGGATATAGTGAGATTTGCCAATCCGAAGCTGCTGTGGCTGCTGACGCTGGTCGTCCCGATGACGGCCTATTACGTTTACCGTTTGCGGCAGGGGCGCGCGACGATGCGCATCTCGACCGTGTCGGGGCTTCGGGGCGTGCCGCGCGGAGCGCGCTATTATCTGAGGCATATGCCTTTCGTGTTGCGCTGCGGAGCCGTTGCGCTGTTGGTCGTTGCGCTGGCCCGTCCGCAGAGCTCCCAGAGCGATTCGAGTCGGACGACCGAGGGAATCGACATCGTGCTGTCGCTCGACATTTCGGGCAGCATGCTCGCCCGCGATTTCCAGCCCGACCGGATTTCGGCCGCCAAGGAGGTGGCCGCGAGCTTCATCGCCGACCGGCCGAACGACCGGATCGGTTTGGTCGTTTTCGCCGGGGAGAGTTTCACGCAAAGCCCGCTGACGACCGATAAGGCTTCGCTGCTCAATATTTTGGGCACGGTCCGCAGCGGCATGATCGACGACGGCACGGCCATAGGAAACGGGCTGGCCACGGCCGTGAACAGGCTGCGCGAAAGTCAGGCCAAGAGCAAGGTCGTGATCCTGCTGACCGACGGTGTCAACAACAGCGGCCAGATCGCTCCGCTGACGGCGGCCGACATCGCTTCCACGCTCGGCATCCGCGTCTATACGATAGGAGTCGGCAGCGAGGGACAGGCTCCCTATCCGGCCCTCGACATGTGGGGAAACCTCAGTTTCGTCCCGATGAAGGTCGAGATCGACGAGAAGATACTCTCCGATATAGCCGAGAAGACCGGAGGGCGCTATTTCCGCGCTACCGATAACGAGAAGCTCCGCGAAATCTACAAGGAGATCAACCGTTTGGAGAAAAGCCGGGTCGAGGTCGAGAGTCAGACGCGTTACGACGAGCGTTTCGCCCCTTTCGTTCTCGGCGCGTTGCTGCTGCTTGCGGCCGGATTCGCCATGCGCCGGCTGTGGTTCCGCCAGATTCCTTAAAAACAGAGATTGTCATGTTCCGATTCGCAACTCCCGAATATTTCTATCTGCTGCTGATTCTGCCTCTTTTGTGGGGCGTACACTTGCTTTCGGCCCGGGCCCGGCGGCGGGCGATCGAGCGCTTCGGCGATCCGGCGACCGTTTCGGAATTGATGCCCGAGGCTTCGACGGCGCGGCCGCGCTACAAGTTCGTGCTATTCTCGGCGGCCGTGCTGCTGCTGGTCGTCGCGCTGGCCCGTCCGCAGTTCGGTTCGAAACTCAAGGAGGTGACTCGCACCGGGATCGAGATGATGCTGGCGGTCGACGTGTCGAACAGCATGCTGGCTCAGGATTTCGAACCGAGCCGTTTGGAGCGGACCAAGTTCGCGATCGACAGGCTGACTCAGCAGCTCGAGCAGGACCGTATCGGGCTGATCGTGTTCGCCGGCGACGCCTATATGCAGCTTCCCATTACGTCCGACTATGTGGCCGCGCGCAGCTTCGCCGCCCAGATATCGCCTACGATGGTGTCCAAGCAGGGTACGGCGATCGGCGCGGCGATCGATCTGGCCGCCAGCTCGTTTTCGTCTGGCAGCGAGGGTAGCCGCGTGATCGTCGTCATTTCCGACGGCGAGAACCACGAGGACGACGCGCTCGCGGCGGCAAAGGCGGCAGCCGAGAAGGGCATCAGAATCTACACGATCGGCATAGGCACGCCCGAGGGCGCTCCGATTTCGATCGACGGCGAGTTCATCAAGGACGAGCAGGGCGACATGGTCGTGTCGAAGCTCGACGAACAGATGCTCGAACAGATCGCGCTGACGACCGGCGGAGCCTATATCCGGGCTACGAACCGCAGTCTGGGGTTAGACGAGATCGTGCAGAAAATCAACGAGGTCGAGAAAAAAGAGCTCACGTCGACCGTGTTCGAGGATTTCAACGAGCAGTACCAGTATCTGATCGGTCTGGCGCTCGCCTTGCTGTTGCTTGAGTTCGCGATGCTCGAGCGTCGGAGCCGCCTGCTGGCCCGTTTCAATATTTTCAGAAAACGCTGAAATATGCGGGCGAACCCCGTACTTTTGGGGATCGTTGTCCGTTCCGATTCCATTGTCGTATGTTGGACCGTTTTACGGATCGACCTGTCGGGATGAGCTCCGTATACCTGCGACGGATAACGACCGGGAGCCGGTCGGGACGAACATCGGAAAAGCGGAATCGTTGTCCCGGAATATGATTCGGGCGGTTTCCCCGTTCAGACTTGACGGCCGGGCGTGCTTGGTTCCATGTATGGAAATTTCGTGTGGATGGGACCGCTCGTTGGATAGGGAACGAGAAGTCGCGTCCCCGCTTGTCCGGACAGATCGATCCGGATGGGATTCGGAAGAATAGCCATGCGGATCGTCTCTTTTCCCGTTTCGTTTTCGTTCGCGAGCTTGCCGGGCGGCTGCGGTGATGAAGCTATGATTTTTGAGACGCTCCGGCGGAAATTAGCCGAAAATCACGTACATTTGTACCGTATGGGCGCTGGCCGCCCGTGCGTGAACGAATTTGGAAGAAGCCATGACCGGAGACGAGAGGGAATTCGAGACCTTGCAGGTCCATGCGGGCTATACGCCCGATGCGACGCACTCGCGCGTGACGCCGCTGTATCAGACCACCGCTTATACTTTCGACAGTGCGGAGCACGGAGCCGACCTGTTCGCACTGCGCGAGTCGGGCAATATCTATACCCGTTTGCAGAATCCGACGACCGATATGCTCGAGAAGCGCGTGGCCGCGCTCGAGGGCGGACCGGCCGCATTGGCCGTTTCGTCGGGGCATTCGGCTCAGCTCGTCGCGCTGACGAGCATATTGAGCCCGGGCGACAATTTCGTCAGCTCGCCCTATCTGTACGGGGGCACGCACAACCAGTTCAAGATCGTGCTGCGCAATTTCGGGCTCGAGTGCCGCTTCGCGCCGGACAACGATCCGCAGCATATGGAGTCGCTGATCGACCCGCGCACGCGGGCGATCTATGTCGAGACGATCGGCAATCCGAGCTTCGCCGTGCCCGATTTCGGCGCGCTTGCCGCGCTTGCACGGCGCTACGACCTTCCGCTGATCGTCGACAATACGTTCGGAGCCGGCGGCTACCTGTGCCGTCCGATCGAGTACGGCGCTGCCGTCGTCGTCGAGTCGGCGACCAAGTGGCTCGGCGGGCACGGCACGTCGATGGGCGGCGTGATCGTCGAGGGCGGAACCTACGATTGGAACAACGGCAAATATCCGATGCTGTCCGAGCCTTCGGAGAGCTATCACGGTCTGCGCTTTACGGAGGCCTTCGGACAGTTGGCTTTCATCGCCAAGTGCCGGGCCGAGGGAGTGCGCGATTTGGGGTGCTGCATCTCGCCGTTCAACTCCTTCATGATCATGCAGGGCATCGAGACGCTGTCGCTGCGTGTGCAGCGCGAGGCGGACAACGCGCTGGCGCTGGCACGCTACTTCAAGGCTCATCCGCTCGTCGAGCAGGTGTTCTATCCCGGGCTGGAAGACGATCCGCACCACGAGCTGGCCGCCCGCTATCTGCGTCACGGCTTCGGCTGCGTGCTGTCGGTCGTGCTCAAGGGCGACAAGCGGCAGACCGAGTCGCTGGTGGACCATTTGCGGCTCGTGTCGCATCTGGCCAACGTGGGCGACAATCGCACGCTGATTATCCAGCCGGCGGCGACGACCCATTCGCAGCTTTCCGAGGAGGAGCAGCGCGCGGCCGGCGTCCTGCCGACGCTGTTGCGGATCTCGGCCGGTATC
>OGRN01003643.1_pt1 | contig 10778 bp, 8 predicted proteins | sample 1553401 | NCBI WGS metagenome assembly OGRN01 (sample SAMEA2580096, study PRJEB22360) | human gut metagenome | biome: human gut; feature: human-associated habitat; material: faeces | place: Denmark | collected 2008/2010 | reverse complement strand
CCTTGCCCTCGACCGTCTGGCGGCCCAGGCAGAGGGGGCTTTCCTCGACGAGGGTGTCGATGCCGACGGGGGTGAGCACGCCGCCCAGACCCGCGCCGCCGGCGCGGATGCACTCGGCCATCGTGCCCTGCGGGATCAGGTTGACCTCGAGGGTGCCCTCGGTGTGCTGCTGGCCGACCTCGGGGGTCATGCCGACGTGCGTGGCGATGACGCGCTTGACCTGGTGGTTATGAATCAGCTCCGCGATGCCGAAGAACTCCTCGCCGCTGGGGCCGGTCGCGCGGCCCATGTCGTTGGCGATCAGGGTGAGATCCTTGGTGCCGAGCTTAACAAGCTCTTTGACGATGGCGCGGGCCTGACCGCAGGCCAGGAAGCCGCCGCACATGATGGTGGCGCCATCCGGAATCATTTTCGCTGCCTCAGCGGCAGTCAGCACAGGTTTCTTTGCCATTTCTTTTCCTCCTACTCATTTTTATAAGCGGCGAAGTCGGATGGCTTCGTGACTTACAAAGAATACTATCATGCAATAACACTATTTCGATAGAAACAGGTGGACCGGGAGGAACATTTCCTCCGGGCAGGGGGCTTGCGGGGCGGACGGAGAGGGAGCAGAGGTGCCCCGCAGCCCTCTCCGTCCATCGGATGTCTTATTTCATGCCGCGCTTGACCATCTCGGTCACGGCGAAGGAGGCGACGTCGTCGGCGTACTTGCCGGCGCCGAAGCCCGCGTCGAAGCCAAGCTCCTTGGCCAGCTCGTGCGTGATGCGCGGGCCGCCGCAGCAGACCACGAACTTGTCACGCAGCCCCTCGGCCTCAAGCAGCTCGATGAGGTTCGTCAGGTTCTGGATGTGGACGTCCTTCTGGGTGACCGTCTGGCTCACCAGCAGCACGTCGGCGTGCAGCTCCAGCGCCTTCTTGATGAAGTCCTCATTCGGCACCTGCGAGCCGAGGTTATACGCCTCAATCATCTCGTAGCGCTCCAGACCGTAGTGCCCGGCGAAGCCCTTGCGGTTCATGATGGCGTCGATGCCGACGGTGTGGGCATCGGTGCCGGTGGAGGCGCCGACCATCACGACCTTGCGGCCGATGTGCTCGCGGATGTAGTCGTTCGTGTCCTCCATGCTCATCACGTCGGACTCGACGGTGATGACGTGGATGTCCTCATAGTTGACGGAGTGGACGCAGCTGCCGTAGACGACATAGAAGGTGAACTCCTTGTCGAGCGCGGAGTGATAGGCCACGTTCGGCTCCTCAAGACCCATCTTCTTGGCGATCTGGCGGGCCGCCTCTTCACCGCGCTCGTCATCCTTGACGGGCAGGGTGAAGCTGGTCTGCACCTTACCGTCGTTCATCGTGTCGCCATAGGGCTTCAGGCGGGTCAGATCCAGCGTGGTATCGAAATCGATTTTATGGGTGTTATACAGTCCGCTGCTCATTCTGCCACCTTGCCTTTCATGACTTCAATGAAGGGATTGAAGTATTTGTCATCCTTGACAACGACTCCGGCCAGACCCTTGCCGCCGTCCTTCGGGCGCTTGACATCGGCGAAGATACCCTTCTCGATCGTGGTGAAGAGGCCGAGCGTCTCGATCTCCTTGAGCAGGTCGGCCGCCTTCGTCAGCACCTCGTTGGCGCGGTTGCGGATGATGCCATTCTCCTTATAGGTCAGCTCGCTGCCGAGATCCTTCATCGTGCGGAAGATGTACTGCGCATTCTCGATGGAGAGCGCGCGGTCGGACATGAAAGGCGTGTGGATGGCCTCGGTCATCATACCGAGCAGGCACAGCCGCTGGTTGGTGAGGATCGTCACCATGTTGAACAGGGCGTCCTGAATATGGCCGCGGAAGATGTTGCCGGTCATGAACTTCGTCGGCGGCATGTACTTCAGCGGGGCGTTGGGGAAGATCTCACGGGCCATCTGCGCCTGCGCCAGCTCATAGAGGAACGTATTCTCGACGGAGGGATCCATCTCGAAGGCGTGGCCGAGACCCATCTGCTCCTCGCGCATACCGGCGTCCTTCGCGAAGGCCTCATTCAGGAACTGGGAGGCGAGCACGGTGTGGGCGGCGGTGATGGCGTCGTCGGTCGTCAGGTAGTTGTCCTCACCGGTGTTGATGATGACGCCCGCATAGCCGTTGATGACGCGGGAGAAGTACTGGTCGACGATCGTGCGCTGCATGTTGATGTCGCGGAACAGAATGCCGTAGAGAGCATCGTTCAGCATAACATCCAGACGCTCCAAAGCACCCATAGCGGCGATCTCGGGCATACACAGGCCAGAGCAATAGTTGCACAGGCGGATGTAGCGGTGCTGCTCCTCGCCGACCTCGTCGAGCGCGGCGCGCATCAGGCGGAAATTCTCCTGCGTGGCATAGGTGCCGCCGAAGCCCTCGGTCGTTGCGCCATAGGGGACATAGTCCAGCAGCGACTGACCCGTGGTACGGATGACGGCGATGATGTCCGCGCCCTGCTTTGCGCCCGCCTTGGCCTGGATAATATCCTCATAGATATTACCGGTCGCGACGATGATGTACAGATACGGGCCTTCCTTGTCACCGAACTCCTTGAGATACTCGTTGCGGCGGCGGACATTCTTGTTGATGCGCTCGATGGTCGCGTTCACGACCGGGGTGATGGCGGCGCGGATCTCCTCGTCGGAGTGGGCGGGAACCTTGGACAGATCCAGCTCACCCCGGTCGATGGCCTCAGCCACGGCCTGGGGATCCATACCGGTTTCGATCATGGCGTTGCCGATGGCCCACGACGCGCCGACGGGGAGGAAGGACGTGGCCATCATGTGATCAACAACGACGTTGGGCAGGGGGACGTCCATGTCGTTGACACCGTCGATGCCCAGCAGGCGGCAGACCGCGCGCTCCACCGTGACGGTGGTGTGCTGGTCAATGAAGCGCTGGGTGTCGTCCGCCACATACGCGGCGGAGGCACGGGCCTGATTGACCAGATCAAAATTCAAGCCGAGTTTGCTTTCCATAGTATACCTCTTATTTCTTCACGTGGCGCTCGTTGCGCAGCAGCTTGGTGGGCTCGAGATAGCGCTGCGGCGTGCCCTCGGCGACCCATGCAACACCGGTCTTTTCGACCTTCTTCTTGCCGGTGCAGACGTCGCAGTGGCAGTTCTGGACATAGTGCTCAGGCTGCGTATAGGAGGTGATGACGCCCTCGAAGTTGCGCAGGATGACCTTGCGCGGTGTCTCGGAGATGAGGTAGTTGGGCATGACCGGGGTCTTGCCGCCGCCGCCGGGCGCGTCGACCACGAACGTGGGAATGCAGTAGCCGGAGGTATGGCCGCGCAGGGCCTCCATGATCTCGATGCCCTTGGAGACAGGGGTGCGGAAGTGGCTCAGGCCGAGGGACGGGTCGCAGGCATAGATGTAGTACGGGCGCACGCGCATCTTGACGAGCTCGTGAACCAGATCCATCATGACGTGGCTGCAGTCGTTCACGCCGGCCAGCAGCACGGACTGGTTGCCCAGGGGGATACCGGCATCGGCCAGCATCGCGCAGGCCTTGGCGGCCTCAGGCGTGACTTCCTTCGGGGTGTTGAAGTGGGTGTTGAGCCAGATGGGGTGATACTTCTTGAGCATATTGCACAGCTCCGGCGTAATGCGCTGCGGGCAGACGACGGGGGTGCGGGAGCCGATGCGGACGATCTCCACGTGGGGGATCTCGCGCAGCTTGGAGATGATGTACTCCAGGCGCTCGTCGCTCACCAGCAGGGCGTCGCCGCCGGACAGCAGCACGTCGCGGATCTGGGGCGTATTGCGGATGTACTCGATGGCCTGGTCGACCTGATCCACGGGCAGGCCGGCGTCGTTCTGGCCGGCGAAGCGGCGGCGGGTGCAGTGGCGGCAGTACATGGAGCACTGGTCGGTGATCAGCAGCAGGCAGCGGTCGGGATAGCGGTGGGTCAGGCCGGGAGCGGGGGAGTCCTCATCCTCGTGCAGGGGGTCCAGCAGGTCGGAGTCGGCCTGATGCAGCTCCTTGGCGGTGGGGATGGCCTGCAGCCGGACGGGATCGTGGGGATCGCCGGGCTGAATCAGGGACAGGTAGTAGGGGGTGATGGCCATGCGCAGGGTGCCCAGGCAGGCCTTGACGCCTTCCTCTTCCTCGGGAGTCAGCTCAATGTACTTCTTCAGATCCTCCAGGGTCTCAATGCGGTTCTTGACCTGCCAGTGCCAGTCGTTCCACTCCTCGTCGGTGACGTTGGGGAACAGGATTTTACGGCGGGACTCTACCATAAACAAGGTCATCCTTTCTAAATCAGATTGGGGAGACATGGAAACCGCGGGCCGTGCGGCGGAGACAGCGGCGGGGGGGAAGGGTTGGGGAGGAGAGAGTCCCCCGGTCCGCCTGTGGCAGAGCCGCACAGGAGCGGAAATGTCACAGATGATTGGGACAGTGGTTCAATTACAGGTACTTCTTCTCGAAGTACTCCTTGAGCTGGGCATTCTCACGCAGCTCGGAGAGGGTGATCTCGGCGTGATCCTTGGTGTAGCCGTTGCCGACAATCATGGTGACATCCTTGCCGCAGCCCTCAGCGCCCAGCGCCGCCTTGGCGAAGTCGGTGGCCATGGAGAAGAAGTAGACGGTGCCGTTGTCACGGACGGGCAGGATGGCGGCCATCTCACAGGCGGGAACATTGACGATCAGGATGGACACGTCGTACTCCTTGCCGCCGTTGACGGCCAGGGACTTCTCCAGCACCTCGGTGGGGTTGGTGGCGGAGCCCACGATGGCGTGGTGGCACAGGTTCATGCTCTTAAGCAGGTCGGCGTCCTCCTGGCAGATGACCAGGGCCACCACGTTGCCGGTGGGGCCGACGCGCTTCATGGCCTCGTAGCAGCACATCATGCCGCCCTTGCCTGCGCCGCCCAGGATCAGCACGGAGTCGCCGGGCTTGACCAGCTTGGCGGTCTGGGCGGGAGCGCCGGCCACGTCCAGGGCGGCCAGGGCCAGCTCCTCGCTCATGTCGTCGGGCAGCTTGGCGTACAGGCCGGACTCGAACAGGATGGCCTGAGCCTCCACGTCCACGCGGTCGATCTCGGGGTGGATGGCCTTGATCTTGTTGATCTTCAGAGGAGTCAGGGACAGGGAGACCAGAGATGCGATCTTGTCGCCCACCTTCAGGTCGATCTTGCCCTGCAGATCCTCGCCGATCTCCTTGACGGTGCCGATGAACATGCCGCCGGAGCCGGTGACAGGGTTCTGCATCTTGCCGCGCTCGTTGACAATGTCCAGGATCATCTGCTCGGTCTTACCCAGGTCCTTCCCGCAGGCCTCATAGATCTGGGTGAAGGAGGCGGAGTCGATATTCAGCGCGGACACGTCGCACAGGATCTCGTTGGACCAGCACTCCATGGTGTTGTCGATCTTCTTGGCCGCCTGGGTCAGCAAGCCCTGGGGCTCGATGACGCGGTGAGTGCCGTACTTGTTGCCTTTCTTCTGCATAGAAAGTTCCTCCTGTTTCGTTCTTGGTTTGGTTGGGGAGTTTGGGGTAACGATGTATGGTTGGGGAGATTGGAACAACAAAAATTATGCCAGGGACAGGATCTTTCGGGCCTCGTCGGGGGTGGCGATCTCACGGCCCAGCTCCTTGGCCAGGCGTACGACCTTCTCCACCAGCTCGCCGTTGGAGGCGGCCTTGTGGCCCTTCTCCAGGTAGATGTTATCTTCGAAGCCCACACGGACATTGCCGCCCATGACGATGCCCGCGGCCACCATGGGCCACGCGCCCCGGCCGACGCCGGTGACGGTCCAGGTGGAACCGGCGGGGATCTGCTTGACTAAGTAATCCAGGTTGCCCACCGTGGCGGGAGTGCAGCCGGAGACGCCCAGCACAAAATTGAACTGCATGGGGGCACCGGGGACCTCGCCCTTGTTGGCCATGTTCACCACGGTGTCCAGGTGGCCGATCTCGAAGCACTCATACTCGGGCTTGATGCGGTTCTCGATCATCCGCTGACCAAAGGCCCGCATGGTAGGCATATCGTTGACGAAGATGTCGTCGCCGAAGTTGCAGGTGCCGCAGTCCAGGGTGGCCATCTCGGGGAAGAGCTCGGTGGGCTGAAGGCGCTCCTCCGGGGTCATGCCGGTGGCGCCGCCAGTGGAGGGGATCAGGATGACGCCAGGACAGGCCGCCTTGATGGCGTCCAGCACTACGCGGAACCGTTCCCGGTCCTGGGTGGGGGTGCCGTCGTCCCAACGGACATGCACATGAATGACCGCCGCGCCCGCATCATACGCGCTCTTGGCCTCTCGTACCATCTCCTCCACGGTGTAGGGGACAGCGGGGCTGTTTTCCTTGGTGACCTCTGCGCCGCATATGGCTGCGGTAATGATGAGTTTTTCCATCATTCTCACTTCCTTTCTTAAACAAATTTTATTTGCAGTAGCGTTTTGTGAAGTAATCTCGTAGCTTCTCCTCCCTTCGCACAGCGTCAAAGGCAATTTCTGCATGGCCGGGGTAATATCCATTTCCGATAAGCATGGGCACATATTTCTTGATGCCCTCGGCCCCCAGAGACGCTTTGGCAAAATCAGTACTCATGCTGAAAAAGTAGACCATTCCCGTATCTTTAGTTACAAGCACCGTGGCCAATTCCGTGTTAGGTACACTCACGGTGTTGACCGTGAAGTCCGCCAGTTGGTCACCCAATGCATTCTGGTAAATATCCAGGGCCTCCAGAGGCTTCTTGGCATCGGCTTCCAGCACAACGTCCGCAATGCCCAGGCTACGCACAATCTCACACTGCCGGGGGGAATATTCCATGCAGATCACCTTGCCAGTAGGAGCTACCCGTTTTTTAGCCTCCGCCAGGCAGAGAAGCCCGGCCTTGCCGGCACCCACCACTACCACGGTATCTCCCGCCTTGACGTGGACTGCGACTTGGGCCGGGGCACCGGCCACATCCATCAACGCCAGGCTAAGCTGGTCGCCAAGGTCCTTCGGAAGCTTGGTGTAAATGCCGTTCTCGAACAGTATGGCGCTGGCTTTACAAAAGACCTGCTCGGTGTCCACGTCAATGGACGTGATCTCATTAATTTTTAGAGGAGTGAGTGACAGGGACACTAAAGTGGCGATCTTATCGCCCACCTGGGCGTCTGTAGAGCCAGCCAGATCGGCGCCAATCTCCTTGATGCGACCGATCAGAATACCGCCAGATTTTGTTACCGGGTCTTGGAACTTTCCGCGCTCGTCCACGATCTTCTGGATCTCCTGGGCGATCCGGTTCACATCGCCGCCACACTCCTGCTTGATGCGGCCAAAGGCTGTGGCCGTTGGCTGGAGCGCGATGACGTCGATCAGAATCTCATTGGAACAAATAGTGGGGGAGTTGTCCACCCGTTCTGCTGCCTGCGGAAGCAATCCTTTGGGGGAAATGACACGATGGCTTCCGTATGGATCTCCTCGCATGGTAGAGTCTCCTTTCTGTAGCGAAATACTATATTTTTGAACTGCAAGCTGCGTGCCAACTCATTTTTTGATATTTTTACTAGTTTTATCTTTAGTGAAACGGGAATTCGAAGTCCATGAACAGAAGAGCGAACCATAAATTGATCGAACGATCAATTTATGGTTCGCTTGTGATTCAAAAAAGGTTCACTTGTCTTCCGATTGAAGACCGTACAGATTTAATTTTCGGACTACAGAGGATTGACTAATCCCCAGCATGTTGGCAATCTTTCGAGTGGACTTGTACCGTTGCTGGTATAACTGGAGGATTTCCCGTTCCCGCTGGCTCAACATTTCCTTCAAAGAACCGCCGGTGGTCTGCTTGTGAAAATCCGGAGATGGAACGGCTGCTGCTACAGAAGGCGGCTCCACGCTGTCCATGGAGAGGACTTGGAGCACGTCCCGCGCCTCAATGATCCGGTTATTTGTCATAATCATCAACCGCTGGATCAGATTTTGCAACTCGCGGATATTTCCGCGAAAGGACTGGTTCTCCAGAAATTCCAGTGCTTTTGCGCCTAGCGACTTTTGAAGCCCGAATTCCAGGTTGTATCGCTCTACAAAGTATTTGGCTAAGGGGATGATGTCTGCCCGGCGCATGCGCAGAGGCAAAACAGTGATGGGATAGACGTTCAGCCGGTAGTAAAGATCCTCTCGGAATTCCCCGGCCTGCACCATGCGAGCTAGATTTCGGTTGGTGGCAGCGATGATCCGTACATCCACCTTGATGGGAGTTAGCCCACCGACACGAACAATTTCTTTTTCTTGGATCACGCGCAGCAACTTGGCCTGGAAAGTAAGGGGAAGCTCGCCCACCTCGTCCAAGAATAGAGTGCCGTTCTGTGCAGCTTCCCAGAGGCCGATTTTCCCCTTGATGTTTGCTCCGGTAAAGGAACCCTTTTCGTAGCCAAACAGTTCCGACTCCAGCAGATGCTCCGGAATCGCGGCACAGTTGATTTTGACCATTGGGAAGCTTTTTCGCTCGCTGTTCTGATGAATAATTCTGGCAATAATTTCCTTTCCAACACCGGATTCGCCATAGATCATGACGTTGGAGGTATAGCGGGCAACTTTAAGCGCCTGGCGCAGAGTGGCCTTGGCCTCCAAGCTATGGAAGATATATCCGCTCGCACAGTCCTCGTCCGCTTCACTCTTTGCGTGCGGTGTTTCGTCCGAGTTCGGGATAGAGATAGTCTCCGGCACACCGCATATCCCGCGCTGGATGTCTGTCTGCATTTGCGGGAACCTGCGCATTAGTCCCAAAGTGTAGTCTGCGTGTCCCTCCAAAAAGCCTGTGTAAGGGATGACCTGAATCTCTTTGCCGATACTTTCTGCGGTCAGCGCCACGAATTTATAGTCGCAGCATATGGTGGCAAAGTATATGGTCCCATGGTTTTTGACTGCCAATAGGCTTGCAGCCTCAGTGTCTGCTGTGTTGATACAGTTGATGACTACATCAAAGCGCTGAATGATCTCCGCGTGTGGAGTGCCGCATAAAGCGCTCAGGTTGGTGGCGTCCAGTTCCAACACCTCGTCGAACACGCTGCATGGTTCCATTTGAATACGGCTTTCCTGATCTCGCACGATACCTACAAGCCGTCCGCTGGAGCCCATCTTATCCTTAGCGGCATAGCCACACATCAGACCGATGCGGCCGCTGGCACCGAGTATCAGTACATCCTGCCCAGGTTGCACGATCTGATAGGAGCGAGTAGGGGCGCCAGCCTCATCCATAGCTGCAATCACGGCTCGCAGGGGCAAGTCCGGCGGTTTTTTGACGACTGGAGAGTTGGCATATAGGATGGCCTGACCCTCTACCTCCAGTTGGGCGCTTTCGCAGTCAATGCGGAGGATCTGCGTAATGTGCAGAGGGGTTACCGTGAGGGAGGACAGAGATATGATCTCGTCCTTTGGCCGGATATGGTAAATATTTGGGTAGCTGGGACCTAACTCCACCACGGTGCCATATAACATTCCTCCACTGTTGGTTACCGGATTGTGAAGTTTTCCCCGCTCGCGGACAATTTCTAAAACGCGTTGACACAGCAAGGCTCTGTCCTCGCCTGTTTCGTCCAGAATTTCATTGAAGCTGGCCAAATTGATATTGATGATTTTGACGTCGATGAGAACCTCGTCCGACCGAAGCGTCATCGTATTATCTATTTTCCACGCCTGTTGGGCCAGGGCGTGCCGCGGCTCTATAGATCGTTCTAGCCCAAAGCTATCCATTATAGATGCCCTCTTCTGTCGCTTAATTTGATAGAAAGCGGACGGGCCCCATTGGGGACCCGTCCGGCAACTGTTTATTTCCGCTTGCAGTTCTTTGGGACCACACAGGTGCCGCTGGCTCGGCAGACCAGAACCGGCTCATCCAGAACGTCGGCCGCTGAAGCGCTTACGTCCGGCCTAGCTGTAATGACCTTGTACGCGGTAAAGGTCATCTTGCGGGACGTATTTCCGATATAAGTGATCTCGCCCTTCGCTTCGATGTAGTCTCCGGCGTAAACAGGAGCCAGAAACTCTATATTGTCGTATGCGCAAAACAACCCCTCATCGCCGTCGCAGCGGATCAGCAGTTCGGTAGCCACATCGCCAAAGAGGTGCAGCATATGTGCGCCATCTACCAGATTTCCACCATAGTGTGCATCTTTGGCAGACATTCTTACGCGCAGTTCAGAAACAAACTTTTCCATAAACTTAGTCTCCTTTCTTTTGAGGGACAACGCCCCCTCTGGAAATAATGTATAGCAATTTTAATACCAACTGTTACTCAATGTGTCCTCTGCTTGGTGCTGGAAGTATGTCACAGGGGATTATAGCACAAAAAACAATATATTTTTAGATGCATAATACGGCTGATATAATCTAACGGATTCTGAGATTTTTACAGAAAATAAAGGCCTGGATGAATTACTGCAGAGTTGGAAATATTCACCGCAAAGACATTCCGTTATGAGACTGCAAAGCCCAGAGACTATGTTGTGGGAGCCATGGTGGACGAAGCGATAAATTGTTTGCCTCCGGCCTTTCTCTCGAGTGCATGCGCATAAATGGGGGGGCCATAGTCATCGGGAAGACCCGAAAACCGGTCGGTGGCGTGCGAGCTACGTTACTTTCGAGCGATGCCGCGATATGCCCGGCATCTGGAAATACCGCGGGCATTGCTTTCGGGGTGAGACGGTGGAGCGTGGCCAGGATCCGGTCTGCTGCTGAAAGATTTGTACTTTGAAATATGGGGGGGGCCAGAGTTTTGCCGGCCGCCTGTTTTATGGAGTAAAGGTAACGTGAAGCGGCTGCCGGAACT
>OGRN01003642.1_pt1 | contig 10783 bp, 7 predicted proteins | sample 1553401 | NCBI WGS metagenome assembly OGRN01 (sample SAMEA2580096, study PRJEB22360) | human gut metagenome | biome: human gut; feature: human-associated habitat; material: faeces | place: Denmark | collected 2008/2010 | reverse complement strand
CACTGTCGCGGGTAAGCCACTTTGCAATAACGACTTTCTGCTGGTTACCACCGGAAAGGTTCACTACCAGCTGATCACCGTTCGGTGTCTTTGTAGCAAGTTCTTTGATGTATTTCTCAGAAACTTCTTTTTCTTTTGCTTTGTTGATGAAGATTCCGCTTGTGAACTGCTCCATCGTTGCCAGTGTTGTGTTTTCATTTACAGATTTCTGAACAACAACACCATATCTTCTTCTGTCCTCAGACAGATAACCGATACCATATTTAACAGCATCCTGTGGGCTGTTGATAGTTACTTCTTTGAGCTGGCCGCTCTGTTTGTCCATGATGGAAATCTTTCCGCTCTGTTTCGGATCGGCTCCAAACAGTGCTCTTGCAGTTTCGGTACGTCCTGCACCCATCAGACCGGAGAAACCAAGGATCTCACCTTTTCTCAGTTCGAAGCTTACGTCCTGAACCATCTTACCTGCATTCAGGTTTTCTACTTTAAGAACCACCGGTGCATCCGGTGCTACCATGCTGTGTTCCTTAGGATCTTCATAAATAACACGACCAACCATCATGTTGATGATGTCTTCTTTTGTACTGTCTTTTGTAATCAGAGTTCCTACATATCCACCATCTCGCATGACTGTTACACGGTCTGTGATGACTTTGATCTCATCCATACGATGTGAGATATATACGATACCGAGGTTCTTCTCACGAAGATCTCTGATGATTACGAACAGGTCAGCGATTTCTTTTTCTGTAAGAGCTGCTGACGGCTCATCGAAGATGATAACTTCTGCTTTGTGGGAAATAGCTTTTGCGATTTCACACATCTGCTGTTTACCAACTGTTAAGTTGCTCATCTTTTCTCTTGGGTCGATCTCGATGTTCAGATCCTTGAACAATTTCTTTGAATCTTCGATCATCTTCTTATCGTCTACACGGATACCCTTTTTCGGCTCACGTCCGATAAAGATGTTCTGTGCAACAGTCAGGTCACCGACCATGTTTAATTCCTGATGTACGATTACGACACCATTGTCCTGTGCCTCACGTGTATTGTGGAAAGCCACTTCCTGACCTTTGTATGTAATAGAACCGGAATCCTTCTGATAAATACCGGTAAGAACTTTCATCAGTGTTGATTTACCGGCACCGTTCTCTCCCATAAGTGCATGTACTTCGCCGCGTCTTACTTCGAAATTAACGTGATCCAGGGCATGAACACCAGGAAAGGACTTATCAATATCCTTCATTGTTAAAATAACGTCACCCATTGTTTCATCCTCCCTTTCGATCAGTTCTTTCTACGTCTTGCAGAAACGTCGGCATATACAGCTACGATTACGATGATACCTGTGATGATCATCTGCTGTCCTTTACCAAGACCAAATGCCATGATTCCCTGCTGCAGAAGAGAGATAATAAATACACCGATTACAGTACCGCCGATGGATGCAAGTCCACCAACCATGGATGTACCACCCATTACACAACCAGCGATTGCTTCGTTGTTGTACTGATCGCCATAACCAGGCTGAACGGTTGTATATGTAGCTACGAAAAACAGTGCTCCAATTCCAACTAAAACACCGCAGATTACATAAGAAAGCATGTTCCATTTCTTTGTATCTACACCAGAAAGTCTTACGGCTTCTGTGTTGGATCCGAGGCAGAGGATGTAACGTCCAGGTTTGGTATTGTAAAGAATGATTCCACAGATAATTGCCGCTCCGAGGAAGATTACCAGACCTACCGGAAATCCTTTATAAGATACGATGTTACGGAACCAGCCGTTTGCCGGGTCACTTGCCAGCGGCCAGCTTACGGACTGCGTTTTTGTGAATACAGATGCGATACCTTTTGCAATATTCATGGAAGCCATGGATACGATGAATGGCGGAACTGATAAGTAAGATACCAGCCATCCGTTAAAGATACCAAATGCAAGACCGATCAGTACACAGATTACCATTGCTGCTGCACATGGAACCTTGTAGCTTGTCATGCAGTAACCGGAAACGAGCGCACAGCAGAACATTACCGGTCCGATGGAGAAATCGATTCCTCCTGTTGCAATTACAAATGTAACGCCAAGTGACAGGAAGCCAAGGAAATATACATAGTTCAGTGTGGACTTGATACTGTCTCCAACAGGGAACTTACTTCCGAGAACCACCTTGAAAACTACGAACATCAGAATCAGGATGCAGACAAGTAAGATCCTGTTCAGGCCGAGTTTTTTCACGATTGGATTTTGTTTCAGCTTTTCCAATTTTTCGCCCTCCTTAAAAGTTTTAGACACACATCTTGCGTTTTCTATATAATACCGTGAACACTGCACAATTGTAATGGAAAATCTTACAAAAAAAGGTTAAATATTTACGGTTCGTCCATAAATATTTAACCCTTTTTATATTTTTTTTACTATTTTGCTATGAAAGCTTCAATGTATTGAACGGAAACAGCAGTTTTTCGATTTCACTGTCATACATATTATCCGGTGTAACAAGTTCGCACCCGGAGTTTACATCTTTCTCATAGCTCTTACCGCGGAGCATCAGAATGGTCTCTTTTACACCAATATAACCCATCTTAAAAGCTTTCTGTACAACAAGGCCTTTAAATACTCCGTTTTCCATAAGCTGGACTGCTTCCTGTGAGCTGTCCACACCAACTACCTGAATGCGGTCTTTTGCGCCTGCTGCCTTCACTGCCCTTGCAGCACCTACAGAAGAATATTCATTCATTCCGGCGACCATCTTGAGATTCGGATACTTCTCCATAAGCTCAAGAGTGAGCTGACGGGATTTTTCATACCGAGAATCACAGTAAACTACATCGACGATATTTTCTGCAAGATCTCCAAGTCCTTTTCGGAAGCCCTCTTCTCGTTCAACTGCTGTCGATACACCCTTTACATGTGCTACGATCGCGATCTGGTCATCCGGCCCGAGAAGGGTGGCTGCAAATTTTCCAAGCTTTTCTCCCGCCTCCAGATTATCAGTTGCAACAGTCAGATCCTGTACTTTCTCCTCGGTATAGGAATCGATAAAGCTGATGCGGATACCTTTTTCTTTCGCCTCTTTCAGAAGATCATTGGATTCTGTAAAACTGGATGGTGAAAAAAGGATTGCATCCGGTTCTTCAGAAATAGCTTCTTTCAGAAGTTCATTCTGCCGCTCAATATCGTTTTCTTCATTTGGTGCTTTGATCTCAATATCGGCATTGTATTCTTTCGCCGCCATCTTTGTTCCCAGAATCAGTGCTTTCCAGAAATCATTCGTACTGTCCTCAACTTTCGGAATATAAACAAGGGACAGTCTTCTTTCTTCAAGCTTTCTCCGGTGATACCACGCAGCGCCTCCGATTCCTCCGATCAGACAGACAACCAGACAGATACTCATCCATTTTTTTCTTTTTTTCATTTCTAGTCCTCCTGTCTGCCCGGAATCGTGATCGTCGCTGTCGTACCCTCACCCGGGGCGCTCTCATATGTGATTCCGTAGTCTTCTCCATAATAAAGCTTCAGTCGTTTCTGTACATTGTAGACACCGACTCCGTTGGAATGATAGTTTACTTTATGGCGGTCATAAATATGAGCCAGCGTTTCTTCATCCATTCCGACACCATCGTCAATAACCTGAAGAACGGCATTTCCATCCTTTGGAAATCCCTTTATAATAAGAAGTCCTTTGCTCTCTTTGTACTTCAGTCCATGATAAATCGCATTTTCAATGATCGGCTGAAGCACCAGTTTGATCAGTGGGATATGTAATATAGAAGGATCTACCTCAATCTGGAATTCCAGTTTGTCTTTGTAGCGCATCTTCTGAATCGTCAGATAGCCCCGTGCATATTCCACTTCATTGGCGATCGGAACAACTTCATCCTCGTTACTGATACTCTGGCGAAGAAGCCTTGCAAGTGAAGCCGTCATCAGGACAACTTCTTCGTTTTTCTTTCCTTCTGCCATCCAGATGATAGAATCCAGCGTGTTGTAAAGGAAATGTGGGTTAATCTGAGACTGAAGTGCTTTCAGCTCGCTTTTTCGCTTCTGCTCCTGCTCATGTACATTCTGCTCCATCAGTTCCTGAATACGGCGTGTCATCACATCAAATGACTTTGTCAGGCTGCCGATTTCATTTCTGGAATCCACAACAACATCAGAAACGCTGAAATCTCCTTCCTGCACTTTTTTCATAGAATCGCGCAGCTTCTGGATCGGGAGTGTGATACTCCTTGCCATAAATCTGGAAAAAAGAAGCGCCACGATCACCAGAACAACCGCTGTCAGTACATAAATGCTCTGCGCCTGGCGGCTTTTGCTCAGGAGTTCGCGCACATTGGTGCAGTCAACAACTGTCCAACCGGTCTTATCAGATCTGGAAATGGAATATAATTTTCCGTTGTTTCCGGTTCCGGTCAGTACCGTATCCTCATCGGTATCCATGATCAGACTTATATTTTCTGTCTGAAGTTCGTTGTAAAGCTGCTGCTGCTGCGGATGATAGACAATATTTCCCTTTGCATCAAGGATAAATGCATATCCTTTTGTTCCTACTGTACTCTGGTCGCAAAGTCCACTGATCGCACTGTAATTCAGATCAATAAAAAAGACGCCTTCTTTTTCTCCGCTGCCGCTGCGGTCACGGATTCCACGGCTTAAAGTGATCACCCACGGACGTTCCCCACTGATAATATGCTGCACATGAGAAGAGGTCAGTGTCGGTCCTTCCGGACTGTTCAGCGCCTGTGTATACCATTCCTGTGTATTGAGATTCAGATCATGATTAACAGATTTACTTCCATTATTAATAAGCATTCTGCCGCTTTTACTGATGATTCCTACATTTCGAATATCGCTTCGGCTGTCCAGAATGGTTTCAAACTGTTTCAGGATACGATAACGTCCTTCGCTATCAATTTCGTCCGAAAAAAGATAGTCCTGGACATCCTCGTTGCTCGAAATCAGATAGGCAATATTTTCCATATAATCGATGTAAGAGTCAATGTTCTGGTTCATCTGCTGGATGATTGTCTGTGTATACTGTGAAGAGTTTTCAAAAATAGAAGTATTTGTAAAACGCATCGATACACCGGTCACGATCACAACTGCACTGAGAACCAGAATGGCTACCGTTGCAAAAATAACACTCTGAATGCTGCGGAATCTTCCGATAAACCTTGCTGACAGATTCTTTTTCTTCATCGGCGTTTCTCCCTTGCGTATTCTGTCGGCGTATAGCCTGTCATCTTTTTAAACGAAATACCAAAATAGTGAGGATCGGAAAATCCGACTTTTTCAGCAATCTCATAGTTTTTCATCGTAGTATTTTCCAGAAGTTCCTTTGCCTTCTCCATACGGGTACGAATCAGAACTTCCGTAAAGGTCTCACCGGTTTCTTCTTTAAATATGGTACTGAAATAACTGGTGCTGATATTTAAATAAGAACAGATACTGTTCAGGCTGAGATCCGGAACCATGTAATTTTTCTGTATATAGTCGATTGCAAGACGTGCCTGACGCTCACTGCTTGACGTATTCATTGCAGAAAGAATACTGATCACACGTTTTGTATGGCGTGCAACTACTTCGCATGCCTCTCCGAAAAACTTCTGATCAGTGATCTCGCGGATCAGTTCATCTCGGCCTTCCCGGATCTGCTCCATATCTGCTGAAACATCTTCGCAGGCATTGTCCATGGTTCGTATAACCTGTTGAAGATACATACAGGCACGGCTTTTTTGCATCAGTGCATTACGAATCAAATCTTCAATTGATACAAGCGTCTGAAAGACCAGGTCTTCCTGCCCGGTTTTTAATGCTTCTTTCAAAACAGAAAGCGGTTCATCTATCGAGATTTCCTGTACCGGATGTTTTTCTTCCATATCAATAAGAAGATTCCCTCCCAGAAGGTAACGGTACTGCAGGGTATCCTGTGCCATGTTGTGGGACTGTACCAGTTCTTCCGGTTTCTTCACCCATTTACCGATTCCCATAGATACGTCAAATCCCATAACTTCTTTTGTCTTCTCCTGAATTTCCCGACAGATTTCTCTTGTCTTTTCGGTGAAGTTGCGGCTCCATTTTTCCTGAAACAGGATTCCGACACGATTGTTCCCTTCCTGATATGCAAATCCTGCTTCTTCACGTGTCACGATCTCATCGCTGATATTGTAGAGAACAAATGCCATGAGTGCACTTTCCTGCTGTTTTTCGGTATCCAGTTCATACATTCCTGAATAAAGGTCGATATCAAAAAGAGCCACACGATAGCTGATTGCAGAAATGTCGATTCCCATCTCTGCAAGGCGCTGGATGCTTTTGCTCACATCGGTGGTACAATTGACCAGAGCCTCCATGTTTTTAGAACGGATTACCTGTACATTTTTGCGGTATTTCTCTGAATTTTCGGTCAGCTTGTTCATTTTGTTTTTTTCACGGCGAAGCTGATCGACTTTTTCTTTCATTTTATTGATCACTCCGGTAAGTTCCATGGCAGTCACCGGTTTCAGAAGGTATTCGCTGACACCATACTGGATGGCCTTTTTGGCGTATTCAAATTCGCCGAAGCCGCTGAATATCACGATCACGACATCCGGATAATTGTCATGCAGAAATTTACTGAGTTCCATACCGTCCATATATGGCATGAGAATATCGGTCAGAACAATGTCCACGGGATGTTCTTTTACAAATTCTGATGCCTGTTTGCCGTTTTCGCAGTCACCCACAAGTTCACAGTCCAGACTTTTCCAGTCGATGTTTTCTTTGATGGCATCACGAACAAGGATTTCGTCATCTACAAGTAGTATTCGATACATGTATTTTGCTCCCCCATCTATATCAATTCATGTACTTCTGGATATTTCCCAGTATTTTATTGTAACATGATTTGGGGTGTTTGGGTACAGGAAATGTGGGAGTTTTGTTAAAAAAAATACAATAAAAGGGATATAGCATAATCACATCTCCACCATGTTATTTTCCCAATAAAATACCCCACACAGACGCTTGCTTTGCGTGGCCCGGTGGGGTGCGCGAGGGGAGAGCGGCCTTCGCAACTGTGAGCGCACTCCCCTCGCAAGTTTTTTAATTGTCAAATTATTTAACGGGTCTGAGGGCACTCCCCTTATTTTACAATAAAGCCCTCTTCATCCCACAGATCATGCCAGTCTTTTGCGCCTTCCCACAGGAATACCTGGCCTTTAACCAGTCTGTTTCCTTTTTCGAGTGTACCGATCTTTGCCATTTCCTCATCGGTCAGCGGATCTTCTGTGACGCATTTCAGGTTGCTTACATAGTTATGTACTGAGAACGGAATGGAGATTTCTCCTCTCTGATGAGCCCATTTCAGAGCGATCAGTGCCGGATGAACGCCATGTGCTTTTGCAATCTCCTGCATTTCCGGTGTCTGCATATCAGCAACATCTTCCGGGCAGATATCTCTTTCCGGTCTTCTTGGTGAACCAAGTGGCATATATCCTACCGGCTGAATGTTGTGTGCAACAAGATAATCATACTGCTCCTGCTGCTGGAAGCATGGATGAAGTTCCAGTTCACATGCTGCAGGTTTGATTCTCATTAATGGAAGAACTGCTTCCAGTTTCGGAATGGTCATGTTGGAAATACCGATGTAACGGATTTTTCCTTTTTCTACCAGCTCTTCGCACTGACGGTAGGTATCCATGAACTCTTCCACGCTGAATGGTCTGGAATCCGGGTTTCTGGAATCCACATCACAGAAAGGTGCATGGTAGTTCGGGAATGGCCAGTGGATGAAATACAGATCCACATAGTCACACTGAAGATCCTGAATACTCTTTGTGCAGGCTTCTTCTACTTTTCTGTGCATATCGTTCCATACTTTTGTCATAATGAAGAGGTCTTTTCTTTCTACAACGCCTTCGTCGAAAGCAGCTTTAAAAACTTCTCCGATCTGATGTTCATTTCCATAGCATGCAGCACAGTCAAACATACGATATCCGCTGCGGATTGCTCCTGCAACTGCTGCAGATACATCTTCTGCGTTTACCCTGTCAGAACCAAATGTTCCCATACCCATACATGGTACTTCTTCTCCTGACGGAAGTGTTACTTTCGGCACGATTGCCGGATCGATAAATTCTGCCATTTTTATTTCCTCCTGATTTTGATTATATAGTTTTCGTTAGCTTAATGTTTGACACCTTTCAAATTCAAATGCTTTGTCATGCAGGCATGACCGCATTATGAATTTTAAAGTCTTTGTATAGCAATCTGCGGTAACAGTTTTTCCATATCTTCCATTACAAAGAATCCAGTCTCTTCACGCATCGCTGCTGCCGCGGAGATTGCGCTTGCTCTTCTTAATGTTTCTTCGAGAGAAAGTCCCTCACTTAAGCCCAGTGCAAATCCGGCGATCATGGAATCACCACATCCTACGGTATTGACTGCATTGATCTTCGGAACGATTGCACGGAAGATTCCTTCCTCCCCCACTGCCAGCGAACCGTCTGCGCCAAGTGAAACCGCAACGATCTCCACGCCATTTGCGTGAATCGTTTTTGCCGCATCAATGATATCCTGCATGTCATCGCAGTGTTTACCGGTCAGCATACGGATCTCATCAATGTTTGGTTTGATCAGTGTCGGGCATGCCTCGATGCCCATCTCCAGAAGCTTACCGCTCGTATCAAGGATTACCGGTCTGCCGGCTTCTTTTACGATCCTGACCAGTCTCTGGTATGCTGTTCCGTCAAGTCCTTTCGGCACACTGCCGGACATGGATACAACGTCTGTATCTTTTACCAGTTCTCTGAATTTCTTTTCGAATCCGGCAAAATCTTCTTCTGTCAGTGTAAATCCCGGCTCCAGAAATTCTGTCTGCACATGATTTACCTCATCCCAGATATTGATGCAGGACCTGCTTTCTGCATCCACATGATAAAAATCACCTTTGATGCCGAATGGTTTCAGCGCATCTTCGATATAGTTTCCTGCATGGCCGCCCACAAATCCGGTAGCTACAACCTCTGCCCCATAAATAGATGCCGGTTTGGATACGTTCAGGCCCTTGCCCCCGGGAACGTAAGAACATTCCCGGACACGGTTGACTTCGCCTGTTTTAAAATCATCTACCACATATCTTTTGTCGATTGCGGCATTCAATGTCACTGTCAGTATCATTTTCACTCTTCCTCGTTTGACAAAAGAATCTTTCCTTTTACAAGTCCCGGTGTCTTAAATAACTGGAATGCTTCCTGTGCCTGGCTCATCGGGATCTTTTTGTAAACGAAGCCCGGATCAAATTTCAGCTGGCCTGTTGCAAAATAATGCGCTGTCAGATCCCATTCACGTCCCGGGAATGGTGCACTGTAGGACATCCAGGAACCTGTCAGTTTGAACTCTTTGCGGTTCATGTTTTCCCACTGCGCAGGTGTGAAGGTCAGATTCTCATGTGGAGTACCGATAAAGCATACATGAGCTTTGTTTGCAGCAAGTTCGAAGGCCATATGCATGGTTGGAACCTGTCCTGCTGTCTCGAATACAAATCCGTATCCTTTGCCGCCGGTGATCGCCATTGCTTTTTCCATGTAACCTTCTTCTTTTGTATTGATGACTTCATCTGCACCAAGGCGTTTTGCAAGATCAAGACGCTCATTACTGATATCGAATACAACAACTTTCTTTGATCCGAAGATTTTTGTCCACTGCATAGTGAACATTCCGACTGTACCGCCGCCGAGGATTGCTACATACTCTCCGCCATGATAATCGTTCTGGAATACACCATGAATAGCCACAGTTGCAGGCTCAAACATTGCGCCCTGCTCATAGGAAACGCTCTTGTCAAACGGAACTGCATTCTGCTCCGGAACTACAACATAATCTGCGTTGCTTCCCTGCTGTCTGGAACCGATAAAGCTGTAATGTTTGCAAAGTGAGAAGTTGCCCTGCTGGCAGTCGTCGCACTTCATGCAGGGGAGCAAGGGCGCGCCGGAGACGGTGTCCCCCACCTTTACGGCGTTTTTCACGCTGGAGACCTCCAGCGCCTTCAGGTTTTCAAAGATCATGTAGGGATAGGGGCGGCCCTTGCCGCCCACCCCGTCGGGGCTGATCCAGAAGTCGGGGGCGTAGCCCAGCTGGGCAGCCTTGGGGACAACAATGTGCATCATGGAATCGGTATAGCCGGTGGTGGAGCCGATCTTCAGCCCCATCTCCCGCAGGGCGGCCGCCGTTTCCACCGCAAACGGCTTGGGTGTGGAAAACTGGTCCAGGATGGAGAAGAGCTTGGGCTCAAACTGGGCATACACCGCCTCTACATCCTCCTCCCCGGCGGGGCGGCCGTGGGTCTCCTCCCAGGCTCGGGCGATGCGCTCCATCCGGAGCATGGTGCGGATGTGGTCCCGCTTCAGCATGCCCATGGGCTTGCGGGTCTCCTTCAGGGTGACCGGCACGCCGTGGTGGGCGAAGGCCTCCTGAAAGGCCTGGACGGGGGCGAAGCAGCCGTAGTCCACGGTGGTGCCCGCCCAGTCAAAGATGACGGCCTGGATCATGCAATCTCCTCCTTATGGGCGGCCAGGAAGCCGGCGATGATGGCGGTGAGCTTCTCCATGTCCTCCGGGTAGATCTCTCCGATGTTGCCCACCCGGAAGGTGTCCGCGTCGGTGAGCTTGCCCGGGTAGAGGACGTAGCCCCGCTCCTTGATGTAGGTGTAAAACTGGGAGAACTGGAAGGACACCCCGGCGGGGTAGAAGAAGGTGGTGATGATGGGCCCCTGGTGGCTCCCGTCGATGTAGGGGGTGAA
>OGRN01003632.1_pt1 | contig 10800 bp, 12 predicted proteins | sample 1553401 | NCBI WGS metagenome assembly OGRN01 (sample SAMEA2580096, study PRJEB22360) | human gut metagenome | biome: human gut; feature: human-associated habitat; material: faeces | place: Denmark | collected 2008/2010 | reverse complement strand
TTGGCGTATCCAGAAGAGCTCTCCAGTTTAACCCTTGTTGCCGCACGGACGTCGTCATATGGCATAATAGATCCAATGTCATATTTGACGTTGCAGGTGGAAACTGGGGTTTTGTTGTACGAGCTTCTCAGGCTGACGCCCAAATTCGCAGCACTGGCAGGGAGAACCATAGCGGACAGAATCATTGCACTCGCTAGGCACATTGCCAACATCCGTTTAACCTTTTTCATTTTTACACATCCTTTCCGTGTAATAAAATGGATTTCTGCTTACCTGTATTTACGGTGGCCACCGTTCATACCTTTATCTTGCCTATATCTTAGCACATCCTTTTGGAAAAATCAGGAGTTTTGCACGAACTGCCGTTTTTGTTGATTATTTTGTTGCAGCTATTTTCTGTGAGCGATTTGGCTCTTTCCTGATGTAACATCCCAGCTGGCCTGCCCATATTCTCCGGAATAGAAATTGCGCTCTGAAGAACGGGTCCAAACTCAACTGCCTTCTAGCAAGAGCGGCAGACCGTCACTATTCCACCACCTGTTATATCCCCTCGAAGCTCTCTTTTACCGGCATATTCTCTTTGCCTCATTTCTACTTTCCCTGTATGCGGTAGCTCGATTTGGTACTTGCGCAAACTGAATTATTGGGTATATCCCTACCTTTTCCTTTCCAGTCTTCTCACAACTGGGAGCTATTTCAAATTAAGTCGTACCTTGTAGAAACTGGCTATACCCAATACCGTTGAAAGCCAATCCTAACAGAAGCAGTAGTTGCAAAAACAGAAAGTCTCGATATTTTAAATTTATCTTACTGCTACATATGGCTGTAAAAACGGCAGGCATTGTATCCGCGATGTACCTGTTCCCATAATGGTATCCCCCCATCGTTTTGTGGCTCACCAACATAAGGATATGTAATATTACGCAACACAGCACCAATAGATCTATGACAGTAGGGGACTTTGAAGTCACAACCACATACAGCCACCAAACGAGAATCGGGAAACAGATAATAATATTCATTCCGTTAAATTGCGGTATACTCATCTTAGTTTCAGGGCTAAAATCAGGCAATCGAATAAGATTGTAGAGATTTTGAATCATATAGCTGGGATGGAATTGTCCGTTCTCCGAGTTCGTGAATTCTGGCAAATAATTATGCCCAAACTCCATGGGATTCCCGAACCGCAAATAATTCAGAAGGAGGTAGGATGCAGCTAATAGCACTGTAGGAGTGAAGACCACCATTTTTTTCAGCAAGTAGGTCTTTAGCCTGATTACCGTGGATTGAGAGTGGTGAGTGTAGATATAGATGATCAATGGCATATATACCACTTGGAATGGCCTGCAGCCTGACGCACAGCATAAAAGAAACAGTGAAAGCCCCTTTCGTCCTTTCTTTGCATAGTAAATACTCATTAGGGTAAGTGTAAAAGACATATTTTGCGCCACGAACCACACGCCTATAGAGAGGGGAAGTGGAAGTACGGCCCCTCCTACATATAAGAAAATAGGAAGCAAGACTGCATACCATTCATTCCATTTATACTCCAACACTGTCAGTGAACTGTATGCTACGCCGATTAATGCCACCAGAAGGTTAATCAAGCTCTCAGGAGTATTCTCTCCTAAAAAGTAGGCAAATGGCAAAAGTACATACGAAGGAAAGGGCGGGAAACTAACATAGTATTTCCCATTATATATGGCTAATTCAAGCCAGGAGTAATTCTGTCCTAAATCCAATCTGCCATTTAGCCATGCGATACATTGCTTCGTATATGAATTATATGGGCTGTGGGTAAATATTTCCCCGCAGTATAAATACAAGATTATGTAAACCCCAAGCACCACAAATACTGGGTATACAAGGAATTTAATCTGCCTCCATTTCACCGTATCATTAGCCATATCGTCACCCTGCGGAACACAACTCCCTATTCCGCATATCCTTTCCATTTTGTTTATAGACGATCATGTAAAAACACGGGTAACGCATATTAAGTCTAGCCTTAATATGCGTTACCTCATTATGGACTACTCAGTATTCATCAGGACTCCAGGAGCCAGAAATTGCAGTTGAATATGCCGACTCCGCAGCGTTCCTTCTCACCCAGAGGATATAGGGGCTGCCTTTAACCCCATGACCGCTGAGATAAGAAGGTGTTGCTCTTCCTCCCGCATCGATCCATGCCCAATCCGTCGCACGGGTATACTGGTTCGCGTTGATGGTGGTTCTTACGCTGTAATTACCACTGTTTGTGTCAACACGAATAGCAGCATCCCGATACGAGGTTGCTTTTACCAGATACCCGTTAGCCCAGTCAAAGCAACCAGTTTGATCGGTCTCGTTGGTTTCGTAGAGCGTGAAGTAGTAATAAACCACTTCCCTAGCGCTGGCCGGAATCGCAATTGCAGTGAGCATAACGATTGCAGCCAGGAACGCTGCCAGCTTTCACTTCATAATCATACCTCCTGTTTTATTATTCTCAAACCAATTGGCTAGACAATTGGTTTTTGAGCTTATCCGTCTATAATTTTCCCATCCTTCATGTAATATGTTTTATCACACAACGTAGAGATATCCTCTTGGTTGTGGCTGGAAAGGATAATCGTTTTTCCTTGAGATTTCCACTGCAAAATAAGTTTTCGAACATCTTCCACACTCGAAGAATCCAGGGAATTCATTGGTTCATCGAGTATGATCATGCTAGGATCTTCCATGACTGCTTGGGCAATGCCTAGTTTTTGCTTCATCCCCAACGAATATTTAGCCACTCTCTTTTTAGATTTTGGGTCGAGTCCTACGAGCTCCATTGCATCGTAAATTTCTTTTTTACCGATTCTATGGCGGATCATCGCCAACAGCTTCAAATTTTCATACCCACTGAAATGGCCTAAGAAGCCCGGTGCCTCAATGATAATCCCCAAGTCTTCAGGGAAGTCCATATCCCTACCAACTATTTTTCCCCCCACGGAAACCGAACCGCTATCCGGCTTAAAGAAACCACAGATGCATTTCATTAGTACTGTTTTCCCTGATCCGTTTCTACCCACTAGCCCAGTAACGGTGCCTTCGGCAAATTCTGCGCTCACATGATCCAGTACGATGGTATTGTTTAACGTAAGCGTGAGGTCCTTAACTGAAATCATCCGATTCACCTCAATCATTCATTCGATAAAGAACTTTTTTTGCTCTAATGATTCCCACAAAATAAGCAATACCGGCAAGTAGCAAAAGGATAGTTACAGCAATCCAGCCATCCACGCCATAACAATTGTCACTTATACGCAACCGATTTGCCATCGAATATGTCCCTACTAAGAAAGGAGTCATCGCTGGAAAAAACTTACCCAAGACATAACTCGTCATAACAATCGCCAGTATTACCACCATAGACCATTTAAGGTTTCTGAGCCACAGGCCAAGACTCACCAGCACTACTGAGAGCGTGCAATTATAGATAGCATTTACGCAGAACACCTGGAAAAGCATCCCCACTTCTGATCCCAGCCCTGCGCCTTCCCCTAAAATGACTCCAGTTAAAAAGGCTGCAAGAAACACAGCTAAAGAGAAACTCCCCGCAAGTAGCAGCGAAAAACGAACCCATGAGTTCCACCATCGCCGTATTGACTTCAAACGGATAACGGTGATGTACAGCCTACCTGACAATTCCTCCGAAATTTGCATTCCCAAGAAAACTAGCAGCGGTAAAAAGGAGAGCAGCCATTGCATGAGTTTCATCAAATTGTCGGAAAGGATACCGGCGCGAATTCCACCGAATATCCCGCAATAAAACTCGAAGACTGTCTTTCCTTCCCATTGGTTCCCAGCAAGCAAAAAGCATAATACAATATAGCTGATAAGAGTAGGGAAAAAAAGTCCCTTATATCCACTGATCTTCATTCCTTTTCTCCAATGAAGAAGTTGAAATTCTTTGCTAGTTTACAAGTCCACGCGAAAGAGCAAAGAGATATGGACAGGAGCAACAGAATGGATTGACCAATTTTAGGGTCTGACCCCGTACCAGTCAACTGATGCTGTGCCAAATTAACATGACAAGCGATTGACAGCCAGCCACTCCATTCTTTCAGTATAAGATCTGCTGAAAACAGATATCCCATAAATATCAAGCTAGCTACTACACACAAACCAACAAACTTCCCTTTCCATAGGTTCAGGGAGAACAATATTGTATTTAATGCCAGTGTCCCAAAGAAAAACAATGCCATTATACAGGCTACCGAGACATAGGGATTTAAGTTTTCAATCAAAGTTATCTCAATCGGAGCACTCTCGTTCAGCGCCCCACCATAGGCGGTGAACCATGCTGTGTCGCTCCAAATATTCTGAAAGTAGCCTACGGAAAAACCCGATAGAACGCAAACCAATAATGCAAAAAGAAGAATCAGTAAAGTGGAAAAACAAATGTACAGGATTTGGCCCATTGCCCATGAAAACCGGGTCTTCCGTATCAGAAGGTATGGCGTACAATCGTCAATAAAAGGGACATCTTGATACAGCAGAAGGAGAATCAGCATGATAAACAGGAGTGAATATCGCTGCGTAAACATAAGGATAAACGGCTCAAATACCTGTATGGATAGCCCGATCTCCTTGCTATAATCTACATACTCGCTAGTCATGGTCAGGCATAACAACAGCAACACAAGAAATGCGCAAATCACTCTGGGATTACGCTTCCATTTTTTTATTTGCATCCACGCAAATACGAAGCTCGCCACCGCCTACCCTCCTTTTCACGCCCAAGTAGAACAGCACGTAACACACTAGGAACACAGTTGCGTGATATGCCAACATATAGAGAATACCCGCTGTGTCCGAGGAGAAATGCAGCACATCATATACAGGATCGAAACTGTAATACAGGTTCAAAAAACCCAAATGCAATTTGCTAAAGAGAAAGTTTCCGCCATACGCCAAGATTACGGGAAAACACCAAGTAAAAAATGGGTTAGGCAAGTAAGCTGACGCAGCCAACGCAATGACTGAGCAAGAAGCACTGAAGCAGGAAAAAAAGAATATTTGGCTAAAGATCACCGCTTTCCCGTCGAACACCGTTCCTAGTATCTCCCATGCTGTGTCTTGGAGCTGGTTCCCGTTCTCCAAAATATACTGTTCCGTATATGGGGCTGCAAAAGCAACGCAGATAATTCCAAAAACCATTAGAGGTATGGATATTACCAAAAAGCCACTGGTCCACACGGCGAAGTATTTTGTTCTCGTATATGCTTTAAGGTAAACGTTTCTGTGCAAGGCAAACTGGAGGTATCCCGAGTTTGCATCCTCGCAAAACACAGCTGCATATGGGATAGAGGCTAGAAAAGGAGTGAGAAGCATGAGCGGGGAAAAGTAAACGGTCATGTTAAAGAATTCTACACAGTGATTTTTAGCCTCTCCAGAAATAATCTCAACCAAACCAATGCCGAACGCCTCTTGAGCTATCAGGAATGTGGCCATAAGGGGAGAAACATACAGTCCCACATTCCGGCTCAACCTATACATATCCGATTTCATACGTTACGCCCTTACACTATTTTGCCTGTGATGGCATTTACAGCAAACGTGACACTGCTTATATTTCCTTCTTGATCTACTCTCTCCAGCCCAAACATCCAGATAGGGGTCAATACGAACCCGCCGTCCTGGGGGAGGTGGGCATACGCCAGATTTATCATTTGCACAGTGAGGGACTGAGCGTCAGACAAAGCTCTGCTGAGAACAGCCATGCCTTCCTGGCGTAAAATATTCAACGCATCCTCTAAAGAAATAACTTTCACTTCTTGTCTGCTTTCCTCTTCTATTTGTGAAGAACGAAAATTGAGAAGAAGCAATTGTCCATCTTCTCCTATGCAGGCACGGACTTCTTCATAGGGGGGAACCTCCTCTATGGAAGTGGGTTGGGCACCTGAATTCACTATGGGTAGTCCCTCTATGATTGGCTGACAAGCTATCTCATAGAAAAAGCCGGTGTTGCCACTCCCGTATTTCGCACAAAAGGCTGGGGCAAAATGATGAACCCCAATGCTATCCAGAATGTCATTCATTTTGTCAACATACTGGTTATTAAGATCTTCGTCAGATACAAGATTGTTCAAAGTTGTGTCTAGCTCTACCGTCTCAAGAGTCCTATAGCTGGTGAAGTCAATATCCGGATTAAAACTCAACACTCCACTATCACCGATATAATTACTTCCCCCGTTTGCATTAGGCTCAATATCATAGGATACACCAAGCAATTCGTCAGCCATTTGTTTCTGGAAACTCTCATCCCCAATATTGAAATTTTCGGATTTCCACGTGTATACCTGCTCCTGCTTTACTGGAACAACTTGTGCATCAAGCACTAACGATAACTTTCCCTGGCTGTAAACATCTTCGACCCTCTCTGGCATTACGGATAGATGGCTATTGTCTATCGCTTCGGGGGATATAGTCGCTTCTGTAAGTGCACCGGAAGACAATGAAGAACCATCAGATACCAATGAACTATCCCCGTTATCCCTGGCCGGAGGTGTGCCGCAAGATACAAGCATAAGCGACAATATTCCAACTAAAACTAGCTGGATTAGATTTTTGCCTCGGTTCATATTTTCCTCCTCCACCTTCTTCTCTAAGCAAATTTCGTGCTAAATGGTCTGCCTTTTCATCGGTTCTGAGCGTCTCTAAAAGATAGCCATATTTTAGCATCTTATTTTTTGAAAATCAAGAGTTTTGCATGAACTGTCGTTTTTGTTGATTATTCTGTTGTTGACTGCAGACAGAAAAAAGGCCCGCTTCCCAGAGGAAGCAGGCCTTCTGCAATTCAATACATAAAAAACGACAATTTGCGCGATTTTAGCAAAAAAGAAAATGCACTGTGTTATTCTGATTTTGGGTGGGTCAGAGCAACCAAATCCTGCGCTACCCGAAGAATATGCAGCTGAAACGGTTGATCCAGCTTCTCCAACGTATCAAGAATTTCTGCAAGCAACACATTCCTGGGAACGGGCAGCTCTGAGTCAACATAGAACTCATCCACTTTTACTTCCAGAGCATTTGCCAACAGCTTTTGGTTCTCCTGATTGGGGCGCAACGAACCTGCCTCCCACCGGGCTATGGTGGAGGTGGAAACTCCACAATCTTCGGCAACCCTCTCTTGGGTTTTCCCTCTCATTTTTCGGATTTCTTTAATCCGGTTACCAAAATCATTTTCCACAGGATCACCCCCAGATCAAGACTTTGCCGCAATTCAATACATAAAATTCGGCAGTTCATGCAACCTTGCTGAAAACCAAATCTTTACGGGGTATAATAGATCAAAAAAAGAAAGGATTTTGGCTATGGAACCCTGTTTGCACCTTAACATCCCTGTGGAAAGCATGGTACGAAAACTGATTCTTACATGCAACCAAGAATACCAGCCCATTTTAAGGGATCAGGCGTTTTCCCTCTTCCGGTTGCTCTGCGAGATGGGGTTTGACTTTTACCGGGTCTTGCAGCTCTACGCCAAACTGGAGCGGTTTTCTGAAGAAGAGATCCGCATGATCCTTCAGATGTCCCCTCAGCCGAAAGCTGTCCTGCGCCCGACCTCGAAGGACATCCGCATGGCCATGCCCCGATGGACGCCCACAAAATATCACACCGGACCCATCGACGAAGTGGTGAAGCAAATCCAAATTACCATGGCGGAGAAAAAGCAGGGGGTTCACGCCTATAACAGCAACCTCAATCCCAAAAACCGCCGCAGCCTCAACGATCTTTACCTGATGGTTATTGATGGGGACGACATCTGGTGGTATGATATCAATCGAAGGAGCACCTACCAATTCATCATCGAGTAGGAGGAGATACTCTTGATCAAAATCGCCTTGTGCGATGACGACAGCCCGTTCGTCTGCAAAATCACCGGCCTGATCCAGTCGCTGCTTCAAAATAGCACCGATTCCCCGGTCATTACCACGTACATCAACCCAACGGCACTTATGGATGCCATCTCGGACGGAGAGCGGTATGATGTCTACATCCTCGACGTGGAGATGCCAGAGCAAAACGGCCTGGAGGTTGCGAAGCATATCCGGCAATTCCAGCCAAACGCTGCCCTGCTCTTTTTGTCCTCCCACCTCAACTACGCCACAGAGGGGTACAAGGTGCAGGCCCTGCGGTACGTCCCCAAACTGGATTTGGAGAACGCTCTGCCAGAGGCTCTGGAGCAGGCCCTTGCGACCCTGGAAAAAACGGATACCCGTTCTATTATGGTGCAGCACTATCAGAACTATACCCGTATTCTCTACAAGGACATCCTCTATGTCCAGAAGATGCAGCGCAGCGTCCAGATCGTCACGGACCGACAGGGTAATTTCAAGGACAGCCGTGGGATCAAAGAGCTGTTTTCCGAAATCGACGATCCTCGCTTTATCTTTACGGACCGGGCCTTTTTTGTAAACCTCGACTACGTCCAGGAGCTGGATGGTTCCTGGCTGGTGTTGAACAACGAGGACCGAGTCCCTATCAGCCGCCCCATGATGCCCAGTGTAAAGAAGGCCATGATTGCCTTGTGGGGAGGGAAACGGAAAAAATGATCTATCAAATGGTGGATTGGGCTGCAACATACATTGAAAGTCTAGTGATGTTGTTTGCGATTATCCTTATCAGCGGGAACAAGAAGGAAAGCCACGGATATATGGCTCTCATATACCTGACAGCTTTGTGTGGTGCCCTTTTGGTGGCTTTTCTCAACTCTATCCAAACTTTCTCTTTTGTCACCCCAGTGATCTCCATTGTATTTTTGCTCTGTGTTTCATTTTTCCTTTCTACGGGAAAACTAATTTTGCGGGCTGCTTCATGCATTATGGTATCGTTCATTATCTTGGCGATTGGCTACATTTGGATGATTTTCGTCTGTATTCTCCATGGCGGCAGATTTGAAGACGCATTTTTGGATTTCATGACGCCGGGACCATTGCGCTGCCTTTATTTGGTTTTGGACAAATCCACAGATATTGCAATCTACCTCATTTTCCGAACTCGCCTTCATCGACTGTCTACACTGAAGAACAGATGGCTTGTTTCCCTTCTCGTTGGTAGTGCCTTTGCCTACGGGGTTACTCAATATTTGATGAACGCCATCTTGTCTCACGATATCCACACCATGCGTCAGGCGTCTATTGTTTCGTTTCTGGTTCTGTTGCTGTTCTTCCTGGTGTTTTCCCTTTTGCTGTTGACGATCTCCGCCAGGGATCAGGAGCGGGCGCAGCGCCTGGTGCTGCAGCAAACAGACCGCCTTATGGAGAAGAATTATCAGACGCTCCACCAGGATCTGCAGGAAAACGCCAAGCGCATCCACGATTTTCACCACCACCTCCAAGCGATATTGGGGCTTGCCGAACAGGCCGGGGATCAGAAAACTGAGGAATATGTCCTTCTGACCGTTTCCTATCGGGACGTTCGGATGTGCAGCTGCGGAAACGATATCATTGACGCTGTCATCAACTGCTCTGCAGCGGAGGCGGCCCGCTCCCATATCGACTTCCATTACAATGTGGAACTTTCTTCCAGTCTTTCACAGATTTCCCCCATTGATCTGTGCGCAGTTCTGGGAAACCAAGTGGAAAACGCTTTGGACGCCTGCAAGAAGATCCCCGACTCTCAGCGCCGGTTCATTCAGGTGTCCATCCGCCAGAACAAGAGTTTTGTTGTGATCCAGGTGATAAACTCCGCCTATCGAAACCCCTTTACGGCGGATGGCCGGCTCGTTACCAATAAAGAAGATCCCGAGTTCCACGGGCTGGGGCTGAAGAGCATCCAAGATACGGTAGACAAGTACAATGGCTACCTGACCAACTCCTATGAAGACCACCAGTTCCAATCGGAAGCTCTTCTCTGCTTTTCTACAATTTAATACATAAAAATCAGCAGTTCGCGCAAAACTGCTGATTTTTTTGTCATTAGATGCTAAAATATCCCCAATAAAAGGCAAGTGGAGTGATTGTATGCTAGCGACTATTGCAACCCGGTTGACTGACCAGCTCTACTTTCGCTGCCCTCTTGACCCATCCAGAAAGGCCATTTACGAGTACGGCATCCAGCTAAGCCTTTCCACCTTGGCGTCGATGTGCTCCATCGTGGTGTTAGGCCTGCTTTTGAAGAATCCTGCTTCTGCATTTATATTCCTGGGCGTATTCTTCTTCCTGCGGCTTTTTTCCGGCGGATACCACGCCCCCACTTATGCCCGTTGTTTCCTGCTCACCAACTCCGTTTACCTCGCGGTGGTGGGAACAAGTAACTTGATTGTGCGCTTTCAGCTGTATCATCTGCTCCCTGTTATCGTTGTGGCATCATGCGTAGTTGTGATTGTTCTTTCTCCGGTTAGGAATAAACACCATCCCTTGTCCGAGAACACCTACCGGAAGAATCGAAAGATCGCTGTTGTTCTGGCCGCCGTAGAGTGTTTGCTTTTTCTTATTCTTTGCATTTGGCAGATTTTTCGGCCTTATGTGGCCGTCTCCGCTATGTCATTAGCAGCGGTTGCTGTTATGATGCTAGTCACCTTAAATGGAAGGAGAGTAAAACAATGACATCCTTGTTCGCATTTCTGGCTTCTATCATTGAGATGATTGCTTCTGCCGGTGCTGGGGTGGCTTCTATGGGCTGCGGCTATGAACCCGAACTGCCCGAAGAGCTGCGCAAGTAAACCACGATCCCCCAAGGAAAAGGGCCTGCCCTCCTGCCTGTAATTTGCAGACAGGGGGATAGGCCCTTTTCCTGTGTAACGATTTACGACGGGTGTGGCTTGTTCTTTTG
>OGRN01003631.1_pt1 | contig 10805 bp, 7 predicted proteins | sample 1553401 | NCBI WGS metagenome assembly OGRN01 (sample SAMEA2580096, study PRJEB22360) | human gut metagenome | biome: human gut; feature: human-associated habitat; material: faeces | place: Denmark | collected 2008/2010 | reverse complement strand
CGGGCTTTGGTATGCGTATGGTGCCGATTAACCTTGAGTCACCGAAGGCTTTTTTACAGGTAAATGGCGAGTATCTGATTGAGCGTTTGATTCGCCAGCTGCATGAAGTAGGAATAAAAAAAATCTACGTCGTTGTCGGTTTTATGAAGGAGCAGTTTGAATATTTGATTGACGAATTTGGAGTAGAGCTTGTAATCAATACAGAGTATGCTGGAAAAAATAACCTGCATTCTATAAAATTGGTATCAGACCATCTCGCGAATGCGTATGTTGTCCCATGTGATATCTGGTGTGACAAAAACCCATTTCGTACCGCAGAGCTGTATTCCTGGTATATGGTCAGTGATCTGGTCGATGAGGAGAGCGATGTTCGGGTGAACCGCAAAATGGAGTTGGTACGAACAATACAAACCGCAGGAAATGCTATGATTGGCATTTCATATTTGACGGCAGAACACGCAGGACAGCCCGACAAGAACGGACAATACCGCATTCTCTCGACAATGGAAAAGCAGCCGCCGAAAGTAGTTTGTTCAGAAACGTATCTCGTTGCAGGAGCATTTGACACAGAAGCTGAAGCAGATAACTATATGAGATACCTAAAAACACGATTTGTGCGTTTTTTGATTTCGATTTTGGCGATGACACAGCATATCAGCAAAGGTATGTTTGGTTTTGTTCCTGTTCAGGATTTTTCAAGAGCGTGGACAGATGAAGAACTGTTTTCAAAGTATAAACTAACTTCTGATGAAGTGGCATTCATACAAAGCATTATAAAGGAGATGGCATAATGGCTGGCATAACCCTGCGCACTGCCCGGCAGGTGGTGCCCATGATCTACGCCTATACCACCCCGGAAATTGCCCGGCACAACGGCTGGACGAAGATCGGCTACACCGAGCAATCGGTGGACAAACGCCTGAAACAGCAGACCCACACCGCTGATGTGCTGTTCCACGAGGAGTGGCGGGGCAATGCCGTCTACGATGACGGCAGCGGCGAGGTGTTCACCGACCACGATTTCCACGCCTACCTCCGCAAGCTGAACGTGGAGAACGACCGCAAAAACGAGTGGTTCCATCTGGATGGGCAGCAGTCCCGGCGGTATTTTCAGGATTTCCGCATGAACCGGGGCCGTGTGCAGCTGGATGCCGCCATCGCCTACACCCTGCGGGAAGAACAGGCAAGGGCTGTCCGCGACACCAAGACCTATTACCAGAGCCACCCCGGCGGAGAATACCTCTGGAACGCCAAACCCCGCTTTGGCAAGACCCTTTCCGTCTACGACTTCTGCAAGCAGGTCGATGCACAGACGGTGCTCATCGTCACCAACCGCCCCGCCATCGCCAACAGCTGGTGCAGCGACTATGTGCGCTTTCTGGGCATGGAGTCCGGCTATCTGTTCGTCAGTCATGTGGATGCCCTTGCCGGGCAGCCCCATGTGCTGGACGAGCAGGGCTATCTGGATGCCGCCGCACAGGGCGAGAAACTGTATAAGCGCATCGAGTTCGTCAGCCTGCAGGACATGAAAGGCTCCAAATATTTCGGCGGCGAGTATGACAAGCTGCGCCACCTGACCGAGCTGAACTGGGATGTGCTGGTCATCGACGAAGCCCACGAGGGCGTGGACACCTACAAGACCGACCTAGCCTTTGACCGCATCCGCCGCAAGTTCACGCTGCACCTGTCTGGCACCCCCTTCAAGGCGCTGGCGAACGATAAGTTTGCCGGGGATGCCATCTTCAACTGGACCTATGCCGACGAGCAGGCCGCCAAGCGGAACTGGCAGGGCGCACCGGGGCAGCAGAATCCCTACGCCAACCTCCCCATGCTCAACCTCTATACCTACCAGATGTCCGAGATCATCCGGGACGAAATTCAGAAGGGCGTGGAGATCGACGGCGAAACGCAGGAATTTGCCTTTGACCTGAACGAGTTCTTCAAGGTGAAGCCCAGCGGCAGCTTTGAGCATGACGCTGAGGTGGACCGCTTTTTGGATGCCATGACCACCCAGAACAAATTTCCGTTTTCCACCCCGGAGCTGCGTGCTGAACTGAAGCACACCTTCTGGCTGCTGAACCGGGTGGACAGTGCCAGAGCGCTGGCGAAAAAGCTGCAGGCGCACCCGGTGTTCCGGGACTATGAGGTGATCCTTGCCGCCGGTGACGGCAAGCTGGACGACACGGACGAGAACCAGAAGAGCTTTGACCGGGTAAAAGCCGCCATCGCCCACCACGAAAAGACCATCACCCTGTCGGTGGGGCAGCTGACCACCGGTGTCACCATCCCGGAGTGGTCGGCGGTGCTGATGCTCTCCAACCTGAAAAGCCCGGCGCTGTATATGCAGGCGGCGTTCCGTGCCCAGAACCCCTGCCTTTTCCACGAAAACGGCACCTTCCGCCGCAAAGAGAACGCCTATGTGTTCGATTTTGACCCTGCACGCACCCTGCTGATCTACGAGCAGTTCGCCAACGACCTTTCCCGGGACACCGCCAGCGGCAAGGGCGACACCGGGGAGCGCAAGGCGCACATCCAGAATCTGCTCAACTTCTTCCCGGTCATCGGCGAGGACGAGGAAGGGGAGATGATCCCGCTGGATGCGGAAAAAGTCCTCAGCATCCCCCGGAAGATCAAGTCCAAGGAAGTGGTGCGGATGGGCTTTCAGAGCAACTTCCTGTTCCAGAACATTTCCAACGTGTTCAGTGCGCCGCAGGAGGTGCTGGACATTCTGCAAAACTTCCAGCCCATCAGCGAGGCAAAGGCAAAGCCCATCCAGATCACCCCGGAGACCGGCGCAGACCTCTCCTTGAACGACAAGGGCGAGGTGGATTTGGACGAGGGCTACGTCATCGGCAAGGCAGCGGATGTGTTTGGGGCGAAGATCTACGAAAGCACCCCGGCACTGGACACCGCCCTGCAAGACCTGACAGATGCTCCGGCTCCTGCCAAAGAAGAGCATCTGGAACCCCTGAAAAAGAGCATCACCAAAGAGATCATCACCCCTATGGTGGAGCAGGCAAAGCAGGAGTATGGTCGGGATCTGAAGCTGTCCGACCAGAAGCGGTTCGAGAGCACCGCCAAAGCCAAGATGGACGTGGCGGTGAACAAGGTGGTGGACAACTACCGCATCGACCAGAGCCAGCTGGAGACCCAACGCACCCAGCAGCTGCAAAGCTGCACCACCGCCCAGCAGCGCCAGCAGGTGAACCGGGAATTTGACGCAAAGCAGCAGCAGAGCACCGCCGCCCTGATGGAGACGTTGCAATCCACCATCCAGCAGACGGCGCAGGAAATGCAGCAGACCATCGTGCGCACCGTGGAGACCAACCAGAAGGAGCAGGAGAAAAAGGGCTACGAGGACACCGTCCGTGACCATCTCCGGGGATTTTCCCGCACCATCCCGTCCTTCCTCATGGCCTACGGCGACGAGACCGTGACACTGGCGAACTTTGACCAAATCATCCCGGACAAGGTCTTTCAGGAGGTCACCAGCATCACGCTGGAGCAGTTCCGCTTTTTGCGGGACGGCGGGCCGTACATCAACCAAGCCACCGGACAGGTGGAGCACTTTGCAGGCCACCTGTTCGACCCGGTGGTGTTTGACGATTCGGTGAAGGAATTCCTGAACCTGAAGGTCAAGCTGGCGGATTACTTTGACGAGAGCCGCACCGAGGATATCTTCGACTACATCCCGCCCCAGAAAACCAACCAGATCTTCACCCCAAAGTGGGTGGTGAAAAAGATGGTGGACCTGCTGGAGCAGGAAAACCCCGGCTGCTTCGATGACCCCGGCAAGACCTTCCTGGACCCCTACATGAAGTCCGGCCTGTACATTACGGAAATCGTCAAGCGCCTTTACCGCAGCGAGAAGATGCGGCAAGCCTTCCCGGACGATAACGCCCGGCTGGAACATATCTTTGCCAAGCAGGTCTATGGGCTTGCCCCGACAGAGATCATCTACCGCATTGCCATCAGCTACATTCTGGGCTTTGCAAAGGATCACGGCATCACCGCCCACCATATCCGTCAGGCGGATACGATGGAATTTGCCAAGGCGGGCACCATGGAAAGGGAACTGGATAAGATTTTCAGAGACTGACAAATAGAATACGGCATAAAACCAAAGGCGGCTGTCTGCATGAGTGCAGATGGCCGCCTTTTTGTGCTATGCCTGCTACAAAAATGAAAGCTGTTGGATACATCATATCGAACAGGACGAGCGGTCTCATTCTCTCTTTTTACCAAAGTTTCCCTTGTGTTTTCTTGCAAGCTGACAAAAGTGGCGTGTTTTCAAAACTTTTTGTTGACACAACTCGATTTTTGTGGTAATCTATCCCAACAATTTAATATAACATATTTACTTAGAGTTCCAGCTCGGCTCCCGAAGGAGCCGGAGCAAGTTTTTAACTTTCTTATCGCTACATAGCAAACCCGAACCAAGGCCATCCCAGAAGGGATGGTCAGGTTCAGGTTGTTGTGTGGCGATTTTTTATTGCCAAATCCAGCACCGCACCTTGAAAACCGCATGACCGTCTGCATGGGATACCCGGCGATGACCCTGAGAAGGAGAGCCGGAAAACGCCGCCGGAAGGGGGCAGGAAATCCATGCAGGGAGAACGGCTAAACGTTGATTCCCCAGTTACCAGAAAACAATGTGGTCAAATTGACCACATTGTTTTTCCGTAACGCCAGTGAAAGGAGGGGTATCTCCATGTATATGACAAACGAAGAATGGGAGCAGAACAATCAGGATTATTTGAAAGAATCGTATGAGGAAACGGGTTTTACCACCGGAGGATACGCTATCCGCAAACTCATCTGCGGCGGCTGCGGTCGGGTGTTCTACACCACAATCTACACCAAGAAATACTGTCATAGCTACTGGTGCGGCAATCAGGCCACCAATCGGCGGCAGCGGGAATACCGCCAAATGCGCCGTCAAGATTTAGTCTGCCAGTGCTGCGGCGAGAAATTCACGCCCAAACGTGCAGATGCCCGCTATTGCAGCAACGCCTGTCGGCAAAAAGACTATCGAAAACGTGTTACAGATGCTGCAAGTGCTCAAAATGAGCACTTGGATAAGTGTAACGCATCTGCCAAATGAAACCCAGTTCCTCACGAATGAGGGAACGGAAATTTATCGACCTGTTACGGAAAACCAAGTGGTCAAAATGAGCACATCGTTTTTCCGTAACGCTTCAAGGCCTGTTGAAAATCAGGTTGCCAAGAGGACAACCTGATTCTACCCGTAACAGAATCAGTTGGTCATTTTGGCCAACTGAAAAAGCCGGACAAGTTGGTGGGCAGGAATTCGCAAATCTTTGACCTCCAGCTTGCCAAAATCAACGGGCCAAAATGGCCCGTTGAAGGGAGTCAAGGGGGAACGCCTTGCCCAGTGATATGATGCTGTGCGTCATATCCTACTGGGTATTATCTGGCGCAAAACGGCGGCAGATCCAGCAGCTCCGCTGCTGCGTTTTTCCCACGCCAAGCTGTTGAAACGGAGGGATGTCTATCTGAAACTGACACGACACAATGGACGAGCCGGAACCCACGGCACCTATAACCCAAAACACAATGACCGGAGTTTCAACCTTGCCAACAGTGAGCACATCGACCCGGAACGAGCCAAGGGCAACATCTACTGGGACTGCTTTCACGGTTTCCGCTCGGCTCTTGCTCCACCCGACCCGGATGATCTGGCGACAACCTTCTCAGATGTGGAACGGCAATTCTACGAGACCCACTACACGGCCTTCATCGAAAACCAGAACGAGCGTAACGCAAAGATCCGACACACGGAACGCAACCGCTCCATTCCCGATTTGTTGTCCAGCCGCAAGACCTGCCCGGAAGAGACGATTTACCAACTTGGAACGTTGGATGAACACGCTTCGGCAGAAGACTTGCTGAGCGTCGTCACAGAGTTCATCGAGAAGTTCAAGGCCAAGTATGGCGAACACATTCATGTGCTGGACTGGGCACTGCATCTGGACGAAAGCACACCTCACATCCATGAGCGTCATGTGTTCGACTGCGAGAACAAGTATGGCGAGGTAGCACCCCAGCAGGAAAAGGCACTGGAAGCGTTAGGTTTCGACTTGCCAGACCCGGACAAGCCCCTCAGCCGCAGGAATAACCGCAAAATCACCTTTGATGCCGCCTGCCGGAAGATGCTGCTCGAGATTGCAAAACGGCATGGTCTGGAATTGGAGGAAGAAGCGGAGTATGGCAACCGCAAATATTTGGAAAAGCAGGACTTCATCCTTGCCAAGCAGAAAGAGCAGCTCGCCGCCCAGCAGAGCAAGCTGGATGAGTTGACCCTGAAAGTTTCGGACATGGAGACCCTGCTGGAGGATGTTTCGGCAGCAGCCTATGACAAGGCGGTGGAGGTCGTGACGGATGTAGTACGCACCGAGACCCGGAAGGAAGATATGCGGATGATCGAGGACACGAAGAAGTGGGTGCTGTCCCCGGAACGCAAAGCTCCGCAGGCCACGAGAGAGTACACTGCCAAGCATCTGGACACCGTGCTGGACAAGTTTCTCAAGACCATGCAGACCACCGCCACTCGCTTGCAGGAAAAGCTCCTGAGACCGGATGTCCGGCAGAAGGGCAAGGAGCAGGTCAAGGAGAAAGCACGGGATTCCGTTCTGCAACTGCTGAACCGCTTGCAGGCAGAACAGGCACAAAACAAACCAGCGGCACAACCCCGCACACAGGAGGGGCACTCGGAAATCTGAACCTCATCGGGAGCGTTTGGGGCAGAAAGCTGGCACTTTCTGCCCCGGCACCCGGTTACAAGGATATGGAGGTGCAAGTGAAAGAAGTTTGCGTTTGCGAAGCAATGAAGTCCCCAGTGAGGACTTTAAGCAACGGAACGGTCTTGCGTCAGCAAGATGGAGGGACTAAGTCCCGACAAGTTCCGATTTGGCAAAAGAGTAATCTGACCTTGGAGGAAGCGGCGGCTTACTCTGGGATCGGTATCAATAAACTGCGGTCAATGACCGATAGTGATGAATGCAAGTTCGTCCTTTGGAACGGAACCAAACGGCTGATCAAACGCCGTAAGCTGGACGAATATCTGGACAAGGCATTCTCGATCTGATGCGGTTCAAAAATTGATTGTTTGATGTTGCAGGGAGTCTTGCGTCATGGTATACTCATGGCGTAAGGCTCCTTTTCAACATTCTGTGAATGAAAAGGAGAGTTTATATGCAAAGACGTAAAGATAATAAAGGCCGTGTTTTGAAGGATGGCGAGGTCTACCGCAAGAGCGACGGGCTGTATATGTACCGTTGGACTGCGAAAAATGGAAAACGCCATACCATCTATGATGCAACCTTGGAGGGGCTGCGCGAAAAGGAAGAGAAGATCCAGCACGACTTGGCAGATGGAATCCGCATCCCGGAGTGCAGCCTGACCCTGAATGATCTGTTTGAACTGTGGCGTAAGAACAAGGTGGGCTTGAAAGAGCATACCTTCGCCAATTACGTTTATATGTACAATCGGTTCGTCCGGGATGAGATCGGCATGATGAAGCTCAAGAACATTCGCAAGTCGGATATCCGCAGCTACTACAATGGCATCGTCCGCAATGGCAAGATGGCGTTGAACACGCTGGAAACCATCCAGAATGTTCTCCATCAGGTCTTTGCGGTGGCGGTGGACGATGAGTACATCCGTGTGAATCCCACGGATGGTGTCCTGACGGCCATTAAAGCCGCCCACCAGTACGAAACGCCCAAACGACACGCTCTGACCCTGCCCCAGCAGCAGGCGTTTCTGAATTTTATCAAGAAAACGCCGAAGTTCCAGCACTGGCTCCCGATGTTCACTTTCATGCTGGGTACCGGATGCCGCATCTCGGAAACGGTTGGCCTGTGCTGGAACGACATCGACTTTGAGAGTGGGTTTATCACCATCCAGCACAATCTGGTGTACCATGACCACGAGGTCGGTGGCTGCTATTTCACCATGTCCACACCCAAGACTGCCGCAGGCAAGCGGGCAATTCCGATCTTGCCCGAAGTGCGGAAGGCACTAGAGCAGGAGCACACCAACCAGCAGGAGCTGGAACTGGTATGCGAATACGAAATCGACGGAATCTCGGACTTCGTATTCCTGAACCGCTTCGGCCAGCCGCAGAATCCGCAGACGGTCAACCGCGCCATCAAGCGCATCAGTGTGGCCTACAACGAAGCCGAGCTGGAAAAGGCCGAAAAGGAAAAGCGGGAACCGCAGCTGCTGCCGCCTTTCTCCTGCCATAATCTCCGGCACACGTTCTGCACCCGGCTGTGCGAAAATGAGACCAACCTGAAGATCATTCAGGACATCATGGGACACAAGGACATCAGCACCACGATGGAGATTTACGCGGAAGCCACCAAGGAAGCCAAAGCCCATTCCTTTGCAAATCTGAACGGTAAACTGGGCATTTCGGTCTGAAATCCACTACACCAACTACTACACCACTTTTACACCAAATTGCCGGTAAGTTGTGGAGAGTTGCGTAGGGTGACGTACGGGAGCAGGAAAAAGGAAGCCGCATGGATAGGCTTATAAAGGAAAATAAAGCCATTTGTGAGCCTTCCTTGACCTGTCCCCACGATGAAGCCGATTGAGCAGTAAATTTCCAATTTAAGCGAAACAAAGCCTGAAACTTCTTGATGTACCGAGAAGTTTCAGGCTTTTTCTTTTGATGGATTTCCAGCGAAAATTGCGCCATACGCCAATTTTACGCCAAACGATGCAGGATTTTGTGCAGAGCAAAAAGAGCGTTGTTCGCGTTTGCGCAGCGAAGCGGAGCAATGAAAGCCCCAGTGGGGCTTTTAAGCGACCGAACGGTCTTGCGTAAGCAAGATGGAGGGGCCCCGCCCCGACAAGTTCGCGTTTGGTGTAAGAATCGGGCGTGTGGTGGATGCGTGTAGACCTGTAAAGGGCTGCGTCAGGGAGTGGCTTTATCCGATCCTCCCATGCGGTGGTCATCAGGACGTAGGGCTCCTCTGCCAGCTCATGGTCAAAGCTTGCGCGGACGCGGACGATCTCATCGGTCACAAAGCAGACCTTGACATCAGCGTTATCAGTATGCAGCAGGAAAGCGCCGTCCTTGCGCTCCATGCCGGTAAAACGGGAGCAGATCTCCATAGTTTTTACTCCTCTCAAGTTTTTGATAAAAAATGCCCTCATTTCTCCTCAGATGCAGGATATCTTCAGAGAAATGGGGGCAACGTATTCGTTGCTTTACCCGGAACAGTCAGGGATTAGAACACCCAGCAGCACCAGTGTACTGGTCGCGCGCGGTGGCCTACCTTCAGACCCATTATCAGGACCCGACCCTTACCACCGCGCAGCTGGCGCAGGAACTTTACGCCAGCCGGGAGCACCTTTCCCGTGCGTTCAAGGAGTGCACCATGGAGAGCATCCACAACTACCTGACCTATCTGCGGATGCAGCACTGCCGCAAGGCGCTGGAAGAGGGCGTGTGCTTTGACGGCAGTTCTATTGCGGGCTTTATGCACGTTGAGGAAAGCGACCTTGTGCTGCGGCCGGATCTTTCCACCGTGACCATCCTGCCGTGGCGTCCCACCGAAGGCCAAGTGATGCAGTTCTTCTGCGATGTGGAAAAGCCGGACGGCGCAGCCTTTAGCGGCAACTGCCGGGGCTTTTTGCGGGATGTGAACCGCAAATTCAAAAAGCTGGGGCTTACCTGCAACGTGGGTACCGAGTGCGAGTTTTATCTGTTTGAAAAGGACGACCGTGGCCACCCTACCTGCATTCCCATTGACTTCGGCGGATATTTTGACGTTGCGCCGCTGGATGCGGGTGAAAACCTGCGCCGGGATATCTGCCTGACCATGGAGCAAATGGGCATGGTGCCCCAGCACAGCCACCACGAGAGCGGCAACGGCCAGAACGAGATCGACTGCCGCTACGCAGGGCCGCTGAAAACCGCCGACAACGTGATGACCTTTAAGCAGATCGTCCGTGCCATTGCCATGCGCAACGGCCTGCACGCCAGCTTTCTGCCCAAACCCCTGCCCCAGCAGGCCGGCAGCGGGCTGCACATCAATCTCTCGCTTTACATGGACGGCAAAAACCTGTTTGAGGGCGATATTGCCCCGGACAGCATTGCCGGCAGCTTTATGGCCGGTGTGCTGGCACACAGCCGGGAACTGACCGTGTTCACCAATCCCCTGCCCAACAGCTACCAGCGCTTTGGCTGTGACGAGGCCCCCCGCTATGTGAGCTGGAGCCGCCAGAACCGCAGCCAGCTGGTACGCCTGCCTTCCGCCACCGGCGAATTCTGCCGCCTGGAGCTGCGCAGCCCCGATCCCTCCTGCAACCCATATCTGGTCATTGGCCTGATCCTGGCCGCCGGGCTCGACGGCATTGAAAAAAGGATGCCGCTGCCCGCTCCGGTCAACCGCAATCTGTTCCACAAGAGCGCCGCCGAAGGGCTGGAAAGCCTGCCCGAAAGTCTGCGCGAAGCCATCACCATTGCCGCACAGAGTAACTTTATCGCCAAAGAGCTGCCTGTGCCGCTGATGAACAAATACTTTGAATACCAGACCCAGTTGTGCCATGGTTACGAAAGTGCCCCCGACCCCCAGGCATGGGAGCGTGAAAACTGCTTTTTGAAGATTTGATGTTTCCCAAAGCAGGGCAGATTTTGTAATTTAACAGATGGGCGGTGATGTGTTTGTGCCTTCAGCTTTGATTGCCTCTGCGGGGAACAACGCAAATGAATACCTGGCAAAGCATGTAGCGGAGCTGGGTTACCTGCGCCCCACCATTGTGGCCAA
>OGRN01003627.1_pt1 | contig 10817 bp, 6 predicted proteins | sample 1553401 | NCBI WGS metagenome assembly OGRN01 (sample SAMEA2580096, study PRJEB22360) | human gut metagenome | biome: human gut; feature: human-associated habitat; material: faeces | place: Denmark | collected 2008/2010 | reverse complement strand
GGGGAGCCCCTCGCGTTCATAGAGGCGGGAAAAGCCCCGCCACAGCGCGGCGGCATCGGGCAGACGGCGATACCCGTAGTCCTTCTGGTTGAAGCAATGGCCATCCACACGCAGGTTATAGCCCCCAAATTCGCTCAGTGCCAGCGCGCGGCCGCGCCGGTCGCGCCGGAAGCGGAAGGGCTTGAAATACACATGCAGGCTGCGCAGTTCTCCCGCGCCCTGATCGTGCCAGCCGCTGGCGGGGTCCACGGGGCGGGTAGGGTCCAGAGCGCGCAGGCGCTCCATCACAAGCGTGCTGTCAAACTGACCCCATCCTTCGTTGAACGGCACCCACAGCACCACGCTGGGCGCATTGAAGAGCTGGCCGACCATCTCCTCCAGCTCATCCATGTACTCGCCGCGTCCCTGGGAAGAGGCGCGCGCAAACGCCCGGTAATGATTGTCACGCCGATGAATGCCGGTCACCAGCGGCAGGGTGATGGTCGAAAAGCGGTATTTTCCTCCACCGGAGGGCATGTCCTGCCATACGAGGATGCCTTCGCGGTCGCAGTGGTAGTACCAGCGCGCCGGCTCGACCTTCACGTGCTTGCGGATCATGTTGTAGCCCAGCTCCTTGGTCTTCAGAATGTCGAACAGCAGCGCTTCGTCGGTCGGTGCGGTGAAAAGTCCGTCGGGCCACCAACCCTGGTCGAGCGGGCCGAAGTGGAAGAGCGGTTTGTCGTTGAGCGTCATGCGGAGGATGCCGCCCTTGTCGCGCTTGGTTCCGATCTTGCGCATGGCGGTGTACGAATCGACCTTGTCGATGGTTTTCCCGCCCTGCCTGAGCGACACTTCCATGTCGTAGAGGAACGGCGAGTCGGGGCTCCAGAGTTTCGGCTCGGCGATGCACAGACGCAGCGGGTTTCCGGGAAGTCCCGTCGCCGAAGCCACGAGCTTGCCCTTGTCGAGGATCTTCACCTCCACCAGATCGCCCGTCGTGCAGTTATCGGCCGTCACGGTTACGGCGATGTTCTTCTGGTCCAGGTTGGGAATGGCCTTGATGCCCGAGATGTGGCTCTTCGCCACCGGTTCGATCCACACGGTCTGCCAGATGCCGCTGACCGGCGTGTACCAGATGCCGTTGGGGTTCAGCACCTGCTTTCCGCGGGGCTGGTATCCCTTGTCCGTGCCGTCGAACACGCGTACGACCAGCTTCTGCTCGCCTTTGGCCTTGAGATAGGGGGTGATGTCGAGCGAAAAGGGCGTGAAGCCGCCCGTGTGCGAGCCTGCAAGGATGTCGTTCACGAATACGTCGGCTTTCCAGTCCACCGCGCCGAAGTTCAGCAGCACGTTGCTGCCTTGCCAGGCGGCGGGCACGCTGAACGTGCGGCGGTACCAGAGTTCATCCTTCTCGGTGAGGCCCTTCTGCACGCCCGACAGCGAGGATTCGACAGCGAAGGGGACGAGGATCTTTCCGTCCATCGTTTTCGGTTCCATGGCGCCGACGGGTTTGATGGCATAGTCCCACAGGCCGTTGAGATTCACCCACTGCGAGCGTACCATCTGCGGACGCGGGTATTCGGGAAGCACGTTGGCCGGGTCGACCTTTTCGGCCCATGGCGTCTTGATTTTGTCGCCCACGGGTTTCCACTGGGCAAAGGTGCACAGCATGCTCAGCGCTGCCACGGTTGTCAGAATTGTTTTTTTCATTACTGATTGATAAAAGGATTGAATATAGTGTTTACTGTCTCTTCTTCTTGAACTGTCCGGGGTAAGGCTCTACCATGCAGCGCTTTGCCCAGGCTTCATACGCTTTGGCCATCGCTTCGACCTTTGCGGGGGCCTGCTCCGGATTTTCGAGCACGTATATCTGATGGTTGCCCGTATTGCCGTCGTCGGCGCTCAAATAGATATACCATCAGGTTCGCGATCCGGCGCAGCGACATGGCGTTTACGGGAGCTTTCATGGTTGGGTTGGTTTTAAGATCCTGATTTACGAATACAAATTTCGTAAATTAAAATTTTTTACCTGCCATATTTTGATCAGAAAAAAGCAAGATTTAGTCAAAATGCCCCGCAGGGGTCCGGTTGGCGGAAAACTGTCGTCGATTGGTCAAATATTGGTGCCCCGGAACAGCTGATGTATTTATATTTGTATGCCAATCGAAATCGTGCATTATTTTATGCTATTCTTCAAACGCCCGGCTTTCGGCCGAATCTACGCCTTCGAGGTGGACGGCTACGGGAACCGCACCGGCCTGCTCAACAGCATTACGGTCGAGTAGGGACCGGTATGATTCCGATAAAAAAGCGGGGCCGCATACATGGCGGCCCCGCTTTTTTCACAGGTTGTGCGACAGCGGTGCCGGAACCGCTTCGCTCAAATCGTAGCCGCCCCAGCGGCAGGCGATCTCGTCGAGCGTGGCGAACAGCTCGGCGGTGTCGAGCGATGTCACGAGTTTCAGCCGTGTGGACTTGAAGTCGGGCAGCCCCTTGAAATAGTTGGTCATGTGACGCCGCATTTCGAGGATTCCGACATGGTCACCCTTGATTTCGAGCGATTTCTGTAAATGTTCCTTCGCGATGGCCACGCGTTCCGCGACCGACGGCTGCGGCAGCGCTTCGCCCGTCGAGAGGTAGTGCTTCACTTCGCGGAATATCCACGGCCGGCCGTAGGTCGCCCGGCCGATCATCACGCCGTCCACGCCGTAGCGGTCGAACATCTCGCGGGCTTTCGGACCTGAATCGACGTCGCCGTTGCCGATGATCGGAATGCGTATCTGCGGATTGTTTTTCACCTTGCCGATCAGCGTCCAGTCGGCCTCGCCGCGGTACATCTGCGCCCGCGTGCGCCCGTGAATGGTGAGGGCCGCAATGCCGACATCCTGCAACCGCAGGGCTATCTCTTCGATGTTTTTCGACTCCTCGTCCCATCCGAGGCGGGTTTTCACCGTCACGGGCTTCTTCACCGCCGCGACGATCCGGCGCGTCATCTCGACCATCAGCGGCACGTCGCGCATCATCCCCGACCCGGCTCCGCGGCCGGCGATCTTCTTCACCGGGCAGCCGAAATTGATGTCGATCACGTCGGGACCGGCCGCCTCGGCCATGCGCGCCGCCTCGACCATCGGGTCGATCAGGTGGCCGTATATCTGAATGCCCACGGGGCGTTCCGCGTCGTCGATTTCGAGTTTCTTGAGCGATTTCGCCGCGTCGCGGATCAGCCCGTCCGACGAGATGAACTCGGTGTAGACCATGTCGGCGCCGAAGCGTTTGCACATGTAGCGGAACGACGGGTCGGTCACGTCCTCCATCGGAGCGAGCAGCAGGGCGCGTTCGCCCAGTTCTATATTTGCGATTTTCATGGCTGTTGTTTCTGGCTGACGAGGATTTTGTCGATGCGCGCGCCGTCCATGTCCACGATTTCGAACGTGAAGCCGTTCCATTCCAGTTTCTCTCCCGTGATGGGAATGTGGGCCAGTTGGTCGAGGATCAGGCCGCTGACGGTGTTGTAGGCGTTGCAGGGCAGGGCGTTTTCCAGACCGAACCAGTCGAGAAAGTCGTAGAAAGGGCATTGCCCGTCGACCAGACAGCTGCCGTCCTCGCGCCGGACGATGTCCGGCTCCTCGCGCGGGTCGGGCAGTTCGCCGACCAGGGCTTCGAAAATGTCGCGCAGGGTGATGATGCCGCGCGTCACGCCGAATTCGTCGCAGATGATGCCGTAGCCCAGCTGCTCCGTGCGCAGCTGTTCGAGGGCGTTGTAGACCTCGAACCCTTCGTGGAAGAATTTCGCCGGAGCGACCAGCCTGCGCAGGTCGAATTCCTCGTCGCCCAGGTGCAGGAAGAGGTCTTTGAGGCAGACCACGCCCAGCAGTTTGTCGAGACTTCCCTCGCCGACGGGGTAGCGGTTGTGGGGCGCTCGGGCCACCGTCTCGCGGATCTGCGCCGCGGACGCCGCCGCGTCGATCCATGCCAGTTCGCTGCGGTGGGTCATGATCGACTCCACGGTGCGGTCGCCCAGCGAGAAGACGCGGCCCATGATCTGCTGTTCGACCGCCTGCACCTCGCCGTCCTCGGCGCCTTCCTGGATGATCGAACGGATTTCCGCCTCGGTGACCTTGCTCTCGGCCCGTTGCAGGCCCAGCAGGCGGGCGACGCCCGCCGTGCTTCTGGAGAGCAGCCACACGAAGGGCGACGCCGCGACCGAAAGCAGCCGCATCGGCCGCGCGACGATTTTTGCGGCCCGCTCGGCGGCGTTCATGCCGATGCGTTTGGGAACCAGTTCGCCGAAGATGATCGTGAGGTAGGTGACCGCGATGACGATAGTGACCTGCGCCGTGACGGTCGCCGTGCGCAGCGGAATGCCCAGTCGGGCCAGCTCTCCGCCGAATTTCGCCGCCAGCGTGTCGCCGGAGTAAATACCCGTGAGAATGCCGATCAGGGTGATGCCGATCTGTACGGTCGAGAGGAACCGGTCGGGGTCTTTGGCCAGTTTCAGGGCCTGGCGGGCGCCTGCGCTGCCTTGCCGGGCCTGCATCTCCAGATTCGAGCGGCGGGCCGATATGAGCGCGATCTCCGACATGGCGAACAGCCCGTTGAGCAGGATCAGCAGCAGAATGACGAGAATTTCCATGGAATGTCTTGTCGGTTTGTGTCGCAAAGATAATGGATGTCGGGCTAAAACCAAAGAATATGGTCCCGAGGGAATTGCTTATTCGCTGAAAAACGCTAAATTTGCAGGCAAAATCTATTGGATATGAATATCGAAACCTTTATTTCGGATGCGGTCCGCCGGTCGGTGGAGGCGCTTTACGGTGAGCTTGGCGACGAGCAGTTGCAGATTCAGAAGACCCGCAGGGAGTTCGAGGGCGACTATACCCTCGTAACCTTTCCGCTGCTCCGGCGAAGCCGCAAGTCGCCCGAAGCCACCGCGACCGAAATCGGCGAATACATGGCGGCCAACGTCCCCGAGATCGCGTCGTTCAACGTGATCAAAGGTTTCCTCAACCTTTCGCTCGACAGTGCGTTCTGGGCGGCCCGCTTCGCCGAGGTCGCCGCCGACGAACGTTTCGGGCAGGCTCCCGCGACGGGCCGTACCGTGATGGTCGAGTATTCGTCGCCCAACACCAACAAGCCGCTCCATCTGGGGCATATCCGCAACAACCTGCTGGGTTACTCCGTGGCGCAGATTCTCAAGGCCAACGGCCATACGGTCATCAAGGCCAATCTGGTGAACGACCGCGGCATCCACATCTGCAAGTCGATGCTGGCGTGGAAGCTCTACGGAAACGGCGAAACCCCGGCATCGTCGGGGATGAAGGGCGATCACCTCGTGGGCAAGTACTACGTGGAGTTCGACAAACACTACAAGGCGCAGATCAGGGAGCTGGTCGCGCAGGGACAGCCGGAGGACGAGGCCAAGAAAAACGCCCCGATCATGCTCCAGGCGCAGGAGATGCTGCGCAAGTGGGAGGCCCGGGACCCCGAGGTGTACTCGCTCTGGGAGACGATGAACGGCTGGGTTTACGAGGGCTTCGACGTGACCTACAAGGCGTTGGGCGTCGATTTCGACAAGGTCTATTACGAGTCGCAGACCTACCTGCTGGGCAAGTCGCTCGTCGAGGAGGGGCTTAAAAAGGGTGTCTTCTACCGCCGTCCCGACAATTCGGTGTGGATCGACCTCACGGCCGACGGACTGGACGAGAAACTGCTGCTGCGCGGCGACGGCACGTCGGTCTACATGACGCAGGACCTCGGCACGGCTTTCCGCCGCTTCGAGGACAATAGGCTCGACGACATGATCTACGTCGTGGGCAACGAGCAGAACTACCACTTTCAGGTACTCAAGCTGATCCTCGGCAAGCTGGGCTACGCGTGGGCCGACCACATCACCCACCTGTCGTACGGCATGGTCGAGCTGCCCGAGGGTAAAATGAAGTCGCGCGAGGGAACGGTCGTCGACGCCGACGACCTGATCGACGAAATGGTCCGCACGGCCCGCGAGATGTCGCAGGAACTGGGCAAGTTCGACGACATGAGCGAGCAGGAGACGGCCCTCATTTCGCGGACGGTGGGTCTCGGGGCGCTGAAGTATTTCATTCTGAAGGTCGATCCGCGCAAGACGATGCTGTTCGACCCGCGCGAATCGATCGACTTCAACGGCAACACGGGCCCGTTCATCCAGTACACGTATGCCCGGATCCGCTCGGTGTTGCGCAAGGCGGCCGAACGCGGGATCGTCCCGGCCGAACGGTTGCATGACGGCATCGTCCTGTCGCCCGACGAGATTTCGCTCGTCAAGGCGCTGGCCGACTATCCCGCAACGGTAATTCAGGCTGCCGAGAACTTCTCGCCCGCCGTCATCGCGAACTATCTGTACGAGCTCTCCAAGCAGTACAACGGCTACTACCATGACATTCCGATCCTGCGCGAGAGCGATCCGACCGTGCAAGCCGTGCGTCTGAGGCTGTCGCAGACGGTAGCCGAAGTCATCGCCTCGGGAGCGGGCCTGCTCGGGATCAACGTACCGGAAAGGATGTAAGCGACGGGGACGGCACGGCGGTCTTCCGCAGACTCCGCCTCCCGTATTTCCCTTAAAGTAACCGCAGCCCTCGACCGGCGGCCGCAGGATTTCGCTCCGGATTCGGAGCCGGCTACGGAAAGTCCCCTTCGGATACGAGTTCCGTCGCAGAAACGGGCGGGCTCGTCTTGTCCGGAGTCCCGGAATCCGGCCCATGCCGCAAGGAAACCGGACGGAGGGAATCCTGCCCCGTTTCCGCAAGCAGGTATGTTTCCGTGCAAAGCGGGCAGACACCGCCAAAAGCGAAACGGCATGGAAACGACCGCCGCTAAGATGCATCGGCAGCGACCGCGTGAAACGGCAGAAAACACCGTAATACCGCAGAAGAGAGCCGAATCTCCGTCGGCAGCCCGTTCCGCGAAACCGGCCGCAAGCGAGTTGAAACCATAAAACGCCAGCAAGTGGGCATCGTCAAGCGCAACAGCATCACGATCACGATTCTCTCCTATTTGGGTATCGTCGTCGGGTACGTCAACAAAATTCTGCTGTTTCCGAACTTTCTGAGCGAGGAGCAGGTCGGGCTGGCCAATATTCTGGTCAGCATGGCGGTGATGTACGCCCAGTTTTCGGCTATGGGAATCAACTCGACGATCGTCAAGTTCTTCCCGTTTTTCCGCACGCCCGACAGACGGCATAACGGCTTTTTCTTCTGGACGGCCTTGGGCGTCAGCCTCGGTTTCGTGCTGTTCACGACGCTCTTTCTGATCTTCCGCGAACCGGTCACGGAGTACTACGCCCAAAAGTCGCCGCTGCTGTCGAAATACTATCTACTACTGATTCCGCTGGGCTTCACGACGCTCTTTTTCAATTTCTTCACGGCCTGGTTGCAGGCCCTCTACAAGACCGTCGTCTCGTCGTTCGTCTACGAAGTCGCGCTGCGGCTGCTCGTCACGGCCGAAATTTCGCTCTACGCGCTCGGGGCGATCGACTTCGAGCAGTTCATCGTCGGATACGTGCTGATCTATTTCGTGCCGACGCTCGTACTGCTCGTCTACACGCTCTGGACCCGCCGGATCGACTTGCGTCCCGTATGGACGGGACGCACGCGCAGGCTGCTGTCTGTCGCAGCAGTTTACGGTCTCTGGCAGTACCTCGGAGGCACGTCGATGTACATCGTGCCGGTTATCGACCAGTCGATGCTGGCCGGCATGCGGGGACTCGCCCAGCAGGCCGTCTACTCGACGATGGCCTACATGGTGGCCGCCATGCTGACGCCCTACCGCTCGATGATCAAGGTCGCCACGCCGGTCGTCTCGAACCTGTGGAAAGAGCGCGACATGGAAGGCATGCGCCGCATCTCGCGCGAGATGTCGCTCGTCAATCTGATCGTCGGCAGCTTTCTGTTCCTGCTGATTTGGGTCAACCTCGACAATATCTTCTCGCTGATGCCGGGCAGCTACTCGGACGGGCGCTACGTCTTTCTGTTTCTGGGCCTCGCCCGCGTGATGGACATGTACTCGGGCCTCAACGGCACGATCCTCGTCACGTCGAAGAAATACCGCTACGACTTCACGTTCTCGCTGATGCTCGTCGCGCTGACGGTCGCGTCGAACGCGCTGCTGATCCCGCGCTGGGGCATGACGGGCGCGGCGCTTGCCACGATGATCACCGTGCTGGCCTACAACGCGATCCGGATCGCATCGGTCTGGAAATTCTACCGCATCCAGCCGTTCGCGCTCTCCGATCTGCTCGTCGTCGCGCTGGCGGCCGGATGTATCGGCGCGTCGGCCCTCGTTCCGCCGATGGGGCACTTCATCGCAGACGGTCTGATCCGCAGCGCGCTGGTCGCCGCGCTGTACGGCGGAGCGGTCTATTCGTTGAAATTGTCGCCCGAAATCAATCGCACGATCGACCGCACCCTCTCCCGATTGGGCATCCGCCTCGGTCGACGAGCCTGACGAGCCGGGACGGCTACGTCAGACCCGCCCTCGCCGATCCCGCTCGCAACAAGCTTCCTCTCTCCGCTTTCCGCATAGCCCCGACTCCGGTATCAACCGACCAGTAAAGAGCACGCACAGGCCCGCAACCGCACCGAAACCCAACGGCGCATGGAACGGCCGCAACCCGGAAGCGGCATAACTTCTCACGAACCGCACGTCCGGCACAGGCCCGGGCCGCAATCTCGTCTCCGGCCCGGCCTGCCCAAACGCCCTCTATCGTATCTCCCACGTCTCCCCGCTGCGAAGCAGGTCGTCGACGCAATGGATGTTCGATTTCGCCCGGATCTCCTCCAACTGATCGACGATATTGTCGTCATACGTATGATCGGGCACGTCGCGGATCACGCCCAGCGCGACCGGATAGTTCGGATAGCGCATATTCACGAGCATCATGTGCACGCCGGGGTTCGGCTCGTGCGCATTGTGAATCAGAATATCCTCTTCCGTAACGCCGCCCTCGCCTATGCGGACCACCATCAGCTTCATGCCGATCTGTACGAGTCCTTTGTCGCGGTTGCGTCCGAAGATCATCCGCTCGCCGTGACGCAGCGTGATCGTGTTCTCCTCGCGCACCTCCTTGTTCAGCGCGAAATCGGCATGCGTCTTATCGTTGAAGATAACGCAGTTCTGCAATACCTCCACGACCGACGTCCCGTCGTGCTTCGCGGCGGCCACCAGACACTCCTGAGTCAGGTTCAGCTCGACGTCGATCGTGCGCGCGAAGAACGTGCCCCGCGCGCCGAGCACGAGCTCGCCCGGATTGAACGGGTGCTCGATCGTCCCGAACGGCGAGGTCTTCGTCACCTTGCCCAGCTTCGAAGTCGGCGAGTACTGCCCTTTGGTCAGTCCGTAGATCTCGTTGTTGAACAGCAGGATATTGATGTCGATATTGCGCCGCACGGCATGGATGAAATGATTCCCTCCGATCGCCAGCGCGTCGCCGTCGCCGGTCACCTGCCATACCGACAGCTTCGGATTGGCCACCTTGACGCCGGTAGCGATAGCCGGTGCCCGGCCATGAATCCCGTGAAAGCCGAACGTGTTCATATAGTACGGGAAGCGGGACGAACAGCCGATGCCCGACACGAAGGTAAACCGCTCGTGCTTGTAATGCAGCGCCTCGGCCACTTGGGGAAGCGCCCTGACGACCGACGTCAGGATCGCATGATTGCCGCATCCGGGACACCACTTGACCTCCTGATCGCTCTTGAAGTCGGCCGGCAAGTATTTGTACTTGTCGTTCTTTTCGTTGTTCATGGCTACGATTTTAACAGACGCGCGAACTCGTCCCTGAGCTCCGTCACAGTGAAGGGCAGCCCCTGTATCTTATTGTACCGAAGGAACTCGAATTCCTGAAACTGCTGCCGCAGATAGCCGGCGAACTGTCCCGAGTTCAGCTCGCAGACGACGATCCGCCGGAAACGCGAGAAAATCTCGCGCACGCCCCGGGGCAGCGGATGAATGAAGTTGAAATGGCAGAGCGATACCTGCTCGCCTCGGCGCTGTAGCTCGCGCACGGCCGTCAGCAGATGGCCGTACGTGCCGCCCCACCCGACGACCAGCAGCTCGCCCCGGCGCCCTCCCACGACCTCCTGCTTGGGGATGAAATCCTGCACGCGGGCCACCTTGGCCGCACGCAGGCCGACCATGCGCTCGTGATTCTCCGGATCGTGCGACACGGCCCCGCTCAGCGAATCCTTTTCCAAGCCGCCCACCCGGTGCTCGACGCCCTTGGTCCCGGGCAGCGCCCACATCCGGGCCAGCCGCTTCTCGTCGCGCGCATAAGGCTGAAAACCTCCCTCCGGAGCCCGGGTAACGATCGGAGGCGTGATTTTCGGGTATTCTTTCATCGACGGAATCCGCCACGGCTCCGAGCCGTTGGCGATAAAGCCGTCGGAAAGCAGCAGCACGGGCGTCATGTGCTCCATGGCGATCTTGCCGGCCCAGAAAGCATAGTGAAAACAATTCGAAGGCGTGCTCGCAGCCATGACCACCAGCGGGCACTCGCCGTTGCGGCCCCACAGCGCCTGATTCAGGTCGGCCTGCTCGGGTTTGGTCGGCAAACCCGTCGAAGGACCTCCGCGCTGCACGTCGACGATCACCAAAGGCAGCTCGGTCATCACGGCCAGCCCGATCGCCTCCGATTTAAGCGACAGGCCCGGTCCGGAAGTCGTCGTCACGGCGAAATTGCCGGCATATGCGGCTCCGATGGCCGTGCAGATGCCCGATATCTCGTCCTCGGCCTGAAGCGTCTTGACGTTCAGATCCTTCCGCTTGGCCAATTCCTCGAGAATAGCCGTAGCCGGCGTGATCGGATA
>OGRN01003620.1_pt1 | contig 10825 bp, 10 predicted proteins | sample 1553401 | NCBI WGS metagenome assembly OGRN01 (sample SAMEA2580096, study PRJEB22360) | human gut metagenome | biome: human gut; feature: human-associated habitat; material: faeces | place: Denmark | collected 2008/2010 | reverse complement strand
CTGCATGTGCCGCACGAGATGGCGGTGACGAACTTCCTCGAGGCACTCGACCTCGCTGGCATTCCACTGTTGGCGGCCGACCGAGGCGAAGACGACCCCATCATCATTGCCGGCGGCCCCTCGGTGTACAACCCAGAGCCGTACGCGGCCTTCTTCGATGCCATCCTCATCGGCGAGGGCGAGGAATCGCTGCTCGAGACCTGCCAGCTGCATCGCCGCCTGCGTGACGAAGGGGTCCCGCGCGCGCAGATTGTCGAGCAGCTTGCATCCATTGTCGGCAACTACGTGCCGTCGCTCTATGAGGTTCGTCACGACGAGCCTTGCTCGCCGCATGGCTACACCGTGCCGCGTGAAGGCAAGGATGCGCCGACCGTGGTCTACAAGCGCGTCGTCGAGGATTTCGGCGCCACGAATCCGCTGTCGCAGTCGTGCGTGCCCTATGTGCAGCTGGTTCACGACCGCCTGTCTATCGAGATCCTGCGCGGCTGCGCCCGCGGCTGTCGTTTTTGCCAGGCCGGCATGACGTATCGCCCGGTGCGCGAGCGCTCGGCCGACCAGATCGTCTCGTCGGTGATTCAGGGTCTGGAAAAGACCGGCTATGACGAGGTGTCGCTGACCTCGCTCTCCACGACCGACCATTCCTGCATTCGCGACGTGCTCGGCAGGCTCAACCGTCGCCTGGAGGATACGGGTATTCGCGTGTCTATTCCGTCGCAGCGCCTGGATTCGTTTGGCGTGGATATGGCCGAGTCAGTCGCCGGCGAGAAGAAGGGCGGCCTGACGTTCGCGCCCGAGGCCGGCAGCCAGCGCATGCGCGACATCATTAACAAGAACGTGACCGAGGAGGACCTGGACCGTGCGGCCAAGGCGGCCTTCGAGGCCGGCTGGAACCGCATGAAGCTCTACTTTATGATGGGCCTTCCCGGCGAGCGCGACGAGGACATCGTGGCCATCGCCAACCTGGCCGATCACGTGCTGGAGCTCGGTCGTTCCGTGGTGCCCAAGGCTCGTCGCGGCTCGATTTCGGTGTCGATCTCGGTTTCGGTCTTTATCCCCAAGGCTGCCACGCCGTTCCAGTGGTGCCCGCAGCTCGACTACGACTACGTCAAGCGTCGCCAGAAGCTGCTTATCACGAGCGTTCGCAACCGTGCCGTCCGCGTGCATTACCACGATGCCGAGACCTCGCTCATCGAGGCCGCGCTTTCCCGCGCCGGTCGTGACATGACGCCCGTCATCATCGATGCTTGGCGCTCGGGCTCTCGCTTTGACGCCTGGGTAGAGCATTTCTCGCTCGATAACTGGAAGGAAGCTGCTGCCAAAAACGGCATCGACCTCAATGAGCTCGTGCACCTGCCCTACGAGTTGGACTGGCGCCTGCCGTGGGAGCACGTGAGCCCCGGCTGCACGCGCGGCTTCCTCGAGCGCGAGTACCGTCGCTCGCTCGAGGGCGTCACGACTCCCGACTGTACCCGCACGTCGTGCACCGGCTGCGGGATCTGCCCCACGCTCCACGCCAAGAATGTATTGATGGGTGATCGCGCATGAGTGAGCGCCTGACCGACAACCCCTCGCTCTTTAGGCTTCGTGTTCGCTATGGCAAGCGCGATCGCCTTAAGTACCTGGGCCATCTCGAAGTAATCCATACCATTGAGCGCATCGTGCGCCGTGCGGGACTTCCCTATGCCGTCACGCAGGGCTTCTCTCCGCACATGCGCGTGGGCTTCTCTTCGGCGCTGCCGGTGGGTACGTCGTCGACCTGCGAGTGGTATGACCTGTTTATGACCGAGTTCGTGGCGCTCGACGAGGCGTTTGGGCGCCTGTCTGCGGCATCTCCGGCCGATTTGGCGCCTATCGAGGCGGCGTACATCGACGTGCGCACGCCGGCGTTGACGGCGCAGCTCACGCGCCTGTCGTATCGCATCGACCTGCACTTGGATCCCGAGGCGCCCGTAAGCGCCGACGAGGTGCGTCGTGCGATCGACACGCTGCGCGCGGACCACGGCATCGACTACGAGCGCGGCAAAAAGAGCAAGCGCTTGGATTTGGATCACACGCTCGTGGGCTATGAGCTCACGGCAGGGGAGCGCCCGGACCATTTGGTGCTCATGCTCGACACCCATGCCGACAACGAGGGCTCCATGCGTCCGGAAATTTTGCTTTCTGCTGCTGATGTTTTGTTGCAGGGCTTGACCCCGGGCGTGGATGCACCTATTGTTTCCACCGGTATGCAAGACCTCGTGACCATCTGCTCCTACGATGTCGAGCGTCAGAATCAAGCATGCGAGGACGACGAGGGCCGACTCGTCAGCCCCATACCTGTGCGAACTTGTGGATTTGCTCCACATACTCGTTGACGGGGGTATTTTCGCCTGCTACTATATTCGGCTGTTGCACTAACTGATGCATGAAGGGCAAGTAAACATGTACGCAATCGTTAACACGGGCGGCAAGCAGTACAAGGTCGCCACCGACGATGTCATCACCGTCGAGAAGATCGAGGGCAATGAGGGCGACAAGGTCACCCTGCCGGTTATCTTCCTCAACGATGGTAAGAAGATCGTCACCGATCCCGACAAGCTGGCCAAGGCCAAGGTTACCGCTCAGATCGTTGAGCAGTTCAAGGGCGAGAAGCAGCTGGTCTTCAAGTTCCACAAGCGTAAGCGCTATCGTCGTCTGAAGGGTCACCGTCAGCAGCTCACCAAGCTGAAGATCGTGAAGGTCCAGGCTACGTCCCGCGCCAAGAAGGCTGTCAAGGCAGAGGCTGAGGCTGTTGCCGAGGCTCCCGTCGCCGAGTAGATTACACTCGTAACGAAAGAGTAGGTATACACAATGGCACACAAAAAAGGACTCGGTTCCTCCCGTAATGGCCGTGACTCCCGCGGTCAGCGCCTTGGCACGAAGCGCTATGCCGGCCAGACGGTAACCACGGGCACGATTCTCGTCCGTCAGCACGGCACGCACATCCACCCGGGTGAGAACGTTGGCCGTGGTAAGGACGACACGCTGTTCGCGCTGGTCGACGGTACCGTTGAGTTCCACAAGGGTATCAAGCACAGGGTCAGCGTACGCCCGCTCGCGAACGCGTAATTCACCCTTCATAGAGCACATATGTGGGAGGCACTTGAGTTTTAGGATTCAAGGGTCTCCCTCTTTTTTGTAGGAGGCGATTCTGTTGTCACAGTTCACCGATATCAGCCGCATTAACGTTTGCGGCGGCGACGGCGGAGCCGGATGCATGTCGTTTAGGCGCGAGGCATTTGTCCCCAAGGGCGGCCCCGATGGCGGCGACGGCGGTCGTGGCGGCAATGTCGTCATCCAGGCCGATGCTCAGCTGTCTTCGCTGATCGATTACCGCTTTAAGCATCACTTCCGCGCCGAGCGTGGCACGCACGGGCAGGGTGCCCGTCGTAACGGTAAGAGCGGCGAGGACCTGATTCTCAAGGTCCCTATGGGTACCGTGGTGCGCGAGCTCGACCCCGAGACGCAGACCCTGATGTTCGATATTGCCGACCTCGTTCACGATGGCGAGCGCGTTGTCGTGGCGCCCGGCGGTGCCGGCGGCCTTGGCAACACGCACTTTGTGACGTCGGTGCGCCGCGCGCCCGCGTTCGCTCAGCTGGGCGAGCCGGCCGAGGAACACTGGATCGAGCTCGAGATGAAGCTTATGGCCGATGCCGCGCTCGTGGGCTTCCCCTCGGTGGGTAAGTCATCGCTCATTGCGCGCATGAGTGCCGCCCGCCCCAAGATTGCCGACTACCCGTTTACCACGCTCGTGCCGAACCTCGGCATGGTGCGTGCCGGCGAATATTCTTACGTCGTTGCCGACGTCCCCGGTCTTATCGAGGGCGCGAGCGAGGGCAAGGGCCTGGGTCATCAGTTCCTGCGCCACATTGAGCGTACGGCCCTGATCATGCACGTCGTCGACATGACGGGTGGTTTTGAGGATCGCGATCCGGTCGAGGATTATCGAATCATCAACCGCGAGCTCGAGCAGTATGGTGCCGAGCTTTCGGAGCGTCCGCAGATCGTCGTCGCCAACAAGTGCGATGCGCCGGGTACGGCCGACAAGATTGCCGACCTTAAGCGCGCAGCGCTCGACGATGGACATATGTTCTTTGCCGTGTCTGCCGTGACGGGCGCCGGTCTCAATACGTTGATGCTTGCCGTAGGTGAGCAGGTGGCCAAGCTCCGCGCCGAGCTGGCGGTCTCCGATGAACCGGTCGACCTGCGCGACGATGAGTGGGAGCGCCGCCGCCTGCAGCGTGAGAAGCGTTTCCGCATTGTCCAGGAAGAGCCCGGTGCCTTCCGCGTGGTCGGTCGTGCCATCGAGCGCATGGTCATCCAGACCGACTGGGAAAACGAGGAAGCCGTCATTTACCTGCAGCATAAGTTTGCGCGTATGGGTGTTGACGACGCGCTCGAGAAGGCCGGTTGCCGTGCGGGCGACGAGGTCCGCATTTGCCAGCGCGCCTTTGACTTTGAGGGCGCTGAGGACTTCTCGGAGTACGAGGAGCTCGAGGATGCTGGCGAGGACGTTGCCGTTGAAGTCATTGACGTGGCCGATGCTGCGGATGAAGGCGTCGAGGTTGTCGATGCGGCGGATGCCGCGGGCGATGCCGAGACCTCGGAGGGCGAGTAAGCCATGTCGCTGCGCGGTGGAATCGGTCTGCCCGAGCTTCCTCTAGAGGACGGGCAGGAGTTTAGGCTCGGCATTATGGGTGGCACCTTTGATCCCATCCATTACGGGCATCTGGTGACTGCCGAGCAGGCGCGCGAGTCGCTCGACTTGGACGCTGTGCTCTTTATGCCGGCGGGCTCTCCTGCCTTTAAGCTTGACAAACCGGTGACGCCTGCCGAGGACCGTTATGCCATGACGGTCCTCGCCACCGCCGCGAACCCGGCCTTTTTGGCGAGCCGGTTCGAGATCGACCGCCCGGGCGTAACCTATACGGCCGATACGCTTCATGCCCTTCGCGACTTTTACCCGCCGCAGGTAAAGCTCTACTTTATTACGGGCGCCGACGCGATTATCGATATCGTGACCTGGCATGATGCCGAACGAATCGCTGAGCTTGCTACCTTTATTGCGGCGACGCGACCGGGCTTTGATATCGATACGGCGCGTGCCCGAATCAAAGAGTCGGGGCTGCCGTTCGACGTGCGCTATATTCAGATTCCGGCGCTGGCGATCAGCTCGACGAACATTCGTAAGCGAGTTGCCCGCGGCATGAGCGTGCGCTACCTTACGAGCGAGTCCGTGCTCGGCTACATTCGCAAACGCAGGCTATATGCCGAATTGGGCCAAGAAGATTTTGAGTGATGGGGGTCTACGTTGTCGGTAGAGGATCAGTTTGAGGGCGATGAGCGCGCGCTGCTCAAGCGCATTAAAGAGCTGCTCGATGTTCGCATGAAGGATAAGCGCAAGCGCTATGTGCATTCGCTGGGTGTTGCCGAGACCGCACTTCATCTGGCCGAGGTCTACGGCGTTGACCGCTTTGATGCCGCTGCTGCCGGTCTGATCCACGACTGGGACAAAGTGCTCTCCGACGACGAGCTGGTTACGCGCGCTCTGCATTACGGCATTAAGATTGCCGGCTCTCCTTCCGCCGCGACGCCGCTTTTGCATGGTCCTGTTGCCGCCTATGAGCTTCCGCAGCTTTTCCCCGAGTTGTCGCCGGCCGTTTTCCAGGCTGTCGACCGTCACACCGTGGGTGCCTGCGACATGACGCCGCTCGATATGGTGGTCTTTGTGGCCGATGCCATCGAGCCCAACCGCCACGGCGACTATGCGCATGCGCTGCGCAAGATGGTGGGGGAGTCGACGCTCGACGAGTTGTTCTTCTCCTGTTTTGCGCAGGGTTTGGTCTATGTGATCCAGTCCGGGCGCTATCTTTATCCCACGGCTATTACGATTTACAACCATTACGCCCAGCTGCGCTAGCTCGGGTGTGTCTAGAAAGAGGTATTCCATGGCCGATGAGACCATGACCGACGATCAGATTCTTGAAGGTGTGGAGCACAAGAGCTTTGTTGCCACGTCCGACCGCACTGCCGCCTCGCTGTCCGCGAGCGGTGTCGCTGCCGAGGATGTCGCCCGCGCCGCCGCGCAGGCCGCCTACGACAAGAAGGGCGAGGACGTTCAGGTGCTCGACCTGACCGAGCTTTCCGATGTGTGCGACTACTTTGTGCTCGCCACCGGTACCAACAACCGCCAGGTCGATTCTATCGTCGACGAGATCGAGGAGAAGGTCGCCGAGGCTTGCGGCGAGCACCCGTTCTCCATCGAGGGTCGCGAGCAGAAGACCTGGATGCTCATGGACTACGGTTCGGTTGTCGTCCACGTCTTCACTCCCGAAGCCCGCGACTTCTACCGCCTCGAGAAACTCTGGGGAGACGCCCCCCAGCTTCCCCTCGACCTCCTCTAAATGATTTTTCTGGGACGGGGATAAAATAATCATTGCTACCGTTTGCCGAACCGCTCACCTTTGTTGGGCGGTTCGGCCCTTTTCTTCCTTTCCTTTTGTATGCTGTGACTACTGCATCCTTGGAAGGGAGGGTTTCGATGACTCGTGTTGCCCGTGCGTTGTCCGAACTCGGCCATTATCACGTCATGCTCAAGGGCTGTGCTGGCCAGCTGATCTTCGAAGACGATGACGATCGCCTTTATTTTCTCAATCTATTGAACAGACGATTTACGTCCGCTCATATTCGTCTTCTTGCCTGGTGCCTCATGGACAATCATGTTCACCTGCTATTTGATGATCTCGATAATCAGATGAGCGTTGCTATGCATGCGATTGATACGGCATATGCGAAACACTTCAATCAAAAAACCGGCCGCCGCGGACCGGTGTTCCAGGAACGATTCAAGAGTGTGATCATTTCTGACGACAAACAGCTGCTCCGTTGCGTCCGATACATACACGATAATCCTGCAAAAGCAGGTATTTCTTCTGCTCCTCTGTATCGCTGGAGCAGCTTCCATGAGTATTTCTCTCATCCCGAAATTTGTGATTGTGAAGGTATTCTCAATCTGTTTGGGGGTACGGAAGCGTTTTATCTTTCGAGTACCGACGGCAAGCCTAATCCCTATTTTATGCCCGAAGGTAAGCATATCTCCGATATGGATGCGCTGGAAGTTGCCCGGGCTCTTTTGGCTCCGCATGAGCCTTATCAGCTTAAAACTTTGCCGAAATCAGAGCGAAATCGTCTTCTGGCAGTGTTGAGGCATCGGGGGTTTACGATTGACCAGATTTCGCGTCTGACGGGAATTGGGACCAATATCATTCAAAGGGCGAAATGACGCTCCAAATGATTAAAAAATCCCCGTCCTAGAATAATCATTCGCAGCTGCCCGGCTTTTTTGCCTTAGGGACTAATCGTTGAAGCGGGATTGGCGGCCGAAGGAAAGGGCGGTGTCGCCGAATTTGTCTCGGACGGCGTCGATAGCGACGGAGAGGTCGCGTCGGTCGCTGGATTGGGCTCCGCGGTCGTCGACTTCGCAGAACAGGTCGGTTTGGATCCCGCCTTGGTGGTCGAAATCGCTCATGCCGATGCCTGCTAAGCGAACATGCATGCCATCCTGCCAGATGTTGTCGAGCAGTTCGAGTGCAACCGCCACGAAGATGTTCTCATCGTCGGTCGGATGAGGCAGCCGGCGCTGTGCCGAGCGACCGTTTCCATACGAATACTTGAGCTTGAGCGTTACCGTGGCGCCTGTTAGTCCCTGACGGCGCAGACGGCGTCCCACTGACTCGCCCAGCAGCGCAATCGCCGCCTCAATATCCCCACGCTCAGTCAAATCTTTAGCAAAGGTGCGTTCATTGCTGACCGACTTGACCTCGCGCTCTTCATCGAGGCTCGTGACTTCAGAGATTTCGAGTCCCAGCGCACGCTGACGCATGCGCTCGCCATTGACGCCAAAAATAGAGGCCAAGGTGGATTCCGGTGCACGTGATAGCTCGCCGAGGGTGTAGATGCGCATGCGGCGCAGTCGCTCCTCGGCCGAGCGCCCGATGCCGCTCATGGCAGATACCGGCAGCGCGGCCAAAAAGCGCTGTTCCGTCCCAGGGCGCACGATGGTCAGCCCAAACGGCTTATCCCGCTCGCTTGCGATCTTTGCGACCGTCTTGTTGCAGCCCACGCCAATGGAGCACGTCACTCCCAGCGCTGCCACGCGGTCGCTTATACGCCGCGCAACCAGCAGCGGGTCTTTGGGCGCAAAGCGACCCGGTGTGATATCGATAAAGGCTTCGTCGATGGATACGCGCTCAATGCGCGGGGTCTCGTCGGCGAGAATCGCCATGACCTGCGCGCTCACCTCGCGGTAGCGATCAAAGTGCCCGTGCGTCCAAATGGCTTGCGGGCACAAGCGCCGCGCCTCGGCCGAGGCCATGGCAGAGTGCACGCCAAAGCGACGTGCCTCATACGAACACGTGGACACGACGCCACGCGAATCGGCGTCTCCGCCCACGATGAGCGGCTTTCCGCGCCATTCGGGATGATCGAGCATCTCCACGCTCGCAAAAAACGCATCAAGGTCCATGAGGCCAACCGCCGGACCCGTCCAGGGAGGCGGCGTGACGCCCATGGCATCCTCATAACCGTATGTATGTTCGCGTCTTTCCATGTCATGAGTATACCGCGCAGCTCATGTGGGGTGCGTGTATGTGCTTGCAAATCCCGAATTCTTGTCTAAGATATGGATTTGCCCTCGACTACACCGAAGAAGTTGGTCTCACGGACTTCACCTGCCCGCGTCGATGGCGTATTATGTTCAACTGTTTGTTTGTAGTTGCAGCCTAAAGCTGCTTGGTTGGAGGAGTTTCCTTTGGCAGTCAAGATTCGCCTTGCTCGTCACGGCGCTAAGAAGCGTCCGTACTACCGTGTCGTCGTCGCCGATTCCCGCGCCCCGCGTGACGGTCGTATCATCGAGGAGGTTGGCCGCTACAACCCGATGACCGCCCCCAAGACCATCAACCTCGACCTCGAGAAGATCGCCGACTGGCAGTCCAAGGGCGCTCAGCTCACCGACGCCGTCGCCGCTCTGGTCAAGGCCGCCAACGAGGGCGAGAAGACCGAGACCGTCGTCAAGAAGTCCAAGAAGCAGCTCGCCAAAGAGGCCGAGGCCGCTAAGGCTGCCGCTGAGGCCGCTGAGGGCGCCGAGGAGTAAATCGTGCCTGAGGTTGACGCTGCACAGCTCGAGGGTGAGGCAATGCTCTCAGATCGCATCGCCGATCTCGTCGAATATCTCGTTGTTCAGATCGTCGACGACCCGGATTCCGTGAGCCTTGAGGTCATCGATGGTGACGACGCCTCTACGATTGAGGTTTCGGTCGCCGAGGATGACGTCGCTAAGGTCATCGGCCGTCGTGGCCGTACCATCAAGGCCATTCGCACGCTCGCCCGTGCACTGGCCGCTCGCCTCGACACTACTGTCGAGGTAGAGGTTCTGGGCTAGGACCTTGACGTCCCAGTACAAAAACATCGCCCGTGTGGTCAAGCCGCACGGAAGGAAGGGGGAGGTCCTCGCGCAGCCGCTGCGGGGGCTTCCTTCTGTATTAGAGCCGGGTATGCGCGTCGCTCTGACGCCGCCGGCGCTCAAGCGCGACCGCTTTTGCACGGTCGTGTCCGTCACCGATACGGGCGATGGCGATCTGGTCTCGTTTGAGGGCATTGACGACTTGACGGCCGCCGAGGGCATCACGGGATGCTACGTGCTGGCAAATCGTGACGATTTTGAGCTCGATTCGCTCGACGCTGCCTATACCGACCTGATGGGTCGCGAGGTGGTAGACGAGCGCTTCGGTTCGCTCGGCACGATTGTCGAGATCATGTCGACGCCCGCTAACGATGTTTGGGTTGTCGAGGGTGATCGGTACGGCGAGGTACTGATTCCCGTGATCGAGCAGGTCGTGCTCGATCTTCCCGATGCAGGAACAATTTCCGTCCACGTGATGGACGGCCTGATCGATATGGACAAGTAGGGAGGACAACATGCTGATCGAGACCCTTTCGGTCTTTCCCGAGATGTTTGAGCCCGTCATGTCCACGTCGATTTTGGGCCGCGCCCGCAAGGCCGGCCTTTTTGATTTTAAGGCGTATAACCTGCGCGACTGGACGCACGACCGCCATCGTACCGTCGATGACGAGCCGTACGGCGGCGGGCAGGGCATGCTCATGAAGGTCGAGCCTATCGCAGAGGCCATCGAGGCCATTAGCGCAGAGGGTCCTAAGCCCACTGTGGTGTTCTTTACCCCCTGTGGCGAGCCTTTTACGCAGCATGTGGCCGAGCGCCTGCTCAAAAGTGAGCGCCTGCTGTTTGTGTGCAGCCGTTACGAGGGCGTCGACGAGCGCGCGTATGCGTATGCCGATGAACGTCTGTCGATCGGCGACTATGTGCTCACGGGCGGCGAGCTGCCCGCGATGGTCGTTGCCGATGCCGTCGTACGCCTCATTCCCGGCGCCCTGGGCGACGAGATGAGCAACGTGGACGAGTCGTTCTCGACCGCCGAGGACGGAGGCCTGCTCGAGTACGCGCAGTACACCCGCCCCGCCGAGTTCAACGGCGAGGGCGTTCCTCCGGTGCTCTTGAGCGGCGATCACGCCAAGGTCGATGCCTGGCGCCGCAAGAATGCCATCGAGCGCACCTGTCGCTGGCGTCCCGACCTGATCGAGACTGCGCGGCTCACGCCCGAGGAGCGCGCTTACGCGCAGGAGATCCTTGACGCTTCGTATTCGCAGAGCGAGGAGTGAGTATGGTTCCTACGCAACATTCCGCGTTGAGGGGCGCTTTTGAGTGGATCGCGGTCATCGCGATCGCGCT
>OGRN01003617.1_pt1 | contig 10831 bp, 7 predicted proteins | sample 1553401 | NCBI WGS metagenome assembly OGRN01 (sample SAMEA2580096, study PRJEB22360) | human gut metagenome | biome: human gut; feature: human-associated habitat; material: faeces | place: Denmark | collected 2008/2010 | reverse complement strand
ATTCCTTATACGAGTATTATTGTACAGACGGCTGCCGTGCTCCGGGATATTTTCGGAGCGGAGAATGTGGTGGAGCATCATAGTAATTTGCAACAGGATAGTAACGACGAACGGTCCCCTTCTTTGCTGGCAACGGAAAATTGGGATGCTCCGATCATTGTGACGACAAATGTGCAGTTCTTTGAATCGCTGTATGCTTGCCGCACTTCGCGATGCCGGAAATTGCATAATATCTGTAACTCTGTTGTTATTCTGGATGAGGCGCAGATGTTACCGGTTGAGTTTTTGCACCCCATACTGGATGTCTTGCAGAGCTTGCAAGCCTCTTTTAAAGCCAGTATTTTGTTTACTACGGCCACATTACCCGTTTTTTCCGGTCGGATCGGAACAGGACCGGGGGCTTTTGACGGACTGAAAACTCCCGTGACAGAAATTACTTCTGTGCATGATAATTTGTTTGAGGCTTTTAAACGGGTGGAGCTGCATTGGCCGGAACCAGGCACAACCACTAACTTCGATGAACTTGCCGACGAGCTGTCCGGGTATGATTGTGTGCTATGTATTGTAAATACCCGTAAGGACGCGCGCGAGCTTTACCGGCGGATGCCTGAAGGAACTTTACATTTGTCGCGTATGATGTGCTCCGCGCATATCATGGAAGTTATAAAATTGATCAAGCAGAAATTGAAGGACAATGAACCAGTCCGTGTGATAAGTACGCAGTTGGTTGAAGCCGGGGTAGATATTGATTTCCCTGTAGTATACCGTGCTTTTGCCGGTCTGGATTCAATCATACAGGCGGCAGGAAGATGTAACCGGGAAGGCAAATTGAATCATGTGGGTAAATTAGGTCAGGTTTTTGTCTTTAATTTGGAGAATACTCTTTTGCGTGGTTTGATGGGAAAGGGAGCGGCTGCTTTGCGGGAGATACTGTCTGTTTCCGATGGGAGCGACTTGTTTTCTCCGGAGTGTATGGCTCAATATTTCAGCTTATTCTATAGCAATTGTAACACCTTTGATAAGGCTAATATAAAAGGTCTGTTATATAAAGGTTTTGCAGAAATGCACTTTATGTTTGCAACTGCTGCAGAGAAGTTCCGGTTGATAGACGATAAAGACTCGGTATCCATCTTGGTCGGCTATGGTGATGGTGCAACCTTACTGGAGGAACTGAAGCGGATTGGCCCGGAATTTTGGTTGTTACGTAAGCTACAGCAGTATAGCGTATCCATTAGAAAATGGGATTTCGAACAGTTATGTAAACAGGGAACAGTGGGAGTGTATGCTGGGATTTTTATATTGGAAGATGGAAGGTGTTATGATGAACGGGCCGGATTGGTTTTGGACGGTGCTTGGGTAGAGGAACTACTGTTGATGTGATAGGTGTTACAGATTGAGTTGGTTATAATAGTGCGTTTGGATTGAAATGTGTCTGAATTACAACAATAACATTACCGTCGCATCCTTTACGGGTGCGACGGCTATGACACGTGTATCAACTTCTGGCCAATGCACGTACCTATATAAGGTACGACAGACTCCGAAGGACACGCGTACCGGTTGTCAACTGTTTCAATCCACGTACCTATATAAGGTACGACCAAGTATGACAGCTCTTTCAACGGCTCGTCCATTGTTTCAATCCACGTACCTATATAAGGTACGACTACCGCTATACTTAATAATAAGCGTTTTGACCTTGTTTCAATCCACGTACCTATATAAGGTACGACAATGATTCATTTGATGGCAATAGATGTACAATATAAGTTTCAATCCACGTACCTATATAAGGTACGACGTGACATTATTGTTAATCCTATTACTCAGACAGTCGTTTCAATCCACGTACCTATATAAGGTACGACTCTCAGCGAGAGTTTTAGCATAGGCAGCACCTTGTTTCAATCCACGTACCTATATAAGGTACGACGCTTCCATATCCTCTAAAGGGGGTAAATTCAAAGTTTCAATCCACGTACCTATATAAGGTACGACAAAGCGGCATATTCAAGTATGTTTACCCGTTCCTGTTTCAATCCACGTACCTATATAAGGTACGACATATCACGCTTTCGACCTCCCTACTCTTTTCCATGTTTCAATCCACGTACCTATATAAGGTACGACAAAAGGCCTTGGGCTTTGATCGTATTTATATTCGTGTTTCAATCCACGTACCTATATAAGGTACGACTTGCAAACTTATTACGCTACTGTTATCACTGTCAAGTTTCAATCCACGTACCTATATAAGGTACGACCGCACCTCTTTTTATTACACTTACATACAATCCTGTTTCAATCCACGTACCTATATAAGGTACGACAAGGCCTTGGATTTTGATCGTATCTACATCCGTGTTTCAATCCACGTACCTATATAAGGTACGACTTAAAGGGGTCACAAAACTCATCCGTATAGTATTGTTTCAATCCACGTACCTATATAAGGTACGACGGTAATTGGATAAAATCTCGTGAGTATTTTAATGTTTCAATCCACGTACCTATATAAGGTACGACTAAATACCGGAGTAATGCGGCCTAAATCAGTCGTGTTTCAATCCACGTACCTATATAAGGTACGACCGTAGAGATGAGATTTTAGGCAATCCTTCTCTTGTTTCAATCCACGTACCTATATAAGGTACGACGACAGTGTTCTGCCTAAGTGGTTAACGTACCGTGTTTCAATCCACGTACCTATATAAGGTACGACATCAACAATAAAACAATTGAGGAGGCTTGACCATGTTTCAATCCACGTACCTATATAAGGTACGACCTTAGCGTATTGGATATCTTGATGTTCTATATTTGTTTCAATCCACGTACCTATATAAGGTACGACGACCTTAAGTATATCCTTAAAATGCGTAACAGGGTTTCAATCCACGTACCTATATAAGGTACGACGAGAAATAGGTAATTGAGCAGTACAATCAAAATGTTTCAATCCACGTACCTATATAAGGTACGACTTACGAAGCGTTTCATAACCATATTCATTTTTAGGTTTCAATCCACGTACCTATATAAGGTACGACGATAGCATTCTTCCTAAATGGTTGACTTATCGTGTTTCAATCCACGTACCTATATAAGGTACGACAGCAAGCCACAGCAACAGCACCAGAAAAGGTGGGTTTCAATCCACGTACCTATATAAGGTACGACACCTTCCGGTGCTTTCAACCAATCCCCGATATTGTTTCAATCCACGTACCTATATAAGGTACGACTTGACAATAATATCGGTAGTCTTGTAGTAGGACTGTTTCAATCCACGTACCTATATAAGGTACGACGCTAGGTTTACACCTCGGATGCTTGTTTCTTTTTTGTTTCAATCCACGTACCTATATAAGGTACGACATTCGTGTAGCTCAATGGGGAGTAGGTGAAACTCAGTTTCAATCCACGTACCTATATAAGGTACGACTAGCAGCTATTTGTGTTACTGGCTATTTTTCATGGTTTCAATCCACGTACCTATATAAGGTACGACTCCGTTGCCATAATATTTTAATTATCAATTTTGTGTTTCAATCCACGTACCTATATAAGGTACGACGATTTCAAATACTGTTCTCGACTGCGAAAATATGTTTCAATCCACGTACCTATATAAGGTACGACATGGTTACGAGGATACTCTTTGCTTCAGCTTCAGTTTCAATCCACGTACCTATATAAGGTACGACTTAGCCTTACCGACATGGAGTTTCCCGTTTATGTCGTTTCAATCCACGTACCTATATAAGGTACGACCAGCCGGCACATAAACGATAAAGTCCACGTCCTGGTTTCAATCCACGTACCTATATAAGGTACGACGACATAATAGCTCCCATCGCGTCTTTCTTTTTAGGTTTCAATCCACGTACCTATATAAGGTACGACGTACTCGCCACACGCGAGATAACGCAGCGAATGAGTTTCAATCCACGTACCTATATAAGGTACGACCAATTAGCGTAAAACAAAGATGTAGGCGTCTTAGTTTCAATCCACGTACCTATATAAGGTACGACTGTGGGAAAGGTTGGTTCATGCCATTTGCATGGTTGTTTCAATCCACGTACCTATATAAGGTACGACTCAAAAGCGCGCCATTGCTGCGCAAAGAGAGGAGTTTCAATCCACGTACCTATATAAGGTACGACTCAGTTCCGTGGCTTTTCTTATAAGGAAATTATTGTTTCAATCCACGTACCTATATAAGGTACGACACTATCCAAATTCGCAGTACGAGACCAGGTTTCAGTTTCAATCCACGTACCTATATAAGGTACGACCCAAGATACTCAGGCATATTAAGAGCATCATAACGTTTCAATCCACGTACCTATATAAGGTACGACACCAAATCAATGCCTTCTTTTTCGCAAACAGTATGTTTCAATCCACGTACCTATATAAGGTACGACTTTATGCCTATGATGTTTCCTATCCAAACAAAGATGTTTCAATCCACGTACCTATATAAGGTACGACTTGTATTTGGCTGTTCGTCAGGCTTCCCAATTTTGGTTTCAATCCACGTACCTATATAAGGTACGACCACTACTACAGGATATATCGTCGTGCAAGTGCAGTTTCAATCCACGTACCTATATAAGGTACGACCAGCAGCACTCATTTTTTTACATTTTAGATATATGTTTCAATCCACGTACCTATATAAGGTACGACGACTAAAAATATTAAGGCGGATACTTCTAAAAAAGTTTCAATCCACGTACCTATATAAGGTACGACGCTGCTATACTTAATACTAAGCGCTTTGATCTTGTTTCAATCCACGTACCTATATAAGGTACGACATTGAAATAGATGATTCGTACTTTCGCAGTCGAGTTTCAATCCACGTACCTATATAAGGTACGACTTTCCGTAATGTTAATGCCTATCAGCGTTATCTTGTTTCAATCCACGTACCTATATAAGGTACGACAGGCGTGGCGAAATATACCAAATGAGCGTGAGCGTTTCAATCCACGTACCTATATAAGGTACGACTGCATTACAAATAATGCAAACATTTACAGTCTGTTATCAATGCATTTATGCGATAATAAACTTTTTGGATTTTTTATTGATGAAATAAAACTAATAGGAGTGTTTAATAGGCTAATAATCAATGATTGCGAAAACTCCAGCTTTTTGTTAATGCTTAATGTTCGCAAACAGTTATATTATAAGTTCATCTTCTACATTATAGGATGTGACGACACCTATGTATTCAACTCTTTTAGAATAATTATTTCCCAAGAAATAGAAACGAATACTATCTTTTTTATGATCGATGATATCCGATAGTTTTAATCTTAACTCGGTAAATTGAGCAGGCGAGACAGAGCATTCAAAAACGGAATTTTGGACGCGTTGGCCATAATTCAGGCATTGACGTGCTACCTGACGTAACCTGCGCTGTCCGTCGGAAGTCATCGTTTCTACGTCATATGTAACTAGAACATACATGAACTTACTTCATTAAAAAGACCGGATAATTATCTAAATCGTTTCTCAAAAAACGAGCTAAAAGCATCGCCTGAATATATGGGATCAGTCCTATCGGTACGGATTCATTTAAGTAGGGGTGGATTATTGTCTCTTTTTTTCTCTTCTGCCAAGCGAGTAAGACTCCCTTTCTGATATCTTCATCCATTACAATCCCGTTATCTCCGTGTTCGACAAAACCTTTACCGGATATCTGTTTACGATTAATTAAGGACAAAACCAACCTGTCTGCCAGGTAGGCTCGTAACTCTTCCATCATATCTAACGCTAAACTCGCTCTTCCTGGTCGATCGGTATGTAAAAAGCCTACGTATGGATCAAGTCCTACTGTTTCCAATGCAGACTGTACCTCATGATTCAGCAATGTGTAAACGAATGACAATAGAGCATTTACTTTGTCTTTGGGCGGTCTTCTGTTCCTCCCGTTAAAAGGAAAATCCTCACATTGCGATATGATCATCTGGTTAAATACAGAGAAATAAGTTGTAGCGGCTTCTCCCTCTATACCTCTTAATGTATCGGAGGACTCAGCAACTAAAGCCTGATTCTTTGATCTCTTTAACTTTTCAGATACGGATAAAAACAAGGATAGCTGTTTGTCGGAAGAAATGTGATCTCTTTTGAAACGATCGATAACCGTCCGGGAATTTGCTATCTTTCCTGCAATAAAAAGCCGACTGATTTCCAGTGATTTATTTGCATCGTCGGCAATCCTGTATTGTGTTCTTCGTAAAAGGACATTTCCTTTTGTCGGACCGGAGACTCTACCTTGAAACTGTCCATTAGCACTTAAAAAACATAATCCTACATTTCTTTCAGCACACATCTTCATTAATGCCGGAGAAGCACCTATATATCCGAATGTGACAATACCTTCTATATTCAAAATCGGAATTCTGAATATATCTTTTTCCTTAACCCTGATCACTACGTTTTCTCCATCTTTAGTTAAATAGGCTTCAGGAGTAGTTACATACAATGTGTTCAATAATTTTCTCATATTTTAATCGTATAACTGGGACAGGTAAGTATTCACTTTCGGTGTTTTTGTCAGTACTTTAGGCATACATACGTCACATAAAGAACATGACTTGCAATGCGCTTTGTATATTGCCGGCGGAAGAACTTTTTGCTCGTATAGCTTGTGCATTTGGACACATTTATTTTCAACCAGTTTCCGTAATTCTTCAGTAAACTGGACCTCTTCTCGGTGGCGAGTTTCCCCATAATACAAAAAGCCTTTTTCTATGCTGACGTTATACATCTCTTCCAGGCAAATCGCTTGTGCGCATAGCTGGACTTCATCTATCTGATCTTTTTTAGGTTTGCCTCGTTTGTATTCGACCGGAATTAATTGCCAGAATCCCGGATATTTAGGATGTCTTATTGAATTTTGTCCGGAGGTGGAAGCGACCATCTCTACTACATCAGAGATACCATAAAGTCCCAGCCGTCTGGAGACAAGCGTTACGGATCTTAATGTTACTATGCCTTTATTGCGGTTCATCAAGGTAGGATCATCGACTTTTTGATGCATCCAGTTTCCTTCAATAGTGAGGTTGTTTTCCGCCCACTGTTGTTCGATATGTATAAGGGCCCATTGACGTTTACAGAAAGTTATGTGTTGGATTCCGGAAAGCATCAACAGGTCCTCATCTCCGTATTCTATCATATCATGTCCAGAACTTCTACACCTTCCGGTAGTTTATCCTTGTCGATGGTAACAATATAATCGTCGAACGAACGGGGTGGGCGTTGGTCATCCTTAAGTTGAACCTTCACTAAACCGAATAAAGAATGAGCTGAAGCATTACCTAATGCTGTACTGTGTTTGAATACGATCAATTTGCGGGCATTCATCATTCCTCTGGCTGCTGAATGGTCGTGATCGAACATGTTTTTCAATGAATCCCAGAATAAGTTCAGGTCATCTTCATTGAATCCGGTTTGTGCGGCTAAATGAGCGGAAATAAATCCGTTAGCTTTATATAGTCCGTAAGGAACTGTAAATTTACGTCCCATAGTGCGGTTATCTCCACTCTGTTTTTTAGCCTCATCCTCCGTAGCCACAGCCATACGGGTTATACTATGTTCGGCAGTAACAATCGGACTGATGGAACGGGCAAAAGTAAATTGGATAGGGCCACGAACCTGTCCGGCATTTTCGCCTGTACTTAGTACGGCTCCAAATGTCCTTATGTCATAAAAGTTTCTGCACATCCATTGCCGAGCAGCCTCTGTTTTATCTCCTTTCTCTTTTATATCTTTAACCCCTTCCTGTTTATGAGCGTCTGCGATCAGATTATTCAATACCGCTTTCTCTTTAATGAATATATCATACAGTCTTTCTCCTCCTTTTACTATTTGAACAAAGTTCCGGACTTTACGCTTCAGACAGACATCGGAAACCAGGCCTTCACCTGTTTCCGGATCAACTCTGGGTAAATTTCCGGCATCGGGATCACCGTTCGGATTACCATCCTGTACATCAAATAAATAAATGAAGTCGTAACGATTGTTTATTGCTGTTTCCATATTTGTATAGTATTAATTTTTTTCTTTATCTGTTGTTGTTTTATATAAATCTTCTCTTTGATGGTAATAACCGATTGCGAAACGCGATTGGTCGTCCATCGATAAATATTTAGGTAATCCGTTACTATCCAGGTTGGTGATAACACTTTGCAATAATTTTTCATAATAAACAGATTTCCCGGTATCAAATTTTGCAAGGTGATGTCTGGATAAAGACAACAAGCGGCCGAATACAGTTGTCGGGGTTGTCGACGCTGCACCGTAGTAACGCTCTTTGATCGTAGAATTTGCTCCTGGGATAGCATCACTCTGGATCTTTTCAAGGATAGCAAACAAGCGGCCACATAAGTACGCTTGGTTTTTATTTTCTAAATCTAATGCCATTTGAATTTCTTTAGGTGGATTATTATGATTTCTGAATTTTCTATTTAAGTAGGCTTTGAGTATAGCGGCTCTTATCGACGTTATATTCCGGTCTGCTTTGATTCGTATCAGACATTGCATCTGCAATGTGGTCGGGTAGGGTTGGTTATCCCATATGCTTTGACTTAAATCGCTGGCTAAGCAGGGAGGCAGATTTTCCATTTTATTTAAGGAAGCAACTTGGGTCAGTAAGTTGAATAAAGAAAAATAGGCTCTTTGATTCTTGCTTTTAATGATTTCCAAGTCCTTAAAATGTTGTCTGATGTGACTGGCAAATTCGCCTACTGTTCCTTGTCGCCAGAATCTAACGGAGATACGGGCGGCATTAGGAGATAAACCTAACACGTAAAAGGGAGTTTTGTCCTCGTCATTCAATACTCCCGAGAACGGGGACTTCAAGAAGTCTCTGATAACTTCCGTGTTTTTATCCGGATCATCTTTGGGAGGAGATGTAAATATGAAACAGAAACATTGCTCCAACTTTGTCGGTTTCTGAGACCAGAAAACAACGGATGTGTCATGCAAGCGATATTTGTTAGAGGAATCTTTTCCCAATAAAGAATTTAAAGCTGTGGTATAAGCAGCTTCCGCTTCTTTTGAAATGGGTGCGTTCATACCTTGCTCTTTATAATAAGAATCGTAACCCGATTTCTTTTGAAAGCCAACCAGTTTAGCTCCGCTCTTACCCCCGGGTATGGCTATGGCACTATTGAGTATGGCTATCGGAGCCTTTTTTCCGGTGATGAGGCATATCCCTGTAGGTTCATCTTTGTCTGAACAGTCTTCTATAGATGATGTTACATCCGGATTTGCAGCCACGATAGTATTGTTTCCTGCTACTTTAAAGGAGATGTTTGTCCCGTCTTTTTTGATACATTCTTCCCATAAAGGGTCCATTTTTATACGTTGAAGATTATCAGGATTATCGTAAAATTTGGCTACTGCTTGAATCTCTTCATTGGAAGGATACATTTCGGCAAGCCGCCTGACCTCCTGAACAAAGGTTTTATTTTGTTTAGCGGCATCGTCCAGTGCTTTTGGCATTCCTTTATCATCCGTATTTTTAGGTTGGGCTAACACATATCCGAAATGGTCCCAAAATACATTTGCCGTTTGCCAACTGTTGCTGCCGGTACGTCCTTTACTTTTGACGACCAGGTATTTTTTTGCTCGTTTCTGTTTTCCTACCCCCTCGGTGGTATCCTGTAGTTCTAAAAAATTCCCTTTTTTATCTATCAGAATAAGATAAGGTATTTCTTTCCATTCTAATCCATGGGGAGCAATAGTACTCCCCGGATCAGCAGCTTTACGCTGGTAGTATTCGTATAATGCTTGCAAAATCATCGGCGTACCTCCTCACTGTTAATGGATGGAACGATCAAGACTCCTTGTTTCATTATAGCCCTGAAGAACATTGGCTTTGGATCTTTTTCGTTTGTGAAATCCATATCATATAGCATATATCCAAAATCACGATCTTCGGGTATTCCGTTTCCTTTTACCGGATTTTCGATGTATGTGAAATCTGCGGAGAACTCACGGCAACCTAAATAGGGTTGATTGAAACATTGCCCCTTTTTAGCTCTACGTTCGAACATAGCATTATATTTGCCTGGATTTTCGTCAGAGGACTTTGATGGCACTTTCAACATATCTTCTTTCGCTCTATTTCTTATAGGTATAAATTCCAACTCTGCAAAAATTCTATAGCAAACATCTTTTAGTAACAAACTGGATTTTTGTTGCCGATTATCTTCGATGAATAATCCGGATGAACGGGGGCTCATTAAACTTCCAATCTCATTTCTTTTCATGGAAAACCATCTGATTGGATTTAATACTTCTATTCGAGTAATATTCCATTGTATGGCTGGTTTCCAAAATATAGATTCGAAAATAGCTCGGGCAGCAGATGGCGTTATTATGTCGTAGCTAACTCTTTCGACTTTCATCTCCGGACGGGTAAAGCAGGCCATGCTTCCTTTAACCTCAAGACAGTATTCTTTATTTGTATATATCATATGTTTAGGTTAACGTAATATAAGGTGTTTATGCTTTGAGTAATAAGGTATCTTTATAACTCTGTTCAACAAAGATATATTTTATTTTCTAACAAACAAATATTTTAATCCTGTAATCTTCTTGCAAAAAATATTATAAATAGTTGTCCCCGTAAAGGATGCGACATTAAAGACACGTTCAAACGCGCCTTTGAAGAGTGGTTTCAATCCACGCATCTGTAAAAGATGCGACTTATTAGTTGCATTATTACTGTTGTATTCTAAAACGGACGTTTCAATCCACGCATCTGTAAAAGATGCGACTGGCATTGCGAAAAAACTCCTGC
>OGRN01003611.1_pt1 | contig 10838 bp, 9 predicted proteins | sample 1553401 | NCBI WGS metagenome assembly OGRN01 (sample SAMEA2580096, study PRJEB22360) | human gut metagenome | biome: human gut; feature: human-associated habitat; material: faeces | place: Denmark | collected 2008/2010 | reverse complement strand
CGACTCGCTGTAACAAGATATAATAGTATTCATCGGTTTCATCGAACGAAGCCACAGACAAGCCTATCTCCGTAAACTGGGCGACTTGTTCCGCTACCGGTAATAAATCTCGGGCAAAAACTTTATCCGATATACGTTTGTGCATTTCATTCAATTGTTCCCGACTTTGGGAATGGGCAATCAACAATCTACCGCCACAATACAGATTATCGGTTACCAAGCGGGCAATCGTATCTACCGGATAACGAAAATGAGGGAACACCGAATACAGCAAAATAGCATTGAAACGTCCACCCAAACGATCCCGCTCCACATCGGCCCGGACAAAGCGAACTCCTGCATTGGGAAAACGTAAGGAAGCCTCCCTCAACATCTTTTCAGAACTGTCCACAGCCACAATAGGAGCATAGTGCCCTACCTGTTCCCGGATAAAAGGTATCATAACTCCCGTTCCCGTACCTATGTCGAGAACCGTATCGCCTTGTTTCAATTGTAAAACAGACAGCACTTTTTCTATCCTCCCGGTATCATACCGACAAGTTTTATTCCACACCCCGGCCATCTCGTCAAAAAAATTCATTTCTCCTCCTTTCTCTCAAAACAAGCCAACAAATACTCACACCACTCGTCCATGCCCATACCCCGGGTCGCCGAAATTTCAAAAAAGCTCAACTGAGGATTTATTTTCAAGGCATTATCTTTCAATCGGGCGACATCGCTATCCACATAAGGCAACAAATCTATTTTGTTGATTATACAAATATCAGCACCGGCAAACATATAGGGATATTTCAACGGCTTATCGTCACCCTCGGTCACACTGAGAAGAACGACTCGGAGATTTTCGCCCAAGTCGAACATGGCCGGACACACCAAATTGCCTACATTCTCTATAAACAACAGCGTATCTTTCACGGCCAATTCATCGAACGCCGACGATACCATACGGGCATCGAGGTGACAACCATTGTGTGTATTGATTTGTATGGCTGGAATACCCAAATTCCTAATACGTCCGGCATCATTGTCGGTATGCTGGTCTCCCTCTATTACGGCAATCTTATGAAAATCTCTTTTACCCAACTGTTTAATAGTGCTTTCGAGTAAAGTCGTTTTACCCGATCCCGGCGAACTAACCAAATTTATCGCCCAACAACCTGTCGTATTCCATATATTTCTATTCTGCCCGGCAATCCTATTATTCTCACTTAAAATATCTTGTTCTACGGCAATATCAACCGTTTTCCCATGTCCGTGAGCAATTCCCAGACGATGCATTTCTTCATGGCTCATCTCCTGATGGCCACAACCGCAAGTCGTACACATATCTTTTTAATTTTAATATTATTACTTATCTGTTTCTACAATCAGTGAGGTAAGACGAAACTCTTGTCCCGAAACCAACCGTGTTTTATAGCTTCCGCATTTCGGGCACGAGGCATATAACGAAACCGGTGAAAACGACTCACCGCAAACACCGCAAACCGCCAACGGTTTCACCGATCGACCATTACCCGAGCACCGGCAAACGCACTTCTCTCCAAAACCATATTCAATGAAAATAAAAAAGCATCATTATCCACACCCGATAAATCGCCAATAGTTATCTCGATGCATCGAACCGAACCACCACCATGTAGTGCCAGCTCTTTTTCCACCAGCTCCACCACGCTACAAGCCAACGACAACTCGTGCATGCCTCTTATCATTATGGTTCATCGATTGTTCTATCCATGCAGCTGTTACGGCCATTTGTCCCACGGCAATACCGGCATCGTTACAAGGGACAGAAGCAGGCAAATAGGGTTGTAACCCCAACTGTCTCAACATGGGCATCAAAATATCGACCAACAACTTATTTTGAAAAACACCCCCGCACAGGACGACTCTCGACAACTTTTGCCGGACAGCCTGTTTCGCCAATTCAACGCACCACATAGCCGCATAGGTTCGATGAAAAGCCGAAGCTATCTCAGAGCGGGGAACTTCTTTCTGTAATTCGTTCAAAACAGACTTCACCAACCACGAAAAATCGAGAGGATTATCTTTGTCGAAAGGATAAATTTTCAAGATAGAACGGTCGGCTACCTGTTCCAACTTTTGAGGAGCTTCCGATCGATATCGATTGAAATCCGCTATACCCAATAGAGAAGCGACTGCATCGAACAGCCGGCCTGCCCCGGAACTTAACGGAGTATTGATACGACGGGCAATCATACGACTCACCAATTTAATACGGTCCTCTCCTATCCGTTTTACGAAATTGTCGGGTAAAGGCATATTCTCTCCATACAACGAGTACAACAGCGATACGGCCATTCTCCACGGTTCACGAGCGGCAATATCGCCTCCCGGCATCGGCAAATAAAGATGGTGCGATAACCGCCTATATTCCGTACGAGAACACCGGATCAGTTCTCCGCCCCAAATCGTGCAATCATCGCCATAACCGGTTCCGTCGAGACATAACGCCAATACATCGCCGGTGAGCGCATATTCGGCCATTACAGCTACGGCATGGGCATGGTGATGCTGTACCCGATACACAGGTATATGCCTCTCGGCTGCACATCGTTCACCCCATGCCGTAGCGAAATAGTCGGGATGTAGGTCACAGACCACACACCTCGGTTCGAATCGAAACATTCGAGAAAAATGAGAAATCGATTCTTCAAAAAAAGAAAGGTTTTCCCGGCAAGACAACTCACCTATATGTTGACCCAATAAAATATCTTCTTTTTTCCCTATCGCAAAGCAGGAAACCTGTTCGGCTCCGACAGCCAATATTCCTTCGGTAGCCTGCACATTGCGTAATGGTTCGGGAGTATATCCCCGTGACCTTCGTATGGAACGACAAACCCCGTCATATTCCTGTACGACAGAATCATCGACCCGGTTGTAAATATCCCGATTGTACGAAACGACCGAATCGACCTTGGAATCAAACAAATCATGAGCCTCCTCATCTGCTATGACGATAGGACGTCCCCCCATATTCCCGCTGGTTACCACGATTCGTCTCAATTCGGGAGCTTCTGCAAACAAATCATAATGTATCGCCATATAAGGCAACAGAACTCCCAAAGACCGATAACCTTCGTTCAGCCACGGCGCATTATGCACTCTCTCCTCCGCCAGCACGATAGGTCGCCTCCACGAGTTCAACGCTTTTCGCTCCTCATCGGAAAGATTCAAATCGGCCATTACCTCCCGTTCGTCCCGATACATGACAGCCAAAGGCTTGGCATAACGACCTTTCAACTCCCGTATTCGGGCGACAGCCTGCTCATTATCGGCATCGCAGATGAGGTTGTAACCGCCCAAACTTTTCAAAGCGACGACACCTCCATTCGACAACACATCGGATATTCGCGAAACTATACGGATATAAACCGTATCCTTATTCCCTTCGGAATCCCGCAGCGCATAATGCGGGCCACATTCGTTACAAGCGATGGGTTGTGCATGGAAACGGCGATCATTTACATCGGCATACTCCTCCCGACACGTATCGCACATACCAAAAGAGCTCATAGTCGTAACGGCTCTATCGTAAGGTAATTTTTCGATAATGGAAAAACGAGGCCCGCAATGCGTACAATTGATAAAGGGATACCCCATGCGATGCAACTGGTGTTTCCGGTCTTTCAAACAATCGGAGCAAATAGCTATATCGGGGCTTATACGTGTGATTTCATCGCCAGAACTACGGCTGGGAGCGATATAGAAACCTTCATATTCTTTCGAGACACGGTGTTGTACTGTTTCTATATGTTCGATAGAAGCGACAGCCGGAGCCGATTTTATCAAAGCCTTCAAGAATTTCTCCTTTTGAATGCAGGTAGATTGCAACACGATAAGAACTCCGTCATTGCTATTATCCACGTATCCACGCAAACCCATCTCAGTAGCCAAGCGGTATACACAAGGGCGGAATCCTACGCCTTGCACAAGACCTCTGACATGTATGTGATATTGATTCATCTGCAAAAGTTTTTTCAGATTTCTTTCTAAACAATACAATTGTAAAAGTTGTTCATTATCCGTACCAAAACTATTACTCAAACTATGTGCTTAGCTATTCCCGGAAAAATTCTCGATATAGATACTTCCTGTTCCCTGCGTATGGCGACAGTCGATTTCGGCGGTATACATAAATCCATCTGCATACAATATGTCGACGCGGAGCCCGGCGATTTCATCTTGGCTCACGCCGGCATGGCGATAACCCGTCTCGATAGTGAAGAAGCAGAAGCTACATTAGAGGATTTCAGGATTCTCGCAGATAACCTTAATCCCGACAACCATGTGGTATGAAAAACAATTCAGGGATAACGGTAATCTTACGACATTACTTCAAGCAATCCGACAAATAGCTACGTTCCCGATACGAATCATGGAAGTATGCGGGGGACAAACCTATGCCCTGTCCCGGTATCGAATCGAAGAATTACTCCCCGACACGGTACAAATGATTCACGGACCGGGATGCCCGGTATGCGTCACCCATGAAGATACCATATCGCAAGCTATCGAAATAGCTCGGAATCCCCAAACCATATTTTGTACCTTCGGAGACATGGTGCGTGTGCCCGGGACAAAAGGAAATTTACAACAACTCAAAGCCGAAGGAAAAGATATACGTATTGTCTATTCTCCTCTCGATACATTACGGATAGCCGGTGAAAATCCCGAAAAACAAATTGTCTTCTTCGCCATAGGATTCGAGACGACCACACCCCTATACACTTTGCTGTTGCAAGAAATCGTCTCCCGAAAAATAACCAATCTATCCTTGCTGACCTCCTTGTTCACCATACCCGCCGCCATATCGTTTTTAGCCCAAGACCCCGAATGTAAAATAGACGGACTGTTGGCAGCCGGACACGTATGCTCGATTACCGGGCTCCGAGAGTACGATGCTTTGGCCGAAAAATTGGAATTGCCCATCGCCGTAACCGGATTCGAACCGGCCGACTTATTATATGGCATTTATCAAGTTATACGGTTGAAAGCACAAGGCATCGACCGTACCATAAACGCTTACCGAAGAGCCGTACCTACACAAGGGAACAGAATGGCCCGACAAAAGACAGAGCGTTTCTTCACACCCTATGACGCCTATTGGAGGGGATTGGGAAAGATACCCGTCAGCGGATTGAGACTACGCCCCGAATATGAACAATACGAAGCTCGAAATCGTTTTTTATGCAAAGTAAAACCGGGCATTCAAGCCTCCGCATGTCGGGCAGGAGAAATCATGAAGGGGAAAATATCTCCCGAAAAGTGTCCCTTGTTCGGCAACCGTTGTACCCCCGATACCCCGTTAGGGGCATCTATGGTATCGTCGGAAGGAGCTTGCTCTGCTTTTTATCGTTACAGAACTAACTAAAAAACGAAATATGAATTTACCCGACTGTCCCACACCGACACAAAAATACGACCGAATCGTCATGGCCCACGGCGGCGGAGGACGAATGACAAGCCGTCTTATCGAAAAGATTTTCTATCCGGCCTTTCAAAACAAATGGCTCGAACAAGCTCATGACGGAGCGACATTGAATTTGCCTTCCGCCCGAATAGCTATCACAACCGACTCGTTCGTCGTAGACCCATTGTTCTTTCCCGGGGGAAACATCGGAGACTTGGCTATAAACGGGACCGTAAACGATTTACTGTGTTGCGGAGCCACTCCTCTCTATTTATCGGCAGGATTTATATTAGAAGAAGGCTTACCCATAGAGACATTGAAACAGATCGTACAAACCATGCGAAAAGCGGCCGGGAAAGCCGGTGTCTCTATCGTCACTGGAGACACCAAAGTCGTCGAACACGGCAAATGCGACAAGATTTTCATCAACACGACCGGAGTCGGGATCGTCCCCGAAAATATCGATATAGGACTTCACCGCATCAAGAAAGGAGATGCCGTAATCGTCACCGGCGATATCGGGAATCACGGAATCTGTATTCTCTCCACACGAGACAGTTTAGGTTTCGAGACCTCTATCCAAAGCGATACGGCGGCACTCACCCAAATCGTCTCTAATCTACTGGCCGGAGTTCCCGATGTACATATACTACGGGATCCCACACGCGGGGGATTATCGAGCACGCTAAACGAAATAGCCGAGGGTGCGAACGTAACCATCGCCATAGACGAGAACGAATTACCCATCAGCTCGTCGGTCAACGCCGCATGCGACCTGTTAGGCTTAGACCCTCTGTATGTCGCCAACGAAGGAATCATGCTTGTCTTTTTACCGGACGAGTATGCCGAACGGGCTCTACAAATCATTCGAAGTGACATACATGGGAAAAACGCACGGATAATAGGACATGTAACCGAAGACAGACACCCAGAAGTAATTCTAAAACTATCCTTAGGACAAACACGGATTCTCGATATGCTGAGCGGAGAACAATTACCGCGCATTTGCTGAAACCATAAATCGGAAGAAAACAATGGAAAAAGAACAAACTTTCTATCAGGAGCTGAAAGCCAAAGGATACACCCGTCGGCAATTCCTTAAATTCTGCGGTATCATGGGAGCTATGTTGGGCCTTCACCAAACCGGTATAGCCCAAGTTGTCAACGCACTTCAAACCAAACCCCGCAAGCCGGTTCTTTGGTTTCACTTTCAAGAGTGTACTTGTTGCAGCGAATCATTCCTACGGTCGTCTCACCCGCTTGTCGGACAAATTTTGCTTGAAATGATTTCTCTCGACTATTCCGACACGCTCATGGCAGCCAGCGGTTTCCAAGCAGAAGAAGTCCGAACCCGTTCTATGAAAGAGAATTGGGGCAAATACATCATGATTGTGGAGGGTTCGATTCCACTGGGAAATCCGGGATACTGCACTATTGCCGGACATTCCGCTAAACAGGTATTCGACGAGGCTGCCCACGGAGCGAGTGCTATTATCGCATGGGGAAATTGCGCGTCCTCCGGTTGCATACAAGGAGCTTACCCAAACCCGACAGATACGAAACCCGTACATAAAATTATCTCTGGTAAACCGGTCATTAACGTTCAGGGCTGCCCTCCTATCGCCGACGTCATGGCCGGAGTTATCACTTACATATTGACTTTCGACCGGTTACCCGAATTGGATAATATGGGCAGACCCGTCTCTTTCTACGGACGGCGTATCCACGATACTTGTTATCGCCGTCCCGCCTACGATGCCGGACTGTTTGTCGAAGCCTTCGACGATGAAAATGCGAAAAAAGGATACTGCCTATATAAAATGGGTTGCAAAGGACCGAATACATTCAATTCGTGCGCAGTCATCAAATGGAACGAAGGGGTCAGTTACCCCATACAATCGGGGCACGGGTGCATTGGATGCGCCGAACCCGGATTCTGGGACGCAGAACCCATGTACCATCACCTCCCCGACATCAAAGGATTCGGCATCGAAGCGACGGCCGACCAAATAGGACTGGGACTGACAGCCGTAGCCGCTGCGGGAGTAACCGCACACGCCATCGTGACAAACATACAAAAAAGAAAACTCATTAAAAATCAGATGGACAACGACGATATCAATAAAGAAGAATTCGCCGTAGAAGAACATCAAATCGAACGGGAAGAAAAAAGACTCGACCAAAAAGCTCATAAACTGGAAAAAGATAAAGATAACCGATAAAAATTCGAATTATGACTAAACGAATTGTTGTAGACCCTATTACGAGAATCGAGGGCCACCTCCGCATGGAAGCCGATATAGAAAACGGTGTCATCACCGATGCTTTCAGTACCGGGACGATGATACGGGGAATCGAGATCATTGTCAAAGACCGCGATCCTCGCGACGTTTGGGCATACGTAGGCCGAGTATGCGGAGTCTGTACCTCCATACATTCGCTCTGTTCTGTCAGGGCAGTCGAAGATGCGCTACACATCGTCATTCCGCCGAATGCCGAGCAGGTGAGAAACCTCATGCAATCGGCCGTAACCATACAAGATCACGTTACACACTTCTATCAATTACAGGCTCTCGACTGGGTCGATGTCATGTCGGCCTTGAATGCCGACCCCAGAAAGGCAGCCGAAGTGGCGCAAAGCCTATCGGAATGGCCTAAAAACTCCATCGGTTATTTTGTCGAAATACAAAAGAAAATACGCACGTTCATAGAGACCAGCAAATTCAGTATTTTTTCCAACGGATATTGGGGACACCCGGCCTATAAACTTCCGCCGGAAGTGAATCTCGTGGCTTTGGCTCATTATCTCGAAGCGCTCGAAGTCCAAAAAGAAATCGTCAAAGTCCAAACCATTTTCGGAGGGAAAAATCCCCACCCCAATTTCTTGGTCGGGGGTATGGCCTGCGCCGTCAACATAAACGATCCCAACGCCCTCAACATGGAACGGTTGAATTATGTCGCTCAAATCATTGAACGTACGCAGACCTTCGTCCGCCAAGTCTACCTTCCAGATGTTCTGGCCATACTTTCCTATTACCCCGAATGGACGAAAATAGGCGGAGGGCTGCATAATTATATCGCCTATGGAGATTACCCTATGGGTAACTACGGGGAACTGTCGACCTATAAAAGTCCGAGGGGTATTGTCGTCGGTCGCGACTTATCAAAAGTCGTCGAATTCGATCCCTGGGCTATGGACGGGCTGTTGGAATTTGTCAACAATTCGTGGTATTCCTATACGCAAGGCAAAGATGTGGGGCTTCACCCGTCGGTCGGCGAAACTCATCTGAACTACACGGGAGCTACGCCACCCTATGAATACCTCGATAGAGACCAGCCTTACAGTTGGATCAAAACTCCCCGATACAAAGGTATGCCTATGGAAACAGGGCCATTGGCCCGTAATATCGTAGGACATGCATCGGGCAACGAAGCCTATAAAGGAATCACACAACGGTGTTTGAAGCAACTGAATGTCCCCTACGAAGCGATGTACTCCACAGCCGGGCGGACTTTGGCACGAGCTATCGAAGCAAATTTATTGGCAGACTGGCAAACCGAGTTTTACACGGCTTTACTGCAAAACATAAAGAACGGAGACTACCGTATGTTCAACGGTATAAAATGGGAACCAGACACTTGGCCGGAAGCAGCGCAAGGTGTAGGACTCACCGAAGCCCCGAGGGGTGCACTGGCCCACTATGTAGGCATTAAAAATAAAAAAGTCTTCAATTACCAAATGGTCGTTCCTACTACATGGAACGCCTCTCCTCGCGACACCAAAGGACAACATTCGGCTTTCGAGGCCTCCCTTATCGGAACTCCGGTCATCGATCCCCGACTGCCGCTCGAAATCATACGCACCATACACTCGTTCGACCCCTGTATGGCATGTGCCGTACATCTATATGACGAAAACGGTGAACATATACACCGATGTGAAATGTTATAATATAAACCCCAAGCAGTTGAATATATGATAAGCCGGAAAAAATCTTTACGTGAAGTCTACGTGTGGGAACTCCCCGTACGCATATTCCATTGGGTCAACGCAACAGCTATCGTCGTATTGTGCGTTACCGGATACATTATCGGCAACCCACCCGCTATACAACATGCCACACCACCCGAAGCTAACTATTGGTTCGGTTGGGTACGGTTTATCCATTTCGCTGCCGCATTTGTTTTCATTCTCAACTTTATTGTTCGCCTATATTGGGCTTTCGCCGGTAACTCGTTCGCCCGATGGAACAATTACCTCCCCCTCACCCGAAAACAGTGGAGGAGTATTTTCGATACCACCAAAGTCGATGTATTGTTGTTGTCGCCGAAACCGGTCTATGACATAGGACACAATAGCTTGGCCGCCTTTACATACTTCGGGGTCTTTGTCCTATTCTTTATCCAAACCATCACAGGACTGGCCATGTTCTGCGTGTCCACCAACAATGTTATGGAACCCTTTTTCACTTGGGTATTACTCAAATGCGGAGGGTTCTTCGTCGTAAGACAAATACATCATATCGCCATGTGGGCATTCATTCTCTTTACGATTGCCCACATATATCTGGTATTTTACCACGACTATATCGAACGAAACGGAATAGCCTCCTCGATCATAGGAGGCTGGAAATTCGTTCGGGAGGATTTGGCGGAAGAGTACGAGACCGAACAAAAACAGCAACAACAACTTCAAAAACAAAAAGATGGAATCGCAAACGAAACAACCGAAAAATAATCCTACACCCGATAAGATACTTGTTTTGGGAATAGGGAACCTCGTACTCAACGACGAAGGCATAGGAATACACGTAGTCAATGCTCTAAACGAGATGGAGATACCACAAGGTGTGGACGTGCTCGACGGTGGAACCGGTGGCCTTGCCCTGTTGGAAACATTGCAAAGTTACCGGCAACTTATTCTCGTAGACGCAGCACTCGACAACAATCCGGTCGGGACGATTCGGCGATTATCGCCCAAATACTCCAAAGACTATCCACCCTTGCTAAGCGCACACGAAATAGGATTGAAAGAAATGATAGACGCCATGCTATTACTCGGACAAGCACCCCGTATCGAACTACTTGCCATCAGTGTGCGCAACTGTCATCACTTAGGCATGCAACTATCGCCCGAAGCAAGAAAAGCCATACCACAGGTATTGCAACTTATTTTTGAAATCATCAACGACCTGCAACACGATCGCTGCTTGATGGGAGCCGAGTAAAATCGCATATCCCGACTCGGCGAAATCAGAAATTTTATATTTCGTCGTAAACCGTCCCATCGTTATATCGGTCATTGTTACAGAACGATATATTTAGAAGCTGTTTTAAATTTATAGAGAAATAATATTATCATTGCAAGCAGGTATGTTCCGGCCATATTGAGCCCCTGTCTCGCATC
>OGRN01003610.1_pt1 | contig 10839 bp, 8 predicted proteins | sample 1553401 | NCBI WGS metagenome assembly OGRN01 (sample SAMEA2580096, study PRJEB22360) | human gut metagenome | biome: human gut; feature: human-associated habitat; material: faeces | place: Denmark | collected 2008/2010 | reverse complement strand
CAGTTGCCTGATAGTAGTTCGGATGGATTCCTTCTCTCATGATTTTCACCTCTCTGTAAAGATTCTATTTTCTATTCGTATTCATTTGACGAATTTACTATTAAACAGCTTTATGAGTATAACATATCGTCCCATGGAATGCAAGTTATTTTAAAATTTATTTTAAAATTTATTTAATATTTTTGTTACTGAGAACGGAGCGAACAGTAACTGTTTTTTTACAACGTTTCAGATAAACTTCTGTTTTTTTACAGTCTGTACAAATTCAGCATTATTTTTCGTACGGGTAAACATATTCAGGATCTGTTCTACCGCATCTTCTGACTTCATTCCATTGAGAGCTTTTCGCATAATGTAAACCGCTTCCTGTTCTTCTTTACTCAGCAGCAGATCCTCTCTTCTTGTACCGGATTTCTGGATATCAATTGCAGGGAATACCCGCTTTTCTTGCAGTTTTCGGTCAAGCACCAGTTCCATATTACCGGTTCCCTTAAATTCTTCATAAATTACATCATCCATTTTACTTCCCGTATCCACAAGCGCTGTAGCAAGAATAGTAAGGCTTCCGCCCTCTCTCATATTTCTGGCCGCACCAAAAAAGCGTTTCGGCATATGAAGAGCCGCCGGATCCAGACCACCGGAAAGAGTTCGTCCGCTGGGCGGTATGATCAGGTTATATGCCCTTGCCAGTCTTGTAATAGAATCAAGAAGAATTGTAACGTCTTTTTTATGTTCCACCAGACGACGTGCACGTTCTATTACCATTTCAGACACACGTTTATGATGTTCCGGAAGCTCATCAAATGTAGAATAAATGACTTCCACATTATCGCCACAGATGGCCTCCCTGATATCTGTAACCTCCTCAGGACGCTCATCGATCAGAAGAATGATCAGATGCATGTCCGGATTGTTTCTCAGAATAGACTTTGCCACATCTTTCAGCAAAGTTGTCTTACCGGCTTTCGGAGGAGATACGATCATTCCTCTCTGTCCTTTACCGATAGGGCTGATCAGATCTACGATCCTCATGGCAACTGTGCCGCCCGGTCTTTCCATTATCAGTCTCTCATTTGGAAAAATCGGTGTCATATCTTCAAAATTATATCGTCTCTGCCCTTCACTGGGATGGAATCCGTTGATAGAGGTCACATATAGCAGGGCACTGAATTTCTCTCCCTGTGTTTTGATACGGATATTCCCCTTAATAATATCACCTGTTTTCAGGTTAAATCTGCGTATCTGAGAAGGTGATACATAAATATCATTTTCCCCCGGAAGATAATTCTCACATCGGATAAACCCATATCCATCCGGAAGTACCTCAAGGATTCCGTCTGCTCTCTCTCCACTGTCAAGCTGTACTGCCTCTGCCGGGGCATGATACTGTGTACGTTCCAGTGTTTTGTTATACTGGGGGATTCTCTCTCCGTTACCTTCCACTTCACTCTGCTGCGGTTTCTCCCGGACTGTTTCCTGTTTTTTTGTCTCACCTTCCAGTTCATCTTCGTGAAGCATTCTCTCGATCAATTCCGGTTTTCTCAATGCTGAAACCCCTTTTAATCCTCTGGCTTTTGCCAAATCCTTTAAAGTTGCCAGTGATAATGATTCATACTTTTCTCTCATAAAATAATCCTCTGCTTTTTGTTTTGATTGTTAATATTGATAATTATTTTTATTTTTGTTTTTCTGATTTCCTATGTATCTGAGCAATTTATTCTTTATTAACTTTTCCTGTAACAGTTAGTGGGATAATCTGTCTGAAGTGACACGAATATCAGATCTGCAGCAATGCATATCGCAGGAAAATTATACTCCTGCTCCTGTGTCGACAAGTTAATTCCTGTAGTAATCCTGTCTGCACACCGGTATCTTTATATTTATCTTAGCACATCTTCTTCATAATTGACAATACCATATTATTCCAAATCTTTATTATTGGCAAGCTGTTTTATACGTCATAAAACTGATATTATCGACATAAAAGCAGAAATCCGGAGACATAAAATATGTCCCCGGATTTCCGGTAAATCAGATATTAATAACACTTATTTAAGAAGACAATTAATGTACCAGATTTCCCACTAATCCATAAGAAACAATATACATAATGACAGTTGCCATAATAATGCCACAAAAAATTGCCAGAGAGGACTTCTTAATATCAATTTCCAGAAGAGATGCAATCAGAGATCCTGTCCATGCCCCTGTTCCCGGAAGCGGAATTCCCACAAACAGCATCAGTCCCCAAAACTCATATTTCTTTACCTGATCACTTTTTCTCATTGCCCTGTCTTCCAATTTCATAACAAGTCCCCGAAAGAGTTTCGTCTTTTTTAAAACCTTGAAAATCTGTCTGATAAACAACAGAATAAACGGAATAGGAATAATATTTCCAACAATACACAGTGGAATTGCCTTTGCAGCCGATATCTTAAGTAAGGATGCTGCAAGCAATCCTCCCCTGAGTTCCAAAAGCGGAATCATTGAAATAATAAAAACTGCCCCTTCCGGTGAAATATATTGTGACAGATTCTGCGAGAACCAATGTACCAGTGCTTCCATAAAACCTCCTAACTTTTACTTCAGATAATCCTTCAAAAAATCAATAAATTTCTGCATTTCTTCCTTTGTTCCAACTGTGATACGAAGGAAATTGTCAATTCTGTCCTTCTGGAAGTAACGAACATAAATATGCTGCCCTCTCAATGCCTCAAAAAGTTCTTTCGCAGGGCAGGTTTTATGCGTAGCAAAAATAAAGTTAGACATAGAATCCTGAAAAGAGAATCCCAGTGCCTTCAATTCTTTCTTTGTCCATTCTCTTGTCTCTATGATTTTATTACATGTCTCATCAAAATATGCTTTATCTTCAACTGCCGCCACACCTGCAGCAATCGCTGTACGGTCCATAGTATAAGAATTAAAAGAATACTTCACATCATTCAGGAATCTGATCAGTTTCTCATTTCCACACGCAAAACCAATTCTCATCCCAGCCATAGAACGCGACTTGGAAAATGTCTGTACGACCAGAAGGTTGTCATATTTTTCAATCAATGGAAGCGCCGACTGACCACCAAAATCCACATAAGCCTCGTCCACGATCACAATCACATCAGGATTATGGCGGATAATATCCTCCACTTCCTCCAGCGGCATCTCCACACCTGTCGGCGCATTCGGATTCGGGAATACAATTCCTCCGTTTTCTCTGAAATAATCTTCCTTCCTTATATGAAAGTTCTCATCCAGTGCCGGTCTCTCATATGGAATGCGAAACAGGTCTGCCCATACATCATAAAAAGAATATGTGATATCCGGAAAAAGAACCGGCTTCTGTGAATTAAAGAATGTAAGGAAACTCATGGCAAGCACATCATCGGAACCTACTCCCACAAAAACCTGTTCATCCTTCAGCCTGTAATTCTTTGCAATGGCATGTACCAGTTCTCCTGCTGTAGGATCCGGATAAAGTCTCATAGTATCTGTATCCATCTCCCTCAACGCCTTCTCCACTCCAGGTGCCGGCGGATACGGATTCTCGTTGGTATTCAGCTTGATCATATCCGGCTGATTGGGCTGCTCGCCTGGTGTATATGGTATTACTTTACGTATATTTTCTTCCCATCTGCTCATTTATCTGATTCCTTTCATGTTTTTATTGTTTTTCACTTTCGTCAGTATAACATTAATCTCTATTTTCGTAAATCAACTTTTTGCATTTTACTGATTGACAAACCCACTTTGCAAGTTTATAATAGGCGGCAGAAAAGATAAGAAGGATCAAAACGTTGAAGAGAAGAGTACGCTGAGGAACGTTACAGAGAGAAATGTATACCGGTGCAAGCATTTCATCGCGAACCAGCCGAAGACCACCTCTGAGTGACTTTAATACAGTCCGGTGATTCCGTTACCATCGAATGAAGCGGTTCTGATCAGATGATTTATCCATCAGTAATGTATCAGAACAACCGGGGTGGAACCGCGAGTAATGTTATCTCGTCCCCTACAGTATTTAACCGTACTGTAGGGGATTTTTTTATTCTTTCTTTTACCCCTTCGCAGTACAAAAACCTGTTACTGTTCACTCCGTTCTCAACAACACGCTCCGCGGGATATCAACAGTGAACAGCAACTATAACAAATCCATACTAACGTAAAGGAGATAATCATCATGATCGTAACATTAAAAGACGGCTCAAAAAAAGAATACGCTGAAGCAAAATCCGTAATCGACATTGCTTACGACATCAGCGAGGGACTTGCACGTGCTGCCTGTGCAGGAGAAGTAAACGGAGAAGTTGTAGACCTGAGAACAGTTATTGACAGTGACTGCGAATTAAACATCCTGACAGCAAAAGATGAAAAAGGACTTGCAGTTCTCCGCCATACAGCATCCCACGTACTTGCCCAGGCAGTACAGACCTTATTCCCGGATGCAAAGGTTGCTATCGGACCTTCTATTGATACAGGATTCTACTATGATTTCGACTGCCCTCCATTCTCCCGTGATGACCTGGATGCAATCGAAAAAGAAATGAAAAAGATCATCAAAAAAGGCGCTAAGATTGAACGCTTCACAAAATCAAGAGAAGATGCCATCGCATACTTCCAGGAGAAAAATGAACCATACAAGGTAGAACTTATCGAAGATCTTCCGGAAGGCTCCGAAATCTCTTTCTATTCCCAGGGAGACTGGACAGACCTCTGCGCAGGTCCTCACCTTATGAGCGTAAAGGGTGTAAAAGCATTCAAGCTTCTCTCCTCCTCCAGCGCCTACTGGAGAGGCAGTGAAAAGAACGCAATGCTCACACGTATCTACGGAACAGCTTATGCTTCCAAGGATGAGTTAAAAGAACATCTGGAACAGATGGAAGAAGCAAAAAAACGCGATCACAATAAACTTGGACGTGAAATGAAAATCTTCACAACTGTAGATGTAATCGGACAGGGACTTCCACTTATCATGCCAAACGGTGTGATCATGATGCAGGAGCTTCAGCGCTGGATCGAGGATGAGGAGACAAAACGTGGCTATGTAAGAACAAAAACTCCGTTAATGGCAAAGAGTGATCTCTACAAAATTTCCGGTCACTGGGATCACTACAAAGACGGTATGTTCGTTCTCGGCGACGAAGAAACAGACAAAGAAGTATTTGCGCTTCGTCCTATGACATGCCCATTCCAGTACTATGTATACAAAGCAGAACAGCACAGCTATCGTGATCTGCCTCTTCGTTACGGTGAAACATCCACTCTGTTCCGTAATGAGGATTCCGGGGAAATGCATGGTCTGACACGTGTGCGTCAGTTCACGATCTCCGAAGGTCATCTGATCGTAAGACCTGACCAGATGGTAAAAGAATTCAAAGATTGTATCGCACTTGCACAGTACTGCCTGCAGGTTCTTGGTGTAGAGGAGGACGTAACCTATCACCTTTCCAAATGGGATCCGAACAACAGAGAGAAATACATCGGTGATGCAGAAGTGTGGAATCAGACAGAAGCTCATATCCGTCAGATGCTTGAAGAACTGAACATTCCATTTACAGAGGATGTTGGAGAAGCTGCATTCTACGGACCTAAGGTTGATATCAATGCCAAAAATGTATACGGAAAAGAAGATACAATGATCACGATCCAGTGGGATGCTCTTCTTGCTGAACAGTTTGATATGTACTACATCGATGAAAATGGTGAGAAACAGCGTCCATACATCATCCACCGTACATCCATGGGATGCTATGAGAGAACACTGGCATGGCTGATTGAGAAATATGCAGGTATGTTCCCGACTTGGCTCTGCCCAGAACAGGTTCGTGTAATTCCGATCTCTGAGAAATTCCACAACTATGCCGCCAAAGTGGAAGCACAGTTAAAAGAAAACGGAATCCGCTGCTCCGTTGACCAGCGTTCCGAGAAAATGGGCTACAAGATCCGCGAAGCACAGACCATGAAAATCCCCTACATGGTGGTCGTAGGCGACAAGGACATGGAGAACCACACCGTTTCCATCCGTCACCGCACCGGCGAAGATCTGGGCGCTATGAGCCTGGACGCCATCGCTGCGCTGCTGAAGGAGGAAGTGGACACCATGGCCATCAAGTAAACACTGCGCAAAACAAAACTGCCTCGGAAAATTCCGAGGCAGTTTTTTGTGGAAAACAAGCGCTATCCAAGACCGTGGAAGCGCTCAAAAAGCGCACACGCCAAAGGCTCCTTCCATTGATGGAGGGAGCTGTCGCCGCAAGGCGACTGGGGGGTTAAGTCCAGCACCCCCCTAAAGGCCGGGCCGCACTTGGCTCCCCTACTAGGGGAGCTGGCGCGGAGCGCCTGAGAGGTTCAACCATCAAACCCCAACGAACCCCCTTCGGTACACACCATACCGGAGGGGGTTCTCGTTATACTCTCTATTTTTGTTGGATTTGTTGATTCTGTTGCAAGCACCAACAAAAACAACAAAATCAACAATACTTATGTCTTAACGATAACTGTGCAGATGATGAATCTGCAACTGTGTTATCGATACGCTGTTGTCTGAAGCAATGGCGTTTTGCAGAACTGCCATTGTCCTGCATCCAGTGCTTCACCGCATCCCTCTCCCACAGCATCGGCTCAAGCTCGGTGATGCGCTTGGCCAATGCCTGCGAGGTAGGTGCCAGCTCGGTATGGGCGTACCGCTGGCCCATCTCCATCAGGTTCTTGGAGTAGCCGCTCCACGTTCCATCCCCCTGCTGCAGGAGCACCCGCAGGGTCCTGACGATGGGCTCTGCCTCATACTCGGCCACCCGGCGCTGCGCGGCCAGCTGGGCCGCCGTGCCCTGCATGACCCAGCGGCAGCGGGCCTTATCGAAGCGGACGACCCGCTCGCACTGCTCGATGTCGCGGCCGGTGAGCAGAAAGCCTGCTTCATCGTCCATCCGGCTCTGCTTGTCCAGCACGATGGTGAAATCCGCCGCGCCCAGGATGCCGGTGGAGCCGTTGATGTTGTCGAAGCTGTCCTCGGGGTTCTTGCTCTTGCGGGTGTGGTGCACCAGCAGCACGCAGATGCCCCGGCTGTCGGCAAAGGCCTTCAGCCTGCCCATGTAGTCGTAGTCGGCATCGTAGGCATTTTCAAAGGGCTTTGCCTTGGGCTTGATCTTGGATAAGGTATCGATGCAGACCAGATGGATGTCCGGGTTGGCATCCAGATGCTCCCCCAGCATTTCCAGCAGGCCCTCGCCCAGCCGCTGGGCCTGAAACATAACGTGCATGTTGGCGGGGGCGGGCCTGCCCTCCAGCAAGCGGCGCAGACGGGTCTGCATCCGGCTCTTGCCGTCCTCCAGGGCGAGGTAGAGGGTGCCGTGCTGCCGGGTGGGGAACCCCAGAAACGGCTCCCCCTGTGCCACGGCAAGGCAGAGGTCCAGCACCATCCAGCTCTTGCCCAGCTTGGGCTTTGCCACCAGCACCCCCATGCCCATGGGCAGCAGGCCCTCCACCACATGGCGGATGGGCGGCAGCACCATTTCAGACAGCTCCCGGGCCGACCACGCCTGCGCCCCGGCAGGCTTTGCGGTCTCCGGCTCCGGGGCGGCCTCCGGGTCGGTCAGGCTGTTGATGTAATCGGCGTAGTCTTCGCCGATGCGAGCCGCGAACGCCTCCTTTCCGATCTGCTCGTACTCGTCGGCCACACGGTCCTGCCAGCGCCGGAGCTTGAGCTCCAGCCCGTTCCAGAGCCGCAGTTCCCGGGCCCGCTCCTGCACCAGATGATACCGCTGGTTCTGGTCCGCAGGCAGGCCCCGGAAGGTAAACCAGAAGGTCAGCCGGGAAAAGAGTTTTTCCTCGGTGTCGGCCTTGTCCAGCCACCGCAGGAAGTCGTTCTCGTCCGCCGGGCTGAACTGCTTTGCCTCCCGCCAGTTCCCCACTGCTTCCTTCATTTCGTTCATGGAAACACCTCTTTCTTTCGCATTACACAGCGTTGTTTTGTTGTCCAAAGTGTAACACCTTTTGGTTGTGTCGTCAACGAGTATGTTCCGGCGATTTTTCGCGCGAAAAATGCGAAAAAAGAGGGAGAAAATTTGCCTTTTTCCTTCCTGCATGATAAAATAGAAGCAGAAAGGGGCTGTGTCGATGCTGCTGCAATATTTCGTTACAGAAAACAAGACCGGAGCCTGCATCCCGGTGGAGATCACGCCTGCCACACAGTCAGACCTTCTGGTGACAAAAAGCGGCTGGCAGTCCGATTGGACCAGTGACTTTATCCGTGACTCCCAACTGGAAAAACGGGTCGCCAAAGCGGCAAGCGGTGAGATCATTGCGCTGGGGGCTTACCGGGAGGATCAAAACGGCATTTCTATTTTTATCGTGAACATGGAAGCTCACCCTCAGAGCAACCCGACGCTGACAGATCAGCGTAAATATACCGGTATCGGTCGTATGATGATCGCCTATGGCATCCAGCTATCCATTGACAGCGGCCACGGCGGTGTCGTGACCTTTGCCGCTAAGACAGATGAACTGTACGAACACTATATTCAGGATTTCCATGCTGTGCCGATCTTCCAGCCGCTGCCAGGCGGCCCCAAGCTCTTGATGCTGGCTGATGAAGGCGCGCAGGAGATCTTCAGCACCTATTTATCCTGAGAACAGGAGGGGTTATTATGGCAAATCACGAAATCGAACTGCAGGTCGCACCCATGTCGGATGAAACGATGGATTATCTTGATACCCTGTTTTCCGTCTGCAAGCGTTTCAACACCGATTATTATCATGCAACACAAAAAGAGCGTGATTTTATTGATGCTGTTGCCAGCCATGAGTACCAGCTGAAAAAGGCTCGCGAAAAGGGCCAGCAGCGTGCAAGCGTTCCACCCTTCCTCGGCATCGTGCGAAGCGAGCGGAGCGATCACATGCCCGCCTGATGATTTGAAAACCTCTGCAAAGGGTTTCCACCGATGCAGAGGTTTTTTCATGCCCACTTCTGAAAGTCCCTTTTATCGTACCCCGCATCTGGTATACTCCTCTTGTCGAACAAAACAGGAGCGGCCCGGAGGCGGGCTGCAGGAACAGGAGGGAACACCATGAGTGAGTACGAGATCCGATCTGTAGGCGGCCATGTGGAGGTTTATACCCGGGGCGGGGTGTTCCTCTTCTCGGCGGACACAGTGCGGGAGGCCATGGAGGAGCTGGATGAGGCCGCATGACACATTCCCGGCAGTTCCCGGAAACATGTCAGGAGCGTGCGGGGAAAGTTCAAATGTAAAATACCTGTAAAATATAAGAAAAGAACAGTTGACAAAAGGACAAAACGGCGCGGAAATGCAGTAAAAATGCAAAAAACATGTAAAATAACGCTTGTTGTCCGGGGGAGTTCAATGCTATAATAAAAAGGACGGCGTTCAGGGCAGGAAGCCCCGGGCGGCCGTCCTTGGTTTGTTTTAAGAGCAAAAGGAAGTTTTTAGGAGTATCGAGATGGATATCACACACATCACCTCATTGTTGGGCGGTATTGCGCTGTTCCTCTATGGTATGTCGATCATGGGTGCCGGCCTGGAAAAGCTGGCGGGCGGCAAGATGCAGGGCGTGCTGCAAAAGCTGACCTCCTCCACCATCAAGGGTGTCATTTTCGGCACCCTCATCACCGGCGTGATCCAGTCCTCCGCAGGCACAGTCGTCATCTGTGTCGGCCTTGTCAACTCTGGCATTATGACCCTGACGCAGTCGGTGGGTGTCATCATGGGTGCAAACATTGGTACCACGGTCACCGGTCAGCTCATCCGTATGGCGGATATCTCGGGTGAAAGCCTTCTGCTGACCCTCATCCAGCCCAAGACGTTTGCGCCGGTGGTGGCATTTGTCGGCTGCATTTTTTATGTGTTCCTGCGCAACGCCAAAAAGAAGAACATCGGCCAGATCATGCTGGGCTTCGGCATCCTGTTCACGGGCATGAGCCTGATGGACACCGGCGTGTCTCCCCTGCGGGAGAGCGCAGCCTTTCAGGAGCTGTTCGTCAGCATGACCAACCCCGTGCTGGGCGTGCTGGTGGGCATGGTCGTCACCGTCATCATCCAGTCCTCCTCGGCCTCGGTGGGTATCCTGCAGGCCTTGTCCAGCACCGGCCTTGTCACCTTTGGCAGCGCCATCCCCATCATTCTGGGTGCCCACATCGGCACCGCCTTTACCCCGCTGCTGACCATCGGCGGCTCCTCCAAGGACGGCAAGCGCGCCGCCCTGATCCACCTGTATTTCAACATCATCGGCAGCTTTGTGCTGCTGGGTGCCATTTACGCCGTGCGGTACACCATCGGCATCCCGGTGTGGGGCGACGTGATGAACAAGAGCACCATCGCAAACATCCACACCCTTTCCAGCGTGTGCGCCATGCTGCTGTTCCTGCCGTGCAGCGGTGTGCTGTCCAAGCTGGCACTGCTCACTGTGCCGGACAGCGCCGAGGAAGCACAGGAGCTGAGCATGCCGGTGCTGGACGAGCGCCTGTTCAAAAGCCCGGCTGTGGCCCTGCAGCAGGCTAAGAGCGCTGTGATCAAGATGTCCCGCCGTGCTGCCCGCAATGTGAATCTGGCTGCACCGCTGCTGCTGAAGATGGACGAGGATACCGTCAGCGCCATCCGGGTGCGTGAAAACCTGATCGACCGCATGGAGGTGGCAATCTCCAACTATCTGATCAAGATGACCGATCAGGAGCTGGGCGACGATGAGAGCCACACTGTGACCGAACTGCTGAATTTTGTTACCGAGTTCGAGCGCATCGGCGACTATGCGGTGAACATTATGGAAAAGGCAGAAGAACTGCAGGAAAAGGAAGCGTCCTTCAGTGAAAGCGCCACCAAGGAGCTGCAGCTG
>OGRN01003609.1_pt1 | contig 10841 bp, 10 predicted proteins | sample 1553401 | NCBI WGS metagenome assembly OGRN01 (sample SAMEA2580096, study PRJEB22360) | human gut metagenome | biome: human gut; feature: human-associated habitat; material: faeces | place: Denmark | collected 2008/2010 | reverse complement strand
AAGAGGTCGAACATCTCGGGAACGATCTTGTGCAGGCGCTTCTCGAGGAAGGCCAGAATGGCGCAGGCGATAACGATGGGGATCACGTGGCCCTGATAGCCGACCCACTCAAAGCTGTACACGCCGGGAATGACGGTGACCATAGTCTGCACGCCCTCGGAGGCAACCGTGTAGGCGCTCTGCAGCGAGGAGTTGATGAACGCACCGCCGACGACAGCGCCCAGATACGGGTTGGCGCCAAAGGCCTTAGCCGCGGAGTAACCGATTAGGATCTGCAGAATGCCAAAGGACGTTCCCGAGACCAGATCGGCAATCTTGTAGATAAAGTTATTGGTGTCGAGCGCGATAAAGCCGTTGGAGGCCATAAAGTTGAGGGCGCTCATAATGCCCAGCAGCAGACCCGAAGCCACGATGGCGGGGATGATGGGAACAAAGACGTCGCCGAGCACCTTAATGGCACGCATAAAGATGTTCTGCTGCTGTGCCGCGGCCTCCTTGACCTCGGCCTTGGTGGCAGCCTCGACGCCGCTGAGCGCGATGAACTCTTCGTAGACCTTGTTGACGGTGCCGGTGCCAAAAATAATCTGGAGCTGGCCCTGGGCCTCAAAGACGCCCTTGGCGCCGTCGATATTCTCGAGGGCATCCTTGTCGACCTTGGCGTTATCGGCAATCACCAGGCGCAGACGCGTGGCGCAGTGTGCGGCCGAAACAACGTTGCCGGCGCCACCGATGTTGTCGAGCACCTCTTGGGCTGATTTGCGGTAGTCCATGACTTCCCTTTCCTCAAACGGGCGCACGTGCACCCGGCCGTCTTTGACACTTACACTGTAATCGATTTCAGTTTCATATGTCTGTAATCGTTTTCATAGTAGGGTGAACGGTAGGAAATAGCCGGCGAATGGTAGTTTTGAGACAAACATAAGGGCTCAGAGGCAGGCAGACGTGCCCAAAATCTAGACATTCATAAGCTGATGGCCGAGTTTGAGCGTCTTTAGACCGCTCTCCCCCTCCACGCCATCGAGCGTGTTGAGCAACATATTGGTCGCCTCGACGCCACTGGTCAGGTAGCCATAATGCACGGTGGGAATACCGCCCGTCAGCGCGCGCAAAAATGCGTTGTCGCCAAAACCGCTCACGCGACGCACGCCCTCGCCCATGCCGCGCACCTCGTCAAGAGCGCGCAGGGCGCCGGCCGCCATAGTGTCGGTCGCGCACGCAATAAACGAAACATCGGGGGCATCGGCAAGCAGCTCGCGCGCAGCGCGATAGCCCGAGTCAAGCGTAAAGGATCCCTGGCGAATCAGGCTCGAATCAAGCACCACGCCCGCAGCAAGAAGCCCCGCCTCAAAGCCGCGACGACGGTCGAAACCAGCCGCGCGGTCCTCTTCGGTAACTCCGATGTAGGCGATCTTGCCATCCACCCGACCCGCAAGCGCACGGCCGAGCTCAAAGGCAGCCTCGTAATCGTCGTGATAGACACATGCCGCGCCCTCGACATGTTGGCCGATCAACACAATGGGCACGCGGCACGACTCAATCGCGCGACGGTGCTCGTCGGTGATCATGGTTGCCACCAGCACAATGCCATCGACCGGGTGATTTTGGAATAAATCAAGGTATTCGAGCTCGCGATCGGCCGCGTTATCGGTATTGGCAAGCAGCATCTGGTAGCCACGACGACCGAGCACCTGGCCAATACCGGCGGTAATGCGGCTCACAGATTCCGAGTTGATCTTAGGCACGATAACGCCGATGAGCTTGGTGGAGCCGGTGCGCAGCGCGCGAGCCTGGCTGGATCGCACGTATCCGGTCAGCTCAATCGCCTGCTTAATGCGCTCGGCCTTGTCCGCCGAGATATATCCACCGTTGAGGTAGCGCGAGACGGCGGCGCTCGAAACGCCGGCCAGCTCGGCCACATCTTTCATCTTAACCACGAGCACCCCTGTCATTGAAATCGCTTTCACCATGATACCCGTGCGGAGCGACATGCGCGTCGCAAGACAGGACGTCACAGTCAATTTAGCAGTCGTAGCACGGGCATCGCAGGGCTTCAACTAGAAGCTTCGAAATATAAATACCGAATCATTCAAACTACCGATTCGGCACCCCGTTACATTTGCACACAGTAGCATGCAAAATCCAACTCGAGAACAACTTGCTCACTTTGGAAAGGTGCATCGCTGTCCGCCGCTAATTCCGAAGGAAGAATTGCCGGCAGCGTCAAAGCCCCCATGGGCGAAAGTCCAGTAACGACCATCAGATATCTCTTAGCGTGACCATACGCCATGGAAATCGCATTGGAGAGAAAAACGGTGCCTCATTCGAATAACCGGAAATGACCTGAGGAATGATTTTGATACCCAACGCAAGCTCAAACTTTATGACCGTTTTCAGCGTCATGTTGGGCTGAGAATTCAACGATTTCGAAAGCGACTGAAGACTCGCGCCCATACGTTTTGCCAGTTCGCTTTTACTAAAGCCCGAGCGCTGCATCTCGCGATGAACAATAAACTCAATATCTAGTGCTTGCTCATAGGCACGGGTATCGCTCGTTTCCGTTTCCGCGTAAAAGTCTAGATTTGCATACTCTCCCTTGCGATTTCCCTCCTCAACTTTAGGAAACCCAAGTCGATAAGCACGCAGACGAAAATAGTTGCTGTTCTTTCCAGGTAAGCTCTGGCATCGTCTTCGCTCATCAGCGAGAAATGGACGCCTCTCGATTTGAGACGGTCAATCTGCTCGGACGCCGTAAGCCACGGCTTTGTATTAGCGGCGGCCATCAGGTCTCCGTTCGCGACGATTGGCTCGAGATACTCTGTTAGCGCGTTTAACTAGGCGAATCACTTAGATATGATTGTTACGCCGAATACTCTTCAATAAAGCCTCTCGTCATAGGCGTAATGAAGAAAGACGGCCATTCGGAAGAACAACCGCCTTTCCGCAGGACGCAGGCCCGTAGGTTGACTGCGTCAATACCGCTAGATTCGGCCTAGTATCCTATCGGGTCCCAAAAGGTCAATCCAGTTAAAGACGGCAGGCAGCCCGAAACAACATCTTTCATGAATCTCCAGTCCCATCAAGCCCGATCGAACTTGACCGTCAAACCAGATACGGCCCAATCACATCAAATATCTCGCCAACCTTAGTTGAAGGGTTTTGCGCAGATGGCTTAATGTTACCCAGTTCCCTATGGTACGCGACGAGGCGCCCAGCACGCTGCAATGCTTCGCCTCGCCTATCATCCACTGCCCCAAACATCCCGTCAAGGTTCTTGCGGTACTCGATGCCCAAATTCTTCGACATCTCCTGCGCGAGGGCATGCTGGCAGTCGGACGCGGACATATGCGCGGTCGTGTAGCGAAAGTGCAAAAGCGGCCACAGCTCGAAACAGGGGTTGGACCACAACGCGTGGAAGGTCCTCGAACCATCAGAGAGCTCGTTGCACTTACGTTCCATCGCGTCGAAGTCGGACGCAGGGAAGTCATCCTTGTCATACACGAGCCACACGTGGTCGAACGTCTCGGGCGCATAGAGGCAGTGTTCGACGGCGAAGTCGAGCAGGTCGAGAGTATGTTTGCCAGTCCCCTTAACGACTACGGCAACCTTCCGCTCGTTTGCTGCGCCCAACGCGGCGCGCACGCCCTCGAAGTAGCGAGGCTCAGTCTCCTTGCCCTCGGTCACCACGAGATGGCGCGTCATCTGTACCATGCGAGAGCGTCCCTCGCGCTTGCCGCTGCGCCAGTCCCTCGACTTTTTCGCGGCCATACTAATCCCACTCCTCAATGCGCGTGAGATACGGGTCGGCACCATAGCGGCCAGACAGGTACTGCTTGTCGAATGCCGCGTTCTTGCTGACCAGGTTGCCATTTGACTCGTGGATGTCGGCGAGCGACCATAGCTGGCTCGCCTCCCCCTCGCCGCGTGCGGCAAACCATATCTCGTCGCGGCGAAAAACATCGTTTCGCATAGTGGACACGTCCTGAGACGAGAAGATGAGCTGCGCGCCGCTCTTGTTGACTTCGGGATCTTTGAACAGCAGGATCACGTAGCGCAGGAGCTTCGGATGCAACTTGGCGTCGAGTTCATCGACAACGACGGTACCGCCGCGTTCGAGCGCCGCCAGCAGAAACGCCGCCAGCCCCATGAGCTTCTGAGTACCGGCCGACTCCTCGGACAGGCGCAGCTCATAGCCCTTACCGTCCACCTCATGCTTTACGAAGACGCGCTGGCCCCGCCATTCCGGAGCTTTCTCAACCCTAAAGCCATCGATACGCACGTCAACGGCACGCAGAAAACGCGTGATCTCGGGTGAGTCATCCTCATCGAGCAACTGTTCGAGCATCTGCTCCAGATAGGAGCTGTTGTAGTTCAGGAACACCCCATCAAGAAACCAACTGGCAGCCTCCTTGATCACCGGCGCGTCAAAGTTGATGCAGAGAAACGACAGGTATGGCAGGCTCGGGTTGAATCTCGCGGCCGTCACGAGCTTACGCAGCGTGGGACCAAGCTCAACCCCCGTGCCCTCGCGCTCGAAAAGCATCGCCGTGCGTGACGCCCCCAATTTGCGCCGCCACAGTCCTTCGGACACGATCTCGTCCGCATGCACGGACAGGGCATAGCGGTACTCATGCTCACCCGCGCGATAGTAGAGCTCGAACTCGGTGGGCTTAGCAGCCGACACGTCATCGAACTCGAACGCAGAGCAACGGGGTATCGAAGGGCGATCACCCCCTGGTGCATCAGCACTGGCAGACAGCAGCCTAATCGGTCTGGCTACCGCCGAGCGAACGTAATCGAGAGCCTCGAGCAGGTTTGACTTACCGCCAGCGTTGGGTCCGTACACCGCGGCCACTGGTAGAAAGCCCTGCCCGTCAGGGCACACTATGAGGGAGCGCTCGAACTCCTTCATCGGCGTCGCCTGCATGGAAAGCTCCGCCTCATCGCGATAGGATCTATAGTTCCTGAAGGTGAACTGGCAAAGCATCGTCCTCAACATTCCTTTCATTGTTTTGAAAAGATATTTCAGAGTTTTTATTTGATTATAGACCTTAAATAGCATCAATCAAGTGTTTGCAGCATCTGGAGCAAAGGGTACAAGGCCAAAACTCGGAAGTATGCGGCAAATCCCTAGCGTGCCGAGCGCTCCGGAATGCCGTAATGCTTCTGCCTGCGGATCCTTTATGTGGAAAAGCTGTTGTGCTCGGGGGTTCCAGAATTTGCCGCATACTTCCGGCAGGCGTTTGCGGCTGCGGACACGCTAATCCATGCCCGCAGCCGCAATGGCGTCAAGTCCCTATCCTCTCGGCGGGAAGGGATCGTGCCCATGGGAATCCTTTGCGCGGATCCTGCCATCAGGACGATGGGTGATTAGCTCAGAGTGCTGATTAGAACTAATTTGACGACCGCGCTTTATAGCTTCGCCCTGGGTCGTCGTAACAAAGGAAGCGCGACGCGCCCCCTCGCCCTTAACCTGCCAATTGCCATCCGCCCGCTTCGTAACGTGCTGGTTTCTACCTTTCATACTCACCTCGCCTTCACGACCGATTGATTAACGTGCTCACAGCATGAGGCTCGCAGCAAGTTCACTCGTGCCGCTTTGCTTAAAGCATAAATACTGGCGCGGACATAAGCCGGACCTGAAAGGTGTCAGTATATGGAATCTCGAAGAAGTACAAGCCGGCCTCATGCTGAAACCGCCGTATCGCGCATAGCCCATTCCTATAAACGCAGCTAGTGCTACATAAACTCAGAAAAAAAGGAGGATACACATTGAAAGTTAATTGGACCTGTCTCTATCTATAGGAAATCGGAAGGTCTTGATGCAAGAATATCTAAATCCGCCAACTGCAACAGCCTTGTTTCCCTAGCACATGACAGCCCATCACCCTGCAATTACTCTTTCCGATCGTCGGCAGGTTTTAAGGCCTCAGTCAACTCGTTCAGCATGGTCGTAAGTCGAGCAATGAGTCTTTTCGCATCTTCTCTATGGTCTTCGGTGACCACATCGCCGTAAAGCCTATCGTATTTTGAGCCCTTGCCGTGCGCCGCCCCCGCCGACCGAAGGTTCTGAAGGTCACGGAGAGGCTTTAGATCAGCCACGATGTCATTCGCATTAAGAAAGACCTCCAGCTTGTTAATACTACCCTTCGCATCAGCGTCCTCTAGAGCACTTTCATCGATGTAGTCGACGAGGGCTCTCGTGAGGGCCATAGTCACGGCCTCAAATTCAGACTCGCCGTTGCCAGATGGAATGTGGATTTGTTCAAGAATGCCCTCGTCTGCACGGTGGAAAGGCCTGTACAGCGCCAAGCCAAACCGTTTCCTCCATGCTTTATCAAGTTCCATTCGCGCTCGCATAAGCATGGAAACAGGACCCGACGGATCTTTAACCCACATATTAAGCAAATCTGTCTTGAACACCTCATCAGAAATGTGCTGGTCAACGGGCGACATCTCGAAAGAGAGGAAATGAGTGCGCTCGCTCTCGGGAAGATCGCGCCCCAGATCGCCAAGATACACCATAACTCTGTCCGGATCGACATTGTCAATCTCGCACCTCCACTGGCTCCCACATGAAATGTGACGCTCGCTGACATCGAAGTAAGGGCTACTCCTGTACTTATCGAGTACAGCGGGCTTAAAGAAGACGGGGGTTAAGTAATGTGGGGCGCGAGGCTCCTTATCAAAGTAGGTGCCAAGCTTATTCGGGTCACATATGTATCGAACGAGCGAGCCGTCAGGCCGTTCGCCGATGATGAACTCAGGGTACTGTTCTATTTTCTCATCGTACGGCCATACGCCACAAGTCTCGACGTCGCCGGGCTCGATAAAGCTTCGAGCGTAGAGCATCGACAGCAGATAGCCTTCATCAATATCGCTCGTGTACCACTGTCCGATATGGTAGTTTCCTCCGACTTCATCACTCTCTGCAATACACTCAGTGCTCCCCAAAGGAAAGCTGGACGAAGATGCCAGCCGCGCGTCCACAAAGTAGACGAAGAGGCATTGCTTAGCTGCAATAAAGCGCAGTATATATTTGGTCCTGACACGCACCTCGTCTCCAGCAAAGTCGACGACTTTTTCTCTCTCGCCACACTTGTCGACGCTATAGTAGCAACCGTCTTCGCCGCGGTAGAGCTCAAACAGCATGACAAATTCCTGGTTGACCAGAATCTGCGCTTGGTCGAGCGGATAGAAATACTGCTCGGCAACAATAAAGTCATAGCCCTCATCGCGTCCGTCATGATAAGTGACGCCATCTGCACATACGCAGAAGCCTGGTGAGAAACTGGAGGCATGCTTCAACCAATCATCACCTGCAAGAATCTCCTGCTTTCGTGTAAGGTCGGCAAAACAGCCAAAAACGGAAGGTCTTCCATCAGCAGCGTCATGGTGCCAATAGACGGTAGTCCATGCTCCGGAAAGGGGGTTCTTGACCAGCTCGATTACTTTCTCCTGCTCGAATGGTTTAACGTCGAGCCCTAGCTTGGCTAAAACCCTTAAAACCGCTTCGTTCATATGCACCTCTTACCATTTGGCACCATCACCATAAATTGAAGCGAAAATGAACCGTGAGAAACTATCACGGACCAAAATCGTTTAAGGAAAATGTCCACCAATGCGGGGAAAAGAAAAACCGCCAGGACGACGGTCGAAAGCTTTAAAAGACTAAGCGACAAGAAATAGAAGGCATTCCCATCGGATCTGGCCAATGCATTCACCCATTAGCAAACGGCCTTGAATCGAATCGTACCAGCACTGCCGAGAAGACTAAACACAACACTTGATGAATAGCTTCCCGAACGGTGTCAGCCTAAAAATATGATGTACGCAATCAAACCGCCATCCATCAGAAGGCGTATTATCTTTCTTTATATTTCGAATTCTGTCAGAATCCTCAATCCCGAGATAATCGTCTTCTCCCTCGTAACGGTACGTTTCTCCGCTTAGCAGCTTCAGTCTCTCCAAGTTATTCAAATACAAAGACACATTCTCAGGACATTGAACGATAACATCGAATACGTTCGTATAATTTTCGCAAAGCACTCGCCACCGAGCTTTAATTGGCATGTCATCGTCTTCAACAACGCGCAAGTCAATAACCGGAATATGATCTTTACCGAGCCCTTTAGAGAGCCACGACATCATTTTGGCTTCATCGGGGGTTAGTTGCCCGATTATGCTAACAAAACTCGGATGGACGAGAGAAGAAACCCTTTTATCCATGGAGGACGCGAGTAAATTAACGTACAGGCCCCTTAAGTCCTGACTGTCATACGAATATGAAAGCTGCTGAATAGCCGGGACCACGACATTTGGCGCAGGCTCACAGAAGCAATCCTCCGGGACGTCTTCCATCTTTTCTTCGATTTGCCGAATCGCCTCCTCAATATTGTTCTCGCCGTTAACCACCCATTTCTTCCAGGGGCCAAGCAATACGCCAACGGTTCTGGGAACTAAACTCAGAGTGTCTCCGACCGATGAGAACACAGGATGCACAGCATCATCGTATGCTTTACTCAATACACCAGATGGCAGAGATGCAATTTCTTTGGAAAGCTCGTCCACTTTGTCTCTCCCTATTCATACCGACATCAAATCCATGATATACAACGCCCGCATTGAGACAGTCAACAACGGGGTGATCGCAGCACCTAACGGCCTGATATTCAGAGCATCTCGCCCTCACTCACCTTCTTCTTGCACGACACATGTATCGCGTGTTCGCCCAAGATTGCAGTGCACGGCTTCAGCGCCGCACCCTTAACGGCGTTGAAGAAGTTCTCAAGAAACGGGGCGTTCATGTCGTAGTAGTTCATGTTCCTAAACAGCTCATAGATTGCCAGAAACGTTTGGGCAATGACCGCTACAACACTCATTGCAAGAGCGTTGTAGGGCGACTGGGAAATCAAGATCAAGGACCTTAAGCCCAGTTGGGCAAACCAATCTCCAACGACCAACAATCCGTCTCGGGAAGCCTTAATAACCCATAGGGAAAGTAGTTGCGCATAAGGAGGTGACACATAATTTCTTTCACAAATTGACAAACACATAGAGGAACACGGTTCACGCGTCGTCATATGAGTTCAGGCGACCAAACAACAAATCATCGACGTAAGGGGCACGAGCCCCGTCTGCGAACATCGTATCGATCGACGATGGGTCGCTCGACGCGCTGCCCAAAGAGGAGGCGTCCGAGCTTGTCGGGGCCGAGCGCTATGAGAGGACGGCGGGCCGGGAGGCCTACCGCAGCAGCCACTACGCGAGAAATCTCGTCACCGGGGCCGAGGAAGTCGAGTTCAGCGTGCCGAAGCTCCGCGGGTCGGCCACAAGGACGGTGCGCGACGGGTTCGCCGAGACGCTTGCCTACACGGAATTCCCGCCGGAGCACTGGCGCCGGATCAGGACGAACAACGGGATCGAGCGCATCAACCGCGAGATCGGAAGGAGGACGAGGGTCGTCGGGACCTTCCCAAACGGCAACTCGGTCCTCATGCTGGCGACGGCTAGGCTGAAGTACGTAGCGGAGCACAAGTGGGGAAAGAGGAGGTGCTGGACATGTCCAAACTAGAGGAGATGGACGAGCTGAAGGGAAACGCGGAAAGCTAGAAGAGGACGGTGCCGAGGACGGCTAAATCAATTTCCGAAAGAATCTTGACGGTACCTCGATGCTCTATCATGAAGTATGTCGTAGCGATTATCGAGCACAATTGGCTCTGCTCCGAGGCTGACTGAAAGAGTAATATCCTTTTTCCTTTAATCGTTTAGCCGATTCTTTTCATGGGATGTGTTGTGAATGCTGTTTAATTTGATTGTCCGTGCTGATGAAGCCCTGCCCATGTTGACTTCCAGAATGTTTGAGCGAACGCCCGATGAGCTGGCGGACCGCTATAGAACTTCGACCAACTTTGATTTTAATGCCCTTGCTCAGCTTCCTACTGTTATGACGCGTGAATTTGAGTCGGACGATATGGGTGCCATGGCCAGGCTGGGCTATATGGACTCCCCGTCGATAAACCCAGTAATTTCTTCACCCGTTCTGCAGTTTCCATCGCATGCCTTATTGGATCTCGGCTTGCTCGATGAAAACTTTTGGGAAAATAAACGTACTCATTGGAGGCTTTGCGAGGGGGACCCTTTTCGCCTGTTTTCAAAGCTTCTTGATGACCGTCCCTTGCCGGTCGAACCTGAAGCGTCTTCTGCGTGTGATCCAAATTTAATTGCCGTCATGATGCCATTCACCGAAGACCCTTCTATCGACCCTGTATATTTAGCGTTGGTCGAAGGCTCTAAGAGGGCGGGTAAGAAATGCATGCGCGTAGACGAGATGTTGACTCCCGCAGATATTACGGAAGACATATTTAATTTGATTGCGTCTAGCTCTATGGTAATTGCTGATATAACCGATCTGAATCCAAACGTCATGTTCGAAGTGGGCTATGCGATCGGAAGGGGCAAGCAGGCCGTTTTGATATGCAAAGATGATATTCCCCAGCTGCCTTTTGATATCAGCCACAGGAGAGTATTTACCTATAAGCGAGATAAAGACGGATTAGCGATACTTTCAGACAGGGTTATGAAAATCTTGACGAATGATTAGTGATTGCTTGCTCGCGTGGTCCGGCATGAGCCTCGGTACCCCCTATCGATAGTTTCCGGACTCATTGAGCTGACGCGTGTTGTCCTCGCCTATGACGTGCAGTTCTGCGGTCCCACTCGCCTGAAGGACAGGTGTTGATGTTAACTATAAAGTGGTCCGAGTGATTACCGGGAAATGAGCGCCATAGCCACGAAAAATTGAGCAAATAAATCAATAGGGTCGCGCCCCGGGAACCGGGGCG
>OGRN01003607.1_pt1 | contig 10845 bp, 10 predicted proteins | sample 1553401 | NCBI WGS metagenome assembly OGRN01 (sample SAMEA2580096, study PRJEB22360) | human gut metagenome | biome: human gut; feature: human-associated habitat; material: faeces | place: Denmark | collected 2008/2010 | reverse complement strand
CGCTGTGGGTATACTGTTTCAGCTGTAGAATATATGGGAAGCTTCGCTCCCTATATTTGCAACAAATTATTTCATATTCAAAACGATTGAAAATCGTAAAATCGCTAATATTTTAATTTATATCAAAGAAAGTGAACTTATAGATTTCAACGATATTTTATCCATATTCATCAGAAAAAGAAGGGGTCTTTCGCATTGTGTGAAACACCTCTTTTTTACTATACTTCACCCATGTCTAATCTATCTCTGTTCCTTATTAACAGATAGATTTCCTATCATAAAAACGGAAGGATATCCAACAATAACGGTGATAGATATTGTCGGATAAGATATTTACACCGAAAATATCTTAAGCATTATAATCTCGAAATAGATTCTCCGCTCATGATTTGTGTTAGCAGTAAAAGCTATATCTATCTTATATTCAAAAAGATTGAACTTTTAATCGTGCTAAGCTCAATCTTATATAGAATAAAAGTTTATTAAAGAAACATCAGCATATATAACGGGTAATCCTCTATCCTTTCAGATATATTTAAATTTCTGATAGAAAAGCGTAATGCTCTTTTCGGCTCATACTTATCTATATACGCTTTTAGACTTCTTGCCCTTGTGTTCATGGAGCTTTTCACTTCAATAGGTACAATACCGCAATCCTGTTCAATAATGAAATCTATCTCTGAATGAGAAGACGGTTCAAAATAATGCAAACTGTATTTATTGAATGTCAGCATCTGCGCCACAATGTTTTCATAGATTGCTCCCTTATATACACCTAACTCATTCTTCAGAATATCCTGCATCACATTTTCTTTGAACTGAGAGAGTAATAAGCCAGTATCACTCATATATATCTTATATACAGAAGATTCCTTATAGGCCTCCATCGGTACATCGATACATTGCAGCCGGTAACAAAATGAAATAGTCCCGCTGTCTTTCAGCCACTGCAGGCTGTTTTCAAAATGCGCTGCCTGTCCTCCCTTTCTCACGAGCTTATATTGAAACTTCTTATTTTCTTTTGCGAGCTGCAGAGGAATGGAACGAAAACATTCATGTGTTCTTATTTTTTCTGATGCATCTGCGTATTTTGCCATATCCCGATAGTAGCCTTCTACTATTTGCTGCTGAATATTTCTTGTCTTTACAAAATCCTCGGTTTCCACAAAGGTTTTCACCGCTTCCGGCATACCCCCGGTTATTATGTAATTTCTGAAGTGCTTCATATATTCTTTATGAATACCTTCATTTACTCTTCGCTTTTCTGTATAACATTCCTTAAGGTAGGAAATATGTTCAGCTTTTAAGCCAACAGCATATAAAAATTCCATAAATCCCATTGGTTGCATTTCCATGGATTCCACATAGCCTACAGGATAGGAGGAAGTACGATTCACAGCTACTCCCAGCAGACTGCCGCTCAAAATGTAATCATAAGGTGTTTCTGTACCTAGAAATTTGATGGATGTCAACGCCTGGGGACACGCCTGTATTTCATCCAATATAACTAAAATTTCTTTAGCCTTCCAATCTGCTTCAGGGAAGAAAACCTGCAGATTCATCATGATTTCTTCCGGTTTCGATGTCTGTTCAAAAAAAGCTCTGATATCATCATCTCTTTCAAAGTTAATATATACATAAGATAGGTAGTGTTTTTTAGCAAAATTAAGTATGCTGTACGTCTTTCCCACCTGTCTTGATCCAGATATGAGTAAAGGTTTATGATTTTCCTGCTTTTTCCACTTTAAGAAATTTTCTTCTATCATTCGATACATAGCATCACTCCTATAATAGTAGTATACTACATTTGAATGCAAACGCCAACCCTGTGACATTTTTTTATGAACATAAAATCATAATTATTTTTATTTTTGTGTACATAAAACAATAAATTTTTATGATTTTATGAAGATAAAACCATTTTCACCCTTGTTATCATTCTAACATAGCTGTTTATGATTATTAAGCTATCCTTCAACAATCTCTTAATAAGACTTATCCCATCAACTGCAATAATCAGTTACCTTTTTTACCAGCTTCGATTGGCAATACAATTTCCACTGTAAATATTTTATGATTAACAGTTCTTGTAATAATGCCATTTTTCTCCTTCACCACTTCACAAACACGGTTAAAGCCGATTCCGTGATTTTCTTTATCTTCTTTACTTGTAATAAGCTTCTGATTATCCATATGGATTTCTTCTATATTACAGCTATTTTCTATAATAAGCCTAACCCTGTCCGCTTTTTTTATTGTTGAAAGCTTTATAAACCTTTTTTTTTCTACGTATTTTTGAGCCTCTATAGCATTATCAATCAGATTTCCCAGGATCGTTGTCAATTCAAAAAGATTCAGAAAATCCAGCGTATTTTTAAAACCACACGTTAAATCAATATTTAGTGATTTTATTTTTTCTACTTTTGAATGTATCAGATAATTCAAATACATATTTGATGTTGAAAGAACATCTATAATTTCCATCTTTCCCATAATATCCTGCAAATATTTTAATGCCAGCTCATCATCAACCTTAATCGTTGATTCTAGCATAATGAAATGATTTTTTAACTTTCAAATTCTAACACAATGATTACCTCTCGCATACCTGCTCTCTTCATATCCTTTAAGAACCACCCCAGCAATACGATACCTTTCCCGATCGAACTAATCGTAATTGCCCACCAGACGCCATTCAGCCCCAGCCATCTTCCCAGCAATATCGCCATCGGTATTCGTGCGCCGGTTAACGTGATACTTACAATGGATGGAGGCAGCGTTTTCCCAAGTCCGCTGAAGGCACCAGCTGTTGTGATTTCCATACACATAAACAACTGGGAAACACCAAGAATACGAAGATAATCCACCCCCATTGGCAACACCTCTGCTTCCTGAATAAAGACCTGAAAGATGAGCTGTGGAAAAACAATCAGAACAAGAGAACAGAACACACCCCAGGACAGCATGACAATCATGGAGAGCCGATACCCCTCCCGGATTCTATCTGTATTTTTCGCACCATGGTTCTGAGCCACAAAGCTGTTCAAAGCCGCCGCATAGCCTTCCGCAGTCATCCAGGATATGGATTCGATTTGCGAGCCTACCTTCTGGACTGCCACGGCAGCATCTCCCCAGCCTGCAATCAATCTTGCAATGACCATGGAAATGCCAGAAAACAGCATACTTTGCACAGCGGAAGGTAGCCCGATACGGAAAATTTCCATGGTATGCTGTGAAGAATAAGAATGCAGTATATGGACATTACTGAACAAGACCGTATCCCGTAGTATGGTATGCAGAAACAACAGCATAACCACCAGCTGTGCAAGAACTGTCGCAATTGCAGCCCCCGCAACACCCATTGGAGGAATTGCACCAAAGCCGAAAATAAACAGCGGATCCAGCACGATATTCAAAACAAGCCCGATACCGGTAGCGATAAAGGAGGTTCTGCTGTTCCCCATCGCTGTCAGAATCCCGGTGAATATCTGATTCATAAAAGAAAATATGACCAGACCGCAGGTAATCATCAGATACAGCTTTGCATCCTGTATGACCTGTGCGCTGTTCAGCTGAAAGAAGCCGATCATCTCATCCGCAAACACAATAGACAGAATACCGAAGCCGATGGCAAATACAATTCCCATCTGAATCGAGCTCTGTGCATAGGACGCCGCATCCTCCTTCTTCTGCGCCCCCAGCGCATGGCCGACCTTAATCTGACCACCCATCTTCGCCAATGTCGCCAGACCGTTGGACAGCCACATAAACATACCGGCTGCACCAACGGACGCAACAGCACTTGCACCGATTTTTCCAATCCATATCATGTCGATCAGATTATAGGCCATCTGGATCAGACTGGTTGCCATGATTGGCAATGCCAGCGCGCTTAATGCAGGAAGAATGTTTCCCTCCAGCAAATTGATACGTGTTTTCATACGTCACCCTCTTTCAAAAGAAAGGCTTCAGACCAATCCAGTCTGAAACCACTGATTTATTGTGGATAAACGAGCTGTTCCTCGTTCCAGTCCTTCATCACCTGACCATAAGCCTTTGCATAGGCCTTCGCCTTGGCAAGATCATGATCCAGATAATTGCCACACTCCTTAGACTCCTGTGCACCTGGGATATCTCCCTCAAATCCCGCAATGAACGCCATCGTATCCTTAACCAGCTGTACCGCCTGCGCCTTACTGATAGAATCTCTCGTTAGAAAATAGAAGCCTGTTCTACAACCCATCGGCCCGGCATAAATGACTGCATCACTGTATACCGAATTTCTTACATAGGTAGCGAACAGATGCTCAAAGGTATGAAGACCATCGTTATCCAGATACGTACCGCAGTTTGGCTTCACCATTCTAAGGTCATAGGTAATAATATCTCCATCGATTCTTGATATATACATTCCTTTTTCCAGTATGTCATGATCAATACAAAAGCTTGTAATTTTTTCCATGTTATATTCACCTCTATGTTCCATTATAAAGGGATAAAACAAGACTGTCCAGCTGAATCCTTTGTAGAAACGGCAACAGCAAGTTATTTCTTTCTCTGTTAAGCGTTTTGCGTAGTCATGCACTGTCAGATTTTATAATATATTCTTCTCTATTCACATCTGGTTTAAAGGCATTCGGTAACTTCCTTCCTGAAAAAGCATATATATTTTCTGTTTTCACGTTATAATACATATAGAATAGGAAAGCGGTGCACCACATGGATGAGCAAAATACAGCTATAATGCTATCCCACCGTGCTGCCAGAGGACAAGGTGAACATTCATGAGAACAGAAGACGAAATAATGAAGCTGCTGATCAACACAGCTGCGCAGGATGATAGGATACGGGCGGCTTACCTGGAAGGCTCCCGTGTGAACCCGGATGTGCCCAGGGATATGTTTCAGGATTATGATGTCGTATATATCGTAAAAGAAACAGCTTCCTTTCAAAAAGATAACAGCTGGATTGATCGTTTCGGTGAACGGCTTTATATGCAGTATCCGGAAGACAGTGTCTATGATCCAGGGGATAAAGAAAACTGTTACGGGTGGCTTATGCAGTTGAGGGACGGAAACCGGATTGATCTTCATGTCTGCACACAGGATTATGCAAAGACGCATCTGGAAGCCTATCAAATACTGCTTGACAAGGATGGAATCCTCCCGCAGCCAAGTAAAAAAGCACTTCAGCAATACTGGATTCAAAAGCCTTCACAACAGCAGTTTTCCTGTACCTGCAATGAATACTGGTGGTGTTTGAATAATGTCGCGAAGGGATTAAAACGAAATGAGCTCCCCTATGCACTGGATGTTATTGACTTTACCCTGCGACCCATGCTGAAACGTCTATTGGAATGGAAAATCGGCATTTCCTATAACTTTCAAATCAGTGCCGGAAAATGCGGAAAATATATGGAACAGCTGCTGCCAGATGCTGTATATCAGACCTTTCTGGCAACCTACGCAAAAGCTGAGAGTGAGGCGCTGTGGCAGGCGGTGTTTACAATGTGTGAGCAGTTTCATGAAACAGCTATAGAAATAGGATGTCAGCTTGATCTGACCTACAATGCACGGGAGGCATTAAACAGTATGAAGTATCTGAAGGATGTCTATTTTCTGCCAAGGGGTGCTAAAGAACTGCAGGAATACATGCAGCGCTAATTCTTTTAAGAATACGGCACGCTGCAAACAAGAAAACAGGATATAAGGGAAGCGCAGAACGTATGATATAGAAGCGAAAATAAATCTCAGACATAACACTTCGAGGCTTCCTCAAGACAAATACACAGGACGATGATCTGTAGAATCACCGCCCTGCTTTTCACTATTGATTTTCTTTTAAATACACCATAACCTGATCGCTGTTTTCCGCCTGATCCAGCATATCGAAGAATTCCTGCTTATTAAACATCTCCAGAAGCTCCGCCATGGCGCACAAATGCGTCTGATTATCTGTAGCACTCAGGCTGAAAATATATTTTACCGGGTCATTGTCACGGTTTCCAAATTCGATCGCGCTGTTTAATACGCCAACCCCAAGTGCAACGGACAACGCCCCAGCTTCCGGCTTCACATGCGGCAGCGCCACATGCTTTGTGATAACGATATACGGCCCTACGATCCTTACGCTGCTAATGGTTTCCTCCACATAATTCTGCGTGATATAGCCATGCTGTACCATCGGCTCATAGGCTTTCCGCACAGCCTCCTCCCAGTTATCGGCATCCATATGCAGACGGATCAGCTCAGGCTTGACCATATCCGCAAGATGCAGGACACGTTCCTCCTGTGTAGTCGTGTCAATATGAGAGAAATACGTAATCAGCTCATTGTACAATGCATGCTCATTCTGGATATTCGCATATTTTGCTACGATCCCCATCACGACATCAACATTGGGCTGCTTTAAAAAATGACTTCCCATCTGCATGTAGACCTCGCGCATTACCTGATAGCGCTCTGCGATGGACATGACCGGACTTACCCGAATGACAGGCGCATGGATACCCGCACCCAAAGAAACATAGCTTGTGGAAAATATGATATCCACATGCTCTTTGACGTCATGGATATGCGAGGTTTCCAGCGGTGGCAAAAAATGCAGCTCGGGAAACATACCGGTAAGCTCGTTATAAAGAATGGCAGAGCTGCCGATTCCATTGGAACACACCACCAGTGCAGTCTTCTGCTTCGCTATTTCAAACGCTTTCTGATCGGAGTAAATGGAAGCAAAATGCATGGTCAGATATGCAATCTCTCCTGCCGGAATATCTCCACCGAAAATCACATGAAACGGCTTCATGGTTTCCTCCACAAGCTGATACAGCTCCCGGTATTCCTCCCTCACCTTGTCACACAGTGGATTGAATATCGGCAGACGGCAGAGCAGACGGTAATAGGCCGGTCGAAAATGAGAATACAGCTGAATGAAGATTTCCTCGGTATTGCGGTAATGGGCTCCGCTCAGATATTCAAAACGGGTCATGATTTTTCCGATGATATCGGAGATCAGTATACAATCCTTGGTCTCCTCATTGATATCGCCAAAGGAAATTCCCAGTATCCACGAGGAGATATAATTGATATCCGTATTTGTAATATTGTCAGTGTTCTTGTAATTCTTTAACAGCTCCACCGTAAACTCATATTCCTTCATCGAGGATATTGCTTCCATATCCAGCAACGCATGGATTTCCTCCTCTGTGTTTTTTCCACTCTGCATACGTGCCTTCAGAAAAATAAAAATATAAATAAACTCCACCAGACGGTCTTCTACAAACCGAATGTTATGCCGCTGTGCAAGCTCCGTGATCACCAGCCGTGAATAATCAAAAATATCCAGATTGAAATCGTCGATGAAGACATCGAAGATTTTAGCACTCTGTTCCTCGGCAAGTGTATAAATGACATACTTCATCATCATTCTGCGGATTTCCATTTCGGAGCCAATCAGATAATAGCCCTTGGTCCGGTTGTTTCTCACCCGGATGCCGCGCTCCTCCAGCATTTGTGTCAGTTCCTTGAAATCCAGCAGCACCGTGCTTCTGCTCACACCGAGAGAATCAATGAAATCACTCAATGACAGATACTCACTGTTCATAAACAGCATCAGATACATATAGATCTGACGTTCCTTTTTGTTCATGTAATACTGGCTGCTTTGATTCATCTCCTGAAGCAGCTCCTCAAGCTTCTGCCGTGCTTTGGAATCCAATCGAATTTCCTTCGCTGTTCCAATGGTAATGATGGGCGCATGATGCTGCCGCAGCAGATCGTTCACCTTTTCAATACGATAGGTTGCCTGACGACGGGTAATGCCGGCACTTACTTCGATATCCTTCAGAGTGAGATAAGGCTTATTGGACAGCACCTGCATGAGTGCCATGAGTTCATTATCCATACACATACCTCCCCATATGATGCTTACAACTAGATTTTATCTGAAAACGGTATCACTGACAAAGTGTTTTCGGTACAAGTTTTGTTTTGTATACGCACAAATTTTGAACTCAAAAAAAGGCGCAGCTCATCATACGCCTTTCATTGTATCATAATGGCTTTTAAAACGTTATCCCGCCGTAGTTTGCATTTCCAGTCTTGCTTCATCAATCAGCGTTCTGATTGAGCGTGCATTGGCTGCGATTTCTTCCCGGCTGCCTTTTGTGAGAAGTGAGCCGAAGCCGCAGCAGTCCACACCACGCAGCACATAATCCTTCAGATTTTTCAGATCAATTCCACCGCTCGCAAGAATCGGCATATAGGGAATCGGCGTCTTGAATACGGATACCAGTCTGGGACCATAGAAATCGGAAATCGGAAACGCCTTGATAAAGGCTGCCCCTGCTTCCAGAGCCTGAAGTGCTTCCGTTAATGTCGTGCAGCCCGGCGCATAGGGAATCTGATACCGGTTGCACATAACGGCAACCTCCCTAGAAAAATTCGGTGCTATGATAAACTGCGCATTGTGAAGGATGGCATGTCTGGCTGTTTCACTGTCAAGCACGGTTCCTGCTCCGATGATCAGACGATCCTGAAATGTCTCACGCAGAGCCTGAATCACCTCACCTGCATTGGGCAGCGTATAACTGATTTCAAGACAGCTGACGCCCCCTTCCAGACATCCGTTTGCGATTTCTATTCCCCGCTCTATCGTTTCGACACGAACGATTGCCATAGCGCCTGTTTCCGCTATGCGTTTTGTTAGCTCTGCTTTCTGCATATACGTACCTCCTGTTGTTTTAGCTTTATGCCTTTTGTACAACCTCGCAGGATATGTGATGGGTATGAAGGCAGTCCATGGCATACTTCTGTACATCATTCAGCTTCTTTCTCTGAAAGAGATAGACCGCCCCTGCGTATTGCCAGCCGGAGGGGTGCGTCACATGATCTCCTGAGAAAAAGAGCTTGACAGAGCTGCTGCTGCGAAGAATTTTTACCGCACGAATATCCCTATATTTCATGTGCCGCTGCTCTTTGGGAAGTGCCGGAAGAATCACCTCGTCGCGTTTAAATTCACATACCGGGGTGTTTTTGACAAGCCGAAAGCCATAACGGTACATGGCTTTTACAGAAAACCAGAGACCTGTGATGCTTAAGAACGCAAGCAGGAAATGTCCGGAACCGTAAACATAGATTGTCAGCAGCATAAGCAATATGGTTAAGCACAGATTCAGCAGCGTATACAGTAGCAGCTTTCCTCTATCTTCCCGTACGATGTATTCCTTCATATCCATCATCCTTTCCCGTGTTATTATATGAGATGGTAATACTGCAGCATCTCTTTGATTTTTTCATCATCCTGTGCACTGCATTCCAGTACCGGCTTTCTTGCCGGTCCGATTTCCGCAATCCCTGCCAGCTCTGCCGCACGCTTCATGACAACCGGTACCGTTCCCAGCTTCAATACGCCGCGCAGTACATCAATGTCCTTCTGCAGTTCCTCTGCTTTTTCTGTTTCTCCATTTCGCAGTGCCCTGTCCAGCTCCACCAGCACCTCCGTTATCACATTGGAGGTTCCTGCCACGGCACCGCTTGCCCCCAAAGCATAGCCATAGCTGATTTTGGAATCCGAACCGATCAGCAGATCAAAATCATCCCGCTTCGCAAGCTCTGCGTATGCCTTCAGATTTTCTTCCTTTCCGCTGCTGTCCTTGATACCGCGAATGTTTTCTACCTCTGCCAGACGTCCCACGACCTCTGCGCTTAAGTTACAGCCTGTTGCCTTTGGGATGTTGTAGAGAATGATGGGAATACTTACACTTTCCGCAACCGCTGTGAAATGCTGTACCAGCTCTTCCTCTGTCGGTGTCAGAAAATACGGTGTGATGACACTCAGAGCATCCGCACCCAGCTCCTCCATCTTCTTTGACAGACGGATGGTTTCCTTTGTGCTGCATGCCCCTGTCCCTACATAGACCGGCACACGGTGGTCAACCATCCCGATCACCTTTTCGGCAAATTCTATTTTTTCCGCTTCCTCGATCACATGAAACTCTCCATTGCTTCCAAGGATGAAGATTCCCTTAACGCCCTTAGCGATCAAATGATCGATCAGCTGCTTTGTCGCTTCATAGTTGATACTCTGTTCCTCATCACGATGAAACGGTGTTACGATTGGTGTTATGATTCCTTCCAGCTTCATTTATCTGTCCCCGCTTTCTTTGATACTTGCGCCCAGACTGCCGCCCGGATGCCATTTCACATACTGCTGCGGTGTCAGATTCTTTGCGTTCTGTAATAAGATGCTCAGGCTCTGCAGCATGACCATCTCTGCCAGTATAGAGGCTCTTGGCGGCTTGTTCATAGCATCCCCCTCCTGATTGACACCGGCAATCAGCGTGACGTCCCCCTGCTTTGCCAGCCAGGAATCAGCTTTTCCGGTTAATGCAATCAGCTTGGCACCATTGCTTTTCAGTGTCTCCACGGTTGCCTTCAGCTCGGTCGTCTCTCCGCTGTTGGAAATGGCAATTACGACATCTCCGCTCAGCACCTGTCCCGCACTGCCATGTACGGCTTCCGTTCCATGCAGCTCATAGGTTGGTGTTCCTGTGGAGGATAACAGCGATGCTGCATACCCGGCCACATGTCCCGGCTTACCGATTCCTGTCACATGCACACGGTTATGATTTTGTTCCGCCTGCAGAATCAGTTCTCTGGCCGCAATCAGCGCCTCTGCGTCAATGCTGTCTATGAAATTCTTCAATTCACTGGATTCGATATCCAGAAACTCCCGTATCTGTTCTTTTTCTACTGCCATATAGTTACTTCCTTTCCAGTTGCTCATATTCTCTCACTGCCTGTTTTAAGCCTTCCCGCATCAGTGCTGTATCAATAGCGGAAACAA
>OGRN01003605.1_pt1 | contig 10857 bp, 10 predicted proteins | sample 1553401 | NCBI WGS metagenome assembly OGRN01 (sample SAMEA2580096, study PRJEB22360) | human gut metagenome | biome: human gut; feature: human-associated habitat; material: faeces | place: Denmark | collected 2008/2010 | reverse complement strand
CGTGGGCTTTGTGGCGCCCCTCCATGTAGCCCGCGGTGCAGCCGATGGCGTCACCGGTGGCCAGGGGCACCTCGGTCTTGCCGTCGATGTAGTCCTCGATGAGCTCAAGGACGTCCTCGTCCATCTTGAAGCCCTCGCGGTTGACCAGCTTGATGCCGTTGTCGGTGTAGGGGTTGTGGGAGGCGGTGATCATGACGCCGCAGTCAAACGCGCCGTCGACGACCTCATAGGAGACGCCCGGGGTGGGGATGACGTGAAGCATGTAGGCGTCGGCGCCGGAGGCAACGAGGCCACTCACCAGGGCGCTCTCGAACATGTAGCTGGAGCGGCGAGTGTCCTTGCCCAGGATGACGCGAGCCTTCTTGGCCTGGCGGGCACCGTAGTACCAGCCCACAAAGCGGCCGATCTTGTAGGCGTGCTCCACGTCAAGTCCCTCGTTGGCACGGCCGCGGAAGCCGTCGGTGCCAAAGTACTTCATTGTTCGCTCCTCTCGTCTGACGGCGAGAAGTGCTCGCCGCCTCATAGAAAAAGGGAGCCCGTCGAATGATCGACAGGCCCCCTGAAGTCCAAGTAGTGCCTCGAAGGCCTAGCGCTTGGAGAACTGCGGACGCTTACGAGCCTTCTTGAGGCCGTACTTCTTACGCTCGACCGCACGGGCGTCGCGGGTAAGGAAGCCAGCCTTCTTGAGGTCGGCACGGTACTCGCCAGCCTCGAGGAGGGCGCGGGAGATGCCCAGGCGGCAGGCTCCGGACTGGCCGTTGATGCCGCCGCCGTCGCAGTTGGCGAGGACGTCAAAGCGATCAGCGGTCTCGGTCAGACGGAGCGGGGCAAGGGCGTTGTCCACGAGCTGCTGACGACCAAAGTAGTTGAGGGCGTCGCGGCCGTTGACGATGAACTTGCCGGTGCCGGGGACGAGGCGGACGCGGGCGACAGCCTCCTTGCGGCGGCCAGTGCCCCAGTAGACAGCGGTGGTGTTCTCAGCCATCGTTAGGCCCTCCAATCAATCTGCGTGGGGTTCTGGGCGGCGTGCGGGTGCTCGGGGCCAGCGTAGACCTTGAGCTTCATGCCCTGGGCACGGCCGAGGGTGGTCTTGGGAAGCATGCCCTTGACGGCGTGCTCGATGACGCGCTCGGGGTGCTTGGCCATAGCCTCGCGGAAGCTCTCGAACTTCAGGCCACCGAGGTAGCCGGAGTAACGCCAGTAGCGCTTCTGGTCAGCCTTGTTGCCGGTCAGGACAACCTTGTCAGCGTTGACGATGACCACGAAGTCACCGGTGTCAGCGTTGGGGGTGTACTGCGGCTTGTTCTTGCCACGAAGGATCATGGCAGCCTTGGTGGCAAGACGGCCGAGGGTAGCGCCCTCAGCGTCGATGAGCACCCAGTTGCGCTCGACCTCGCCGGCCTTGGCGTAACGAGTCGACTTCTTCACTTGACTCCTCCTACATAACTACGTGTTCTGGCAGTTCCTGGACGAACCGCCAGGATGCTTTCTGTTCAGAGATTACGGGGCTCTGTGTGCAAAAGCTTGTTGATTATACGACATACCAGCAGCTTTAGCCCTATGAATTTGCCTTCACAAAGCAGACACGTAGCCGGCGAGAAGGGCGCGGGACGGCCCTACTCCTCGGGGTGGAGGAAAGCGTCGATCTCGGCCAGACGGGCCTCCGCCTGGCGGCGGCCCTGCAGGTAGAGGTCGAGCAGCGGCGCGCCCTCATGTTCCATGACGCCCACGGTGACGGGCTTGTCGGGAGCTATGACCAGGCAGCGCCCCGAGGCCTCGAGCTCCCAGAGCTGCTGGCGGCAGGCGTTGTAGCGCTCCGCGCGGCTGCGCAGGGCGTCGATGTAGTACGGGAAGCTGTCGTAGCGGTGGGAGCGCAGGACCATCTGCTCCGTGGTGCCGTGCTTGACGAAGTCGCGGTCCTGGGTGACCACCACGAGGGCGCGGCTCGCGGGGACGTGCCCCTCGACGGCGCGCGAGCCCGGAAGGCCCAGGGCCACGCCAAAGGGGATGGCGTCCGTGGTGCCGCCATCCAGGTAGCGGTGGCCGTCGATGTCCACGATGTTTGAGACGCCGGGCAGAGAGGCCGAGGCGCGGACCTTCTGCGCATCCTCGGGCATGTGGCAAACGGGCAGGTAGCCAGCCGTGCCGAAGGTAACGTCGGAGGCCACGGCCCACATGGGTACGGGGTTCTCCTCAAAGGCTCGGTTGTCGCAGGGGTCAAGCTCGTTCTGCACGCGGTCGTAGACAAACTCGCCGCCGGTCATGTCTCCGGTCTTGGCGAAGGAGAGGAAGCTCATGAAGCGCTTGTCGTCGCGGAAGGCAAGCATGACGCGCATGGTGCGGCCGATCTGCCCGCTCTTGAAGCTCACGGCGTTCATGGCGCCGGCGGAGGTGCCCCAAACGCTCTGGAAGTCGGTGAGGCCGCGCTCCATGAGGACGTCGAGGACGCCGGCGGTGAACATGCCGCGGAAGCCGCCGCCCTCGAGGACGAGCGCGGGTGCCGTGGGCTGCGGGTTCTGGGAATTAGTGTCAGGCACGCGTCCTCCCGGGTCTTTTGGGTTCTTCTGCGAGGTTATACCCAACACGCGACGGGCGGCGAACAAAAAACGGCCGGGCGCGCGAGGCGTCCGGCCGCGGAGCGTACATGGTGGAGGTGCGGAGAATCGAACTCCGGTCCAAAGCAAGTCCCTGACAGGTGTCTCCAGGCTCAGTTGCCGGTTGGGTCTCAGCTGCCGCGCACCCGGTAACCCGCGCTTGGCAACCCAGCCGGTTCAGTCTTATCGCGCGGCATACCAGCCACGTCCGCGCGAGCATCTCCCTAAATGACGTCGCCCTGGGAACGGGAGCAATCCCCAGTTTGACGCGCCGCTATTTAATTAAGCAGCGAGAGCCAGAGGCTCAAAAGAGTTGTTGTCGTCAATTCAATTTGACGGTACCCCTGTTTAACGTGGCGAGGAGACCACGGCCTGCTGCCCATCTCAGACCCACCTTGTCGAAACCAGTCACCCCCACGAGATGGAGTTGGGGCGCTGCCACCATGCGGCTGTCAAGTTGCGTGCCGCACCCTGGGGTGCGACGGACTGTTATTCTACCCACTTTTGCCCCGGACGCAACGCGCGAGAGCCGCAGGCCGCGGCTCCCGGAGGCCGTCGGGCGGTCTGGCAATGCACAGAACGTGCCTTCGTGTGAGCGATTTGCCAAGCGCTGTGCAGAAGTGACCTTCGTGCGAGTCCGCTTTTGGCCTTTTCTAAGGATATAAATTTATTAACGTATACCCATCGCGAGAATTCGCTGGTTGGAGCGTCGTTTAGCAGTTGATATTGCATAGAATATCGAGGACCGCGGCCCTCGACCTCGGATAGCGCTCACACGAAGGTCACTTCTGCACAGGCCCATCCGAATCACTCACACGAAGGCACGTTCTGCGCAGGATTTTGCCTCGTGCGGCTCCGCGAGCCACGGCACTCCATGAAAGTTAGCGACAGGGCAGCAACAGGACCACGACGCAGGGTTATTCGGCCGCCGCGACCTCAGCATGACGCCGCTCACGGTCGATGAACATCACAAAGAAGCAGACGATGAGCAGTCCCACGCCCACCAGGATCATCCTGGTGCCCAGCAGGGGAATGCACCAGTTGCCCAGCACGGCGCCCAGCACGAAGCAGACGATGACAAAGTAGCTGAGCAAGCCGCCACGCAGCTGCTCCTCGTCGCGCGAGTGGGCAAAGCTCACCATGGACTGCGTGCCGCTCCTCAGGTTGCCGATGCACATGGTGGTAGCCAGCGCGCGCCCGTGGAACTTGCGGAACGCCTGCACCTGAATGCCGCAGGCAAAGGAGGTGAGCCCGTTTGCCCTCAGGCTGTGGCCCTCGGGCACAAACGAGACGCCCACCAGCACAAGGATCTCGATGGCCAGGGCAAGCTGCCTCCAGTGCAGGTGCTCCTCGCGAGCCACCAGCTTGATGCCGTGGCACAGGGCAATGCCCAGGGCAAAGCAGACCACCGGCACGGCGTAGTGCACGCACTGGTCCCAGTCGCCACTGGCGAGGTTCACGCCAAAGAGCAGCATGTTGCCGGTCTGCGCGTTGGCAAAGACGTGGTCGCGCACCAGGTAGGAGTAGCAATCCATGAGACCGCCCGACAGCGCGAGAAGAACCGCCAGCTCGATGGACTCGGACTCCTGGCTTGCATGCCTCATGTAACGCTCTCCGCCTTTCGACTCTGCGACCTACCGCACGCCATTGTAGCCACGTCGCCACCAGGCTTTGACGCGGGTTGCGCAATGGAAACAACCGCAGCGCCAGAAAAGCGCCGCCCGGGGATCGGGCAGCGCCTCTAGCGGTTCATCTCCTTGAGGGCGCGGGCAATCTCTCGGTCGGAGTCACGGCGGGCCATGTCGGCGCGCTTGTCGTAGAGCTTCTTGCCGCGGCACAGGCCAATGGCAAGCTTGACGCGGCCACGCTCGTCAAAGTAGAGCTCCAGCGGCACCAGGGCCATGCCCTTCTGGCGGAGCTTTCCGTCCAGGTAGTCAATCTGGTTGCGGTGCAGCAGCAGCTTGCGCTTGCGGTCCGGGTCAACGTTCCACACGCCGCCGTTTGAGTACGGGTGGATGTGCACGCCGTGCAGCCATGCCTCCTGCCCGCGGATGAGGCAGAACGCGTCGGTGATCTGGCAGGCGCGCTCGCGCAGGCTCTTGACCTCGGTGCCCGTGAGTGCCAGGCCCGCCTCGAAGGTCTCGTCCACAAAGTACTCGTGGCGGGCGGCCTTGTTGCGGGCAATGGTCTTCTTCTCTCGCTTCTGGAAGGCCATGGCTACTCCTCGCCGTCCTCGTCGGTGGAGTTGATGAGCTCCAGCAGCGCCTTGCAGGCAGGCTCGCCCACCAGGTCGCGGGCACGCAGGGTGAGCGTGGCCGCGGTGTTGCGGTCGCCCGCGCGGGCGGCGTCGCCTGCGCACATGAGCAGGCAGACGGCAATGTCGGCGTTGGCGCCGTCGGGCAGCCCCTCGGCGGAAAGAATCTCGCGCATCTGGGCGTCGTCGACCAGGTCAGGGTCGCGGTCGGTGCCGGCGGCCTGGTCAAGCGCCGCCTCGAGAGCACCGTCCCGCACGCCGAAGTTGCGCGCCGCGCGCAGGGCCGCGGCGGCCGTCTGGGGCTTCTCGCTGGCCTCGAACCAGCTGGCAAAGTTCACGAAGGCGCGGGCCAGGTGGCGCGCCTCGCTCGCACGCTCGAAGACGCTGAACGAGAGGGCCAGGAACTCCTGCATGTCGCCATCGACGCGGTAGAGGTCGGCCAGGTTGAGGCGACTGCCGCAGTCCATGGGGTTCCAGCGGATGGCGCCCTTGAGCGCCGCGGCCGCAGCGTCGTAGTCGCCCACGTGGACGTTGGCCAGGGCCAGGTCGTTGTAGAGGCGGTCGAGCGGCTCGCCCACGGAGCGCAGCTCGCGCGGGTCCTTCTCCACGCGGCGGTACGCCAGGCGCTCGAAGAGCGTGGGGAAGCTGAACCACTGCAGCTCGTCGGTGGTGGGGCAGTTCTTGTCCACGTACTCCTCGGCGTCCTCGGCAAGGTGGGCGAGAAGCTCGGCGGCCTGCTCGTCCTGACCCTGCAGCATGAGGCCCTCGCAGCGCTCGAGCTGCTCGGTGAGGCCGGTCTGGTCAGTCATCAATCCTCCAAGTTTTGGCGCTTGCGCGCTGGTTTTACGCATCGATTCTATAGCAGCGACGGCCGACGGCGCCCGCCGGCCTAGCGCCCGGGGCGCTCCGGCAGGCGGAAGTCTATCTGCCCACGGGCCACGTCCACGCCGACGACCTCCACCTCCACGCGCTGGCCCAGGCGCCAGACGGTACCCGTAGACTCCCCCACCAGGGCCATGCGGTCCTCGTCGTAGGAGTACCACTCGTGGCCCAGGGCCCGCACGGGGAGAAGCCCCTCCGCGCAGGTCTCGTCAAGACTCACAAAGGCGCCAAAGCGCTCGCAGCCGGAGACCACGCCCCTCTCCACCTGGCCGACGCGACCATCGTAGAGCTCGGCCATCTTGACCTTCTGCGAGTCCCGGGCGGCGGCGTCGGCGGTACGCTCCATGGAGGAGCAGGCCTCGCAGAGCTGCGGGAGCACGCGCTCGACGGCCCGCTGCTCGCGGCCGCCGTCCTTGCCGGCCAGGTGCGCCTTGAGCGCCCGGTGCACCACGTCGTCGGGATAGCGCCTGATAGGAGACGTGAAGTGGCAGTAGGCGGACGCCCCCAGGGCGTAGTGGCCCTCGTTGTGCGGCAGGTAGGTGGCGCGGCGCTGGGCGCGCAGCAGGAGGGCGCTGGCCAGGTACTCTCCGCCGGTCCCGCGGGAGCGCTCCAGAACGCGGCTGATGGCAAACGGGTCCCCGGCAAGAAGCGCCGCGGCGTCGCCCTCCTCAAGGAGGCCCATCTCGTCCAGGGGCAGGATGGTGCGGCGCAGGTCCTCGGCAGAGGGTCGCTCGTGCACGCGGAAGGCGGCGGGCACCTCGGCGTCGGCCAGGATCTTGGCCACGCACTCGTTGGCAAGCAGCATTGCCTCCTCCACCAGGCCCGTCGCGCGGCTGCGCTGCCGCACGGTGACGCCAGTGGGGTGGCCGTCCGCGTCCAGGGCCACCTTGGCCTCGCGCGTCTCGAAGTCGATGGCGCCGCGCTCGGCGCGCACGCGCTCGCGCAGCTCGCGGACCTGGTCTAGGACGCGCAGCATCTCTGCCAGCTGGTCCTTCTCGGCTGGGTCTGCGGGCAGGCCGGCGGCGGTGGAGCGTCCGCTCAGAAGGGCGTCCACCTCGTCGTAGCACAGACGCGCGTTGGAGCGGATGGCCGAGGCCATGGCGTCGCAGCCGGTCACGCGGCCGCGGGCGTCAAGGCGCATGCGAACGGTCATGGCCAGGCGGTCCTCCTGCGGGAGCAACGAGCAGACGTCGTTGCAGAGGCGCTCCGGCAACATGGGAATCACGCGGTCAACCAGGTAGACCGAGCAGGTGCGCGCACGGGCGTCCAGGTCCATGGAGCTGCCCCACGGCAGGTAGTGCGTGACGTCGGCAATGTGGACGTCAAGCTCAAAGCCACCGTCGGGCAGGCGGCAGGCGCCAACCGCGTCATCAAAGTCGCGCGCGTCGGCGGGGTCAATGGTCACGCAGGGGACGTCCCGCAGGTCGCGGCGGCGCGGCTCGGCCGCCAGGGCCTCCCCCACCGCGGGCACCACGTCCTCGGCCTCCGAAAGCGTCGACGGCGAGAAGTCCGTGGCCAGGCCATGGGAGGCAATGACGGACTCTATGTTCATGTCCAGCTCGTCGGCGGAACCCACGCGGCGGTCGAGCGTCACCGTGGCGGCCGTGTAGCGCGTGGGGTACTCCGTGATGCGGGCCACCACGACGTCGCCCTCGGCCACGCCCAGCCAGCGCGGGCTGGGGTCCTCGGGCACCACGAAGAAGTCGTGCCCCATGCGGGTGTCCAGCGGCACGACGGCACCCAGGGGCCCGGCCTGCCCAAAGCGGCCGATGAAGGTCTGCGTGGCCCGCTGCAGCACGGAGTGGACGATGGCCTTTCGGCCGCCCCTGCCGTCGGCCAGGAACACCTGGACCTCGTCGCCGCTCATGGCCTCGCGCAGGCCCTGGCGAGCCACGTCGAAGGTGCCCTCGGACGTCTCCACCACGGCCACGCCGGGGCGCAGCACGCGCAGGATGCCGGTCAGGACCTTGCGCGGCTTGCGCGGCCCCTGCGTGCGGCCCCGCCTGATGCTTCCGTGATGCGGCCTCTTGCGCGCCATGCTCTTCTCCCCAACGTTGCGTCCTACACCTACAAGAAGGGGGCGACGCGAATGGCTCGCGCCGCCCCCGAACTAGCTTGATGATACCCGGCCTAGACCTTGAGGTAACGCCTCATTGCCATGGCGGAGCCAAACAGGCCGATGACGACGCCAATGGCCAGGAGCAGGCCATAGGTGGCAAAGACCGTAGACTGGGCGATGTCAAACGAGAGGAAGCTCAGCGTGTCAGAGAGCTTGCCCAGAAGGGCGTTGCTGCCGGCGGCCAGCGCTGCAATGGCCAGGAGCGCGGCGATAAGCGCCTCCAGCGTGCCCTCCATGAGGAAGGGCCCGCGGATGAAGCCGTTGGACGCGCCGACGAGCCTCATGATGGCAATCTCGCGCCTGCGGGCAGTGATGGCCAGGCGGATGGTGTTGTTGATGAACACGAAGGCCACGAAGGTCAGCAGCGCCACCAGGACCACGGCCGCGATGCGGATGTAGTTGGCTACGCTGAACAGGCGCTCGACGGTCTGGCGGCCGTAGTTGACGTCGCCGGCGGGGTTGTCGGCGTCATCGCAGATGGACTTGAAGTCGGAGTCGGCGATGATCTTCTGGGCGGCGTCCTCCACCTGCTGCGGGTCGGTCAGCTTGATGACCAGGGAGGCCGGCAGGGGATTCTCGCCGTCAAGGGCGGCCACGGCGTCGGCCGCGTTGCGGTTGGACATGGACGTGCGGAACTCCTCGAGCGCCTGGTCCTTGTCCTTGTAGGTGACGGACTCCACGTTGTCCCAGCCCTGGACCTTTGCCTGGAAGGCGTCAACGGCGGACTTGTCGGCGTCGTCGGAGAGGAAGGCCTGGATGGTGACGGTGTCCTCGACGCTGCCCACCATGTTGTTGATCATGACGGAGCCCAGGACAAACAGGCCGATGATGAAGAGCGAGAGGAAGATGGTGACCACCGCGCCGAGGACCGTGGTCCAGTTGCGGCGGAAGTGGTGGCCGCACTCCCTCAGGGAGTAGCCGATGTTAGAGGGCGCCATAGTAGCCGTAGCCTCCCTTCTCCTGGTCGCGGACCACGTGGCCGGCCTCCAGGGCGATGACGCGCTTGCGCATGGAGTCGACCATCTCGCGGTCGTGGGTGGCCATGACGACGGTGGTGCCGGCGCGGTTGATGCGGTCGAGCAGCTTCATGATGCCCAGCGAGATGGCCGGGTCGAGGTTGCCGGTGGGCTCGTCGCAGACGAGCAGCGGCGGGCGGTTGACCATGGCACGGGCCACGGAGACGCGCTGCTGCTCTCCGCCGGAGAGCTGGTCGGGGAAGTTGTCCATCTTCTCGCCCAGGCCGACGAGGCGCAGCACCTCGGGGACCTGCGCCTTCACGACGGAGCGCGGCTTGCCGATGCACTCGAGGGCAAAGGCCACGTTCTCGTAGACCGTCTTGTCGGGCAGGAGCTTGAAGTCCTGGTAGACGGTGCCGATCTGACGGCGCAGATACGGGACCTTCTTGTTCTTCATCTTGCCCAGGTCCTGGCCGGCCACGATGATCTGGCCGCCGGTGGCGCGCTGCTCGCGCGTGATGAGGCGCAGCAGGGAGGACTTGCCGGAGCCGGAGTGGCCGACGACAAAGACGAACTCACCGGGGTAGATGTCGAGGCTGACGCCGTCGAGAGCGGGCTTGTTGGGCTGGGCCGGGTAGACGAGTGATACGTTTTTGAACGAGATGGTCGGGACGCCGGTGCGAGAGACAGCCGGGGAGTCATCGCTTGCCAGGGGCGCGAAGACGCTGGTGAAGCCAGGCTGCTCGGTGGGGTCCGCGGGCTCGCTGGCGGTGACGACGTGCACGGCCTCGGGCTCGTCGGCGCCGATCACGTCAAACTGACCGGTTGAGACGGGCGCGGGGGCAAAGGCGTCATCTGCCGCGCTTACCTGCGGATTGGAATCCGGCACGACGTTGAGCACACGGCCCGTGTCGTCCGACCCCTGTCGCTCAGTGGTGCGAAAGTGGTTGGCCACAGGAGCTCCTTTTCCGAATATCGGATTGGGCAATACGTTCGCAATTCTACCAAAGGCCACGTAGCGAGCCTGCGGCACACACAGGGCCGCCACACAGAAGGGACCTTCTCGCCATAAAGGCAAGAAGGTCCCAGATGAGGCGAGAAGTGCGTTTGGCCTGGAAGGCGGGCCGCCAATGAGAAAAGGGGACTGTCCCTTTGTCAACTTTTTTGCTTACTGGGCGGCGACGACCTTGGCCCAGTCGGCGTCGAAGGAGGCCATGCCCTGGTCGGTCAGCGGGTGCTTGAGGCACTTCTTGAGGGCGCCGAAGGGCACGGTGGCAATGTCGGCGCCCATGAGGGCGGCCTGGGTCACGTGGTTGGGCGTGCGGACGGAGGCGGTGATGATCTCGACCTCGTCGTCGACGTTCTTGCCCGTCCAGTCGTAGTTCTGGATGCAGGTGACGACGTTGGCCAGCTCGGAGATGCCATCCTCGCCGATGTCGTCAAAGCGGCCGACGAAGGGGCTGACGTAGCGGGCGCCGGCGTTGGCGGCCAGAAGCGCCTGCGGGGCCGAGAAGATCAGCGTCATGTTGATGCGGACGCCCTCGGCGGCCAGCGTGTGAGTGGCGGCCAGGGACTCGGCGCAGATGGGGAGCTTGACCACGATGTTGGGGGCCAGGGAGGCCAGGTGGCGGCCCTCCTCGATCATGCCCTCGGTGGTCTTGGCCTGGGACTCCGCGGAGACGGGCAGGTCGCCGCACATCTTGGCGATCTTGACCATGTGGTCCTCGAAGTCGGCGAGCTTGCCGCCGGTGCGGGCGTACAGGCTCGGGTTGGTGGTGACACCGGCGATAATGCCCATGTCGTTGGCCTTGCGAATCTCGTCCACATTGGCGGTATCAATGTAGAATTTCATAAGACAAACCTCCTTATTTCTGCCCATAATAGGCATTCGGCCCATGCTTGCGCATAAAATGCTTGTCCAACACGTGCTGCGGTGCGGGATGGGCGTTGGGGTCGATGGTCAGGGTCAGGATCGCCATGCGGGCGACCTCCTCGAGCACAACAGCGTGGTATACGGCCTGTGCGGCATCCTTGCCCCAGGTGAAGGGGCCG
>OGRN01003602.1_pt1 | contig 10862 bp, 6 predicted proteins | sample 1553401 | NCBI WGS metagenome assembly OGRN01 (sample SAMEA2580096, study PRJEB22360) | human gut metagenome | biome: human gut; feature: human-associated habitat; material: faeces | place: Denmark | collected 2008/2010 | reverse complement strand
GCACCGACCTCGGCAAGCCACGGCAGCTCACAGGCCTTCAGATGCTCGACGCCGGGGTTTTGCAAGCCGATGGAGTTGAGCATGCCCGAAGGAACCTCTGCGATGCGCGGGGAGGCGTTGCCCTCCCAGCCGTTGAGCGAGACGCCCTTAGTGGTGACGGCGCCCAGGGCTGAGACATCCACGAAGTCGGAGTACTCGCAGCCGGCGGCGAAGGTGCCGGATGCCGTGGTCACGGGGTTTTTCATAGAAAGCCCGCCGAGGTTGACGGCCATGTTGACGTTCGTGGGGGCCGCGGTTGCGGGAAGCATGGGGGTTGCAGTCATCTACCACACCACCTTTTCAGCATCGAACACCGGGCCGTCGACGCACGAGCGCTTCTTGCCGTCGACCGTGTCGACCACGCACGACAGGCACGCGCCCACGCCGCAGGCCATGCGCTTTTCCAGGGAGATCTGGCACGGCACGCCGGCACCGGCCGCCTGACCTGCCACGATCTTCATAAGGGGCTCGGGGCCGCAGCATGCCACGTACTGGTACGGCTTGCCATCGACGCCGGCGGCAAGGGCCTCTTCGACCAAGGAGGTGCAGAAGCCTTCGCGACCGAGCGTGCCATCGTCGGTTGCCACGCGAACGTCGCGCGACAGGAGCTGCTCGTAGCGCTTCAGGCACACGAGCGCATCGGCGGTCTGCGCGCCGAGCACCACGTCCACGTGCACGCCCGAGCCGACAAGCTCTTGGCACAGCATGAACAACGGGGCCGCACCCACGCCGCCGCCCACGAGCAGCGCGCGCTGCGTGCCGGCGGGCGCCTGCCAACGACGACCGACAGGCCCGATAAGCTCGGCGGACTCGATTTCGTTGGCCACATCGGGGGCTAGTGCGGCAAGATGGTTCGTGCCGAAGCCCACCGTTTGATACAGGACATCGAGCGTGCCGCCGGCCGCATCGGCCGCATACACCGAGAACGGGCGACGCAGCACGTGGCCCTCCATTCCGGGGATCTTCATATGCACGAACTGACCGGGTTCGATCGCGGCCGCGATGGCCGGCGAGGAAAGCGTCATGAGATACAGATTCGGGCCGACGCATTCGTTCTCAAGAATGCGGACCCGCTCGTTCACAAGCGCCACAAGGCTCCTTCCGTCACGATGGCCGCGATGCGGCCCTTGCTACGTTGGGAGCGATTGTACCATTGCTGCAGCTGGCAAGCGCAAATGCCGACAGTTCGAACGCAAACGGACCTCGAGCGGGCCCGAAGCGCCCGACCGCGGAAGCAAGAAGCTGCAGGCTCGAAACGACGGCGAAAGCGGCGGCGCCCCCCCAAGCCTACAGGGCCCACCCGCGACGCCCCGCAATGAATGCAGGGCGCCGCCACGCGAAGCCGCCTCCCGACACCGATTCCCCGCCGGATTGAGCGGGGAGATCCGTGCGCCTTACCGCGCCGAACCCCCTTCTAGCGGCAAAGGATGCTGCGGAAGATCCTGCAGCGCGATCGCCGACAGGCCGTTGGCGCGCATGGCCTCCAAACCCGCCGCCATGGCCTGGGCACCCGCAAGCGTGGTGATCTGCGTGACGCCGTGCTTGACCGCCTCGGTTCGAAGCTCGTAGCCATCATCGCGGGTGGCATGCCCGAACGGCGTGTTGATCATGAGCGCGATATCGCCGGCGATCAGCATGTCGAGCACGTTGGGCGCCCCTTCGCTGATCTTCTTGACCGGTGTACAGTCTACACCGGCAGCCCGCAGCGCACGCGATGTGCCCTCGGTGGCCACGATGCGAAAACCGAGTCGCACGAAATCGCGCGCGATAGGCACGATGCCGCGCTTGTCGCGATCGCACACGCTCACGAACACCGTCCCCCCTTCGGGGAGCTTGTAGCTGATGGCTAGCTGCGTCTTGTCAAACGCGCAGGGGAAGTTCTCCGCGATGCCCATGACCTCGCCGGTCGACTTCATCTCAGGTCCGAGGATGGTATCTGCGCCCGGGAACCGGCCGAAGGGCATGACCGCCTCCTTGACGCTGAAATGGTCAAGGCGACGCTCGTCGCTGGGCAAGTGCAGATCGGCGATGCTCTCCCCCGCCATAATGCGGGCCGCGGCCTGGGCCAAGGGAACCCCGGTTGCCTTCGAGGCGAACGGCACGGTGCGGCTGGCGCGCGGATTGGCCTCGATCATGTAGATGACCTGGTCCTTAATGGCGAACTGGATGTTGAGCAGGCCCACCACGCCCAAACGGAGCGCCAGGCGGCGCGCGATGGAACGCAACTGCGCCTGAATGGCGTCCGAGAGCGAGAACGGCGGCGTGCAGCACGCCGAGTCGCCGGAATGGATGCCCGCCATCTCGATGTGCTCCATGATCGCACCGACATAGGTCTCGGTGCCATCGCACAGGGCGTCAAGGTCCAGCTCCACGGCTCCCTCAAGGAAGCGGTCGAGATACACCGGATGATCCGGCGTGATCTTGGCCGCCTCGGCCATATAGCGCTCCAACTGGCCATCGTTGTAAACGATGCCCATGCCGCGTCCGCCGAGCACGTAGCTCGGGCGCACGAGCAGCGGGAATCCGATGTCGGCCGCGACCTTTCGCGCCTGATCGATGGTGGTCGCCTGCCCAGCTGCCGGATATGCGATGGCAAGCTCATCGCATACAGCGCGGAACCGGTCGCGATCCTCGGCAAGGTCGATCGCCTCGGGCTTCGTGCCCATGATGTTGACGCCGGCTTCCTGCAGCGCCGCCGCCAGCTTCAGCGGGGTTTGCCCACCCAGCGTGACCACGACACCCTCGGGCTGCTCGATGTCGACGATGTCCATGACGTCCTCGAACGTAAGCGGCTCGAAGTACAGCTTGTCGGAGGTATCGTAATCGGTCGACACGGTCTCGGGGTTGCAGTTGACCATGATCGTCTCGTACCCAGGGGCATCGCGAAGCGCATAGCTGGCATGCACGCAGCAGTAATCGAACTCGATGCCCTGCCCGATGCGGTTCGGCCCGGCGCCCAAAATCATGACGCTCTTGCGACCCGGCGTGGGCACGGCCTCGTTTTCGTCGACATCATAGGTCTTGTAGTGGTATGCCGTGGTGCCAGGGAACTCGGCGGCACAGGTGTCGACCGTCTTGAACGCGGGCACGATGCCAAGCTGCTTGCGGCGAGCACGCACCTCAAGCTCATCAGCCCCGGTCAGATGCCCGATCTGCACATCGGACAGGCCCATGCGTTTCAGCAGGCGGAACGCTTGCGCATCAAGGCGGTCGAGCGACATCCCGCGAAGGTTCTCCTCGACGGTGACGATATCGCGCATGCGATCGATGAACCATGGGTCGATGCCCGTGGCGTCATGCAAGCGCTGCGTGCCCCACCCGCGGCGCAACGCTTCTGCCATGTAGAAGATGCGGTCTTGCGTGGGGCTCCCGACCAGCTCATCGAAGCCATCCTGCTCCAATAGTTCCTTGCATTTGCCGTCGGCGTTCAAGCCGGCGCGCCCGTTCTCCAGCGAGCGCATTGCCTTGCCCAGCGCCTCCTCGAACGTGCGCCCGATCGCCATGACCTCCCCCACAGCCTTCATACGCGTGGACAGCACGTCGTCGGCGCCCTGGAACTTCTCGAACGCGAAGCGAGGAACCTTCACCACGCAGTAGTCGATGGAAGGCTCGAAGCATGCAGGCGTGGCCTTCGTGATATCGTTGACGATCTCATCGAGAGTGTATCCGACGGCAAGGCGCGCCGCGGCCTTGGCGATGGGGAACCCGGTCGCCTTCGATGCAAGCGCGGAAGAACGAGAAACGCGGGGATTCATCTCGATGACCACCATGCGGCCGTTTTGCGGGTTGACGGCGAACTGCACGTTCGATCCACCTGTTTCCACGCCCACCTTCTCAAGGATGGCCAGGCTTGCCGCGCGCATGCGCTGGTATTCCACGTCGCTGAGCGTTTGAGCAGGGGCGACGGTGATCGAATCGCCCGTGTGCACGCCCATGGCGTCAAGGTTTTCGATGGAGCAGACGATGATGCCGTTGCCGGCTTTATCGCGCATGACCTCCATCTCGTACTCTTTCCAGCCCTCGATGGACTCCTCGACGAGCACCTCGCCGGCAGGCGAGAGCTCCAGGCCCTGCGACACGATCAGGCGCAGCTCCTCCTCGTTGTGCGCGATGCCGCCGCCTGCGCCGCCCATGGTGAAGCTCGGGCGCAAAACAACCGGATACCCGAGCTGGTCCACGATGGCCAGCGCATCCTCGACGCGGTACGCGTAATCGCTGCGAGCCGTTTCGATACCCAGCTCGGCCATGCACTCGTTGAACAGCTTTCGGTCCTCGCCGCGTTTGATGGCGTCAAGATCGCAGCCGATCATCTCGACCCCGTGCTGTTCCAAAACACCGGATTCCGCAAGCTCGACCGCGGCGTTGAGGCCGGTTTGCCCGCCCAAGGTGGGAAGCAGCGCATCCGGATGCTCGCGGGCGATGACCCGCTCGATGAACTCCGCGGTGATCGGTTCGACGTAGGTGCGATCGGCCATGGCGGGGTCGGTCATGATGGTCGCCGGGTTCGAGTTGACCAGCACCACGCGATAGCCCTCATCCTTGAGCACCTTGCAGGCCTGCGTGCCGGAGTAATCGAATTCGCATGCCTGCCCGATGACGATCGGGCCCGACCCGATGACCAGGATGGTTTCGATATCGTTGCGTTTAGGCATTCGCGGGCTCCTTCGCTGCTTCGGCGCCGAACCGCCAGCCGGCCAAGCGGTCGACGGCGATGTCGATGTCCAGATAATCCTTACGTCCCTCCATCAAGCGCGCGAACGCGGAGAACAGGTAATGCGCATCGGTCGGGCCCGGCGCTGCCTCGGGGTGGTACTGCACGCAAAACGCGGGGACGTCCAGAAACGCCACGCCCTCGACGGTGCCGTCGTTGAGGTTGACATGGGTGAGCCGGATGCGCCCGAAGCGCTCGTTGCGAACGACGGGGGCTACGCCTGCGCGCACCCAGAAACGCAGGTCATCGCAGTGATCTGTGTATCCGCCGGAAAGCTCGGGCACAAGCTCGCCCAAGCTGGGGAACAGCACGCCGAACCCATGGTTTTGCGCCGTGATCTCCACGCGGCGCGTGAGAAGGTTCATCACGGGATGGTTGCCGCCTCGGTGGCCGAACTTGAGCTTCTCGATATCCGAGCCCGCCGCCTTGGCGATCATCTGGTGCCCCAGGCAGATGCCGAACACGGGCACCCTCCCCAGCAGCTTTTCCACCTGGGAATAGGTGCCCGAAACCGCATCGGGGTCGCCAGGGCCGTTGCTGAGGAACACGCCATCGGGGTTCTGAGCGAGCACATCTTCAGCAGGCGTATCCCAGGGCACGCACGTCACGGAGCATCCCGCGCGGACTAGCCCCTCGAGGATGGAGCGCTTCACGCCGCAATCGTAGGCAATCACCTTGAAACGGGCAGCAGGGGCCTCGGTCAAGGCGAACCGCACGCTATCGGGCACATCGTGGGCGGTGTGCGCATAGGGGCGTTCGCAAGACACCGTGGCGGCAAGGTTTTGCCCCACGATGCTCTCGCTCGCACGCACTTTCGCCAGCAAGCTATCCACGTCATCGTCGACGGTGGAGACGATCGCGCGCTGGGCGCCATGATCGCGCACGTGACGCACGAGCGCGCGCGTATCCACGCCTTCTATGGCCACCACGCCGTTGCGTTCAAGGTATTCGCCAAGCGCCATATCGCTGCGCCAATTGCTCGGCGTTGCGCACATATCGCGAACCACGAGCCCTCGCAGTGCGGGCTTGCCCGATTGCGCGTCCTCGAGGTTCACGCCGTAGTTGCCGATCTGAGGATACGTCAGCGTGATGATCTGGCCTGCGTAGCTGGGGTCGCTGATCACCTCGAGATACCCCTCAAGCGAGGTGTTGAAGCATATCTCGCCAAAGGCCTCCCCCGCAGCACCGCACGCCGTGCCGAAGAACACGGTGCCATCTTCTAAAGCCAAAGCCGCCTTCGCGCCAACCCCCTTCGAGGTCCCGCGAAGCAGCTGTTCTGTGATGTCGCTCACATGCAACTCCTTTCGTGATGGCAAGGGCGCACCGACTTCACAAGGCCGAATCCCCACGTCGTGGGCCGAACACCATGCAATGAAAAGCCGGCCATCGCCTGCCATATTCCTTTTCGGTCTCTCCGTACCGCCCTTAAAGGACTTCGAGGAGTATACATCTGAATAGCTGTTTCGCTTTTTGTTATGCAGCTTTATTACCTATTGTTAACGTAATATGCATTGGAATTGACTGCCGATGTTGTGCAGGCGCACATAAACCCCTGGTGGGACGCGGATTTCGGCTCGCTTTCCCATTGAGGGGAACCTCCCATACGTAGTAGGATGTTCGCTATACGGGGAAATATTCCGGAATCGGGAAGGGGAAACCGATGGGGATCGATGAACAGGCGGCAAGCCAACCTCCAGGTGCGATGCGCGGCGCCATCGTGGGAACGGTGGCTTTGGTGACGGTGTTCGCGGCCGCCTCCGCGCCCATACCGCTGTACGCCACGTGGCAGCAACAGCTGGGTCTTTCCGCCTCCGACGTTTCCATGACCATCGTCATGTACCTGTTCGGCGTGCTTTCCGTCCTGTTCTTCGCCGGATCGCTGTCGGACGCATCCGGGCGCAGGCCCACAGTGGGCGCCGCGCTTGCCTGCGGCGTTGCCGGCTGCCTGCTGTTCATCGGCCTGTCAAGCGGCCCCATGCTGCAATTCGCCCGTTTCGTGCAGGGCGTTTCCTGCGCGCTTTCCATGAGCGCCACCTCTGCGTTCGTGATCGACTGCACCTCGGAGCGCCATCGCACGTTCGGCATGACCATCGCAAGCACGGGGTACCTGATTGGGCTTACCGTGGGATCGCTGGGCATCGGGTTTTTCGCCACCGTTTCCACCGCCTACTGGCAGGTGTTCGCCGCGATGGCCGTAATCATGCTTGCCACGATGCTCGCCCTTCCCTTCACGCCCGAAACGGTGCACAACCGTATCACCTGGAAAAAGGCCGTTAAACCGATGACGCACGTGCCGGCGCATCTTCGCAAGCTGCTCCCCATCGTGGCCGGCGGCTATATCTCCACCTGGTCGGTCGGCTTCTTCTTCCAATCGCTTTCCACGCCGGCTTCGGTCGACTACTTCGGGGCAACCGATCCGCTCATCCCGTCCCTCGTGCTTGCCTTGGCCATGGCCCCGAGCGCGCTCGGAGGCCCTGTTTCAGCACGCATGGGCACGCGATCCTCAATGATCGTCGGCTACATCATCATGTTCGGCGCGATCGTGGCTCTAGGGGTTTGCATGGTTTTGGGGCTTTTGGTCCCCTATCTGGTGCTCGAGGTGGTGTTCGCGGTCACTACGGGCATGATCCTGTCATCGAGCCTGCATATGCTCATCAGCGCATCGACGCCGCAGGAAAACGCCAGTGTGGTAACGCTCGCCAACTTGACCGGTTACGTTGGGTCGACCGTGGTCTCGACCATTCAGACGGGTCTCACCGCCACATTCGACCTGGCAACCGTGTACGCTTTCATCGCGCTTCTTGCCGCCATCTCGATCGTGCCGGGGTGCATATCGATGGCCAAACATCAACGATAGCAGGTAGCGAACAGCCCGTCGCTTGCGGGGCGCAAGCGCCTTGACGCTGTCCCGATGCAACGCGACGAGCCTACAATGACGAGGAGGGGACATGACCGAAGTCTGCCACGCATCGAATGCGAAAGACCTGACAAGCGCCATCATCGCGGCGTGCGCCATGCTGCTGACCTTCGCCGCGGTGGCGGTGCCCGTGCCGTTGTACGCCGAGTACAAGATAGCCCTGGGGCTGACCGATGCCGACATCTCGCTGACCATGGTTTCCTATCTCACCGGCGTTCTAACCACGTTGTTCATAGGCGGTTCGCTCTCCGATGCGCTCGGTCGCAGGCCGCTCGTGGCCGCCGCCCTGCTATTCGGCTCGCTAGCCTGCGCGCTGTATATCTGGCTTCCCAACGGAGCCGCCTTGCAGATCGCCCGTATGGTGCAAGGCGTGTCGTGCGGCCTCACCATGAGCGCGACCTCGGCTTTCATGCTCGATTGCACCTCGCAGCGCTATCGCACCTTCGGCACCACCATCGCCAGCACCGGCTGTTTGATCGGCATGATGATCGGGTCTTTGGGCATCGGCATCTACGCCACGTTCTCGCGCAACTATATCCCCATGTTCGCCGTGCTCATCGTGCTGATGATGATCAATGCCGTCCTGCTTCCACTTGCACAGGAAACGGTCACGCATCGGATCACCATCCGCAAGGCCATCAAACCGCTCGTGCGTATCCCGAAGAACCTTCGCCCGGTATTCCCGCTTGCCGCAGGATGCTATATCGCGGCATGGGGCACCGGCGTGTTCTTCCAATCGCTGTCAACCCCTGCCGCCGTGACGTATTTCCAATCCACCGACCCGCTGATCCCCGCGCTCATGTTTGCGCTGGCCATGGCCCCGAGCGCGCTGGGTGGGCCCATGTCCGCCCGCACCACCACGCGATTCGCCGTATACGGCGGCACGGCGCTGCTGTGCATCAGCTACGCGATCTTGTGGGTTACGCTCACGAAGGGCATGACGGTGCCGTTCCTGATCGCCGACGGCGTGTTCAGCGTTTCCACCGGCATCCTCCTGTCCGCCAGCATGCATATGCTCATCAGCTACAGCGACCCCGCTGACAGCGCCAGCGTGGTATCGCTCATCAACTTCACCGGCTATGTGGGCTCCACGGTGGTGAGCATCGCCATGAGCACCATCGCCAACACCTTGGCTTTGAGCACCGTTCTTATGGTCGGTTTCGCCATCTCGATGGTGTTCATGATCCCCGGTTTCGCGACGAAGGCGCTGCGCAAATAACGCTGATATGCGGCAGCGGAGCCTATGGCGCGACAGGATGCCATGGCCGTGCGACAAAACTACAGGGCCATGCCGTGATCCGAATGGCGTTCGACGCCGACCGCTAGAGCATCGGCTTGCGAACGCGTTCGCTCGCCACCGAGAACGCGCGACCGCGCGCAAGCTGACCGCCGAGAATGCAAAAAGGGATGCCCCAGATTCGATCCGGGGCATCCCTTCGTTGTATACGCTGGTAAAGCTCAACGCTATTCGACGATCTTGCCGTCCTCCATGGTGGCGTAGCCGCCGACGTACACGTCGGTTGCGCGACCGGTGAGCTGAGCACCTATAAAGCCGGAGTTCTTCGCCTTGCTGCAGAAATCCGCAGCGTCGACGGTCCAGGCGGCCTCGGGGTCGATGACCGTCAGGTCGGCGGTGCTGCCGGCCTCGAGGGCCACGCGCTCCACGCCCAGGATGGCGCGCTGGTTGGCGCCCATGAGCTCGGTCATGCGCTCCCAGGAGATCTTGCCGGTGGCGACCAGGTTGGTGATGACCAGGCCCAGGCTGGTCTCCAGGCCGATCATGCCGAACGGCGCCAGCTCGAACTCGCGATCCTTCTCCCATGCGGTGTGCGGGGCATGGTCGGTGACGATGGCGTCGACGGTGCCGTCGATCACGCCGGCGATAAGGGCCTCGGCATCGGCAGCCGTGCGCAACGGCGGGTTGACCTTGAGGGCCGTGGAGTAATCGTCGCCGATGTTATCCTCAGTGAGGAACAGGTGATGCGGGGTGACCTCGCAGGTGACCGGCAGGCCCTCGGCTTTCGCAGCGCGAACCATGTCAAGGCCGCGCGCGGTGGAGATGTGCTGGATGTGCAGCTTGCAGCCGGTCAGGCGGCACAGAGCGATGTCGCGAGCGATCTGCAGCTCCTCGCCTTCGGCCGGCCAACCCAGAAGGCCCAGGCGCGTAGAGGCGACGCCCTCGTTGACCTGGCCATCACCGACAAGGTCCTCGTCCTGGCAGTGGCTCATGACCACGCGGCCGAACTGGCTGGCGTAATCCATGACGCGGCGCATCATGCCGGCGGCCTGAATGCCGCGGCCGTCATCGGTGAACGCGACGGCGCCGTGTGCGGCCATGTCGCCCATCTCGGAGAGCGTCTCGCCCTTCAGGCCCTGCGAGCAGGAGCCCGACACGTGCACACGGCACTTGCCGGCCTGGGCGGCGATGGACTTCACATACTCGACGGCAACGGCGTTGTCGACGACCGGGTTGGTGTTGGGCATGGCGCAAACAGCCGTGAAGCCGCCATGGGCTGCGGCGCGGGTGCCGCTGGCGATGTCTTCCTTCTGCTCGAAGCCCGGCTCGCGCAGATGCACATGCATATCCACCAGGCCCGGGACGACGATCTTGCCGGCCAGGTCGCGCTCGACGCCCTTCTCCAGGGAAAGGCCCTGGCCGATCTCGACGATCTTGCCGTCGCGGATGAGGATGTCGGCGGTTTCGTTCAGACCGACCTGCGAGTCGATCACGTGCGCGTTCTTAAGCAGTAATGCCATCTTCGCTCCCTCCAAGCAGCAGGTACAGGGCGGCCATGCGGGTCAGGATGCCGGCATAGACCTGGTCAAGGATGACCGAACGCTCCGGGTGGTCGGCCATAAAGGAATCCAGCTCGACGCCACGGTTGATGGGGCCGGGATGGCACACGATGCAGTCAGGGCGCATGAGCTTGTTGCGCTTCTCGGTGAGGCCGTAGAGCATGTTGTACTCGCGCAGGCTGGGGTACGGCGCGCCCTCGAGGCGCTCGCGCTGGATGCGCAGCATGTACACGACGTCAAGCTCGGGGAGCACCTCGTCGATGTTGTGCGAGACGTGGTCGACGCCGAGCACCTCGGGGCGTGCGGGCAGCAGCGTGGGCGGGGCGATGGCGGTGACCTCGCAGCCCATGATCTTCAGGGCCGGGATGAGGCTGCCGCACACGCGGGAGTGTCCGATGT
>OGRN01003601.1_pt1 | contig 10864 bp, 8 predicted proteins | sample 1553401 | NCBI WGS metagenome assembly OGRN01 (sample SAMEA2580096, study PRJEB22360) | human gut metagenome | biome: human gut; feature: human-associated habitat; material: faeces | place: Denmark | collected 2008/2010 | reverse complement strand
CAAGCCGATCGTCTGCGTCGACGGCGAGGGCCGTCCGCTCGGCACGATCCGCGAAGGCGACGTCGTGATCTTCTTCAATTTCCGCAACGACCGTGCGAAGGAACTGACGATCGCACTGACGCAGCAGGATATGCCCGAGTTCGGCATGAAGCGGCTGCCGCTCTATTATTGCTGCATGACGCCTTACGATGCGAAGTTCGAGGGATTGCACATCCTGTTCGACAAGGAGAACGTCGTCAATACGATCGGCGAGTATGTGTCGAAGCAGGGACTCAAGCAGTTGCGCATCGCCGAGACGGAAAAATACGCCCATGTGACGTTCTTTCTCAATGGCGGTCGCGAGGAGACTTTCGAAGGAGAGGAGCGGATTCTGGTTCCGTCTCCCAAAGTGGCCACTTACGACCTGCAGCCCGAAATGAGCGCTTACGAGGTGAAGGACAAACTGGTGGCCGAACTGAACAAGAAGAAGTTCGATTTCATCTGCCTGAACTTCGCCAACGGCGACATGGTGGGGCACACGGGAGTTTACGATGCGATTTTCAAGGCGGTTAAGGCCGTCGACGCTTGCGTGCACGACGTGGTCGAGACCGCCAAGGTCAACGGGTACGAGGTCGTGCTGATTGCCGATCACGGCAATGCCGACCATGCCGAGAACGCGGACGGAACGCCCAATACGGCCCATTCGTTGAATCCGGTTCCTATTATCGTCGTTTCGGACCGGGTCAAGAGCGTGCGTAACGGGGTATTGGCCGACGTGGCTCCGACCGTGCTGAAGCTGATGGGGCTGCCTCAGCCTGAGGAAATGACCGGAAAAGCGCTGATCGAAATGTAGACTGTTGTTTTGGAAGCCTGAAAATGTTTACGCGGGAGGCCCGAAGGGCCGGCCTCCTTTAAAAATGAGGTGAGGGTAAATGGCGTATGTCACTATGACTGCGATTTAATGCTATTTGTCAGGAGGAGGTCAAGCGTTCAAACCGCACGAAAAGGCATAGTTCGGAAGGAGTTGCGTTACCAAATCGTTACCGCAATCTCTTTCCGGATTTTGCTTTTAATGTATTGATTATCCGTTTCTTGCATCGGGTTTCATAATCTCGGATAACTCTAAGTCATGTATCATTGCAAAAAGTTTTTAGAGTTATGGCAAGAAGCACTTTTAAGGTCCTGTTCTATCTGAAACGACAGGCCGAGCAGAACGGCAAAACCCCCATCATGGGACGCATTACCATCAACGGAACGATCTCGCAGTTCAGTTGTAAACTATCTATCTCGCCCAAGCTGTGGGATACCAAAGCCAACAAAGCCACAGGTAAAAGCGTCGTGGCCCAGCGCATCAACGAGAAGCTGGAGAATATCAAGACCAATATCGGAAAGCAGTACCAGCGTATCTGCGACAGGGATTCGTATGTCACTGCCGAGAAAGTCAAGAACGCATGGCTGGGTTTCAGGGACGGGTACCAACTCCTACTGCAAACATTCGATGAGTACCTGAATGATTTCGAGAAGAACCGGGTAGGTAAAGACCGTAAAGCCTCCACGTTGGAAAACTACCGTAAGCAGTACCGACGCCTTGCCGCGTTTCTGCAATATGAGTATAAGGTAGAGGATATACCTTTCAGGGAACTTAAGCGGGAGTTTATCGAAAAGTATGTCGTATATCTTTCTACCGTTCGGAGGATGTTGCCGGGGACATTGCCCAATGCGATAAAGAAACTAAAACTGATGAACTATACGGCCTTTAAGAACGGATGGATTGCTTCAGACCCTTTCGCTGGATTTAGAGTGGTGGGTAAGTATCGCGACCGCCGTTTCCTGTCCGAATCGGAATTGCAAGCGGTCATGGACGTGCAAGTTCCCAATTATAAAACTGCCATTGTACGTGATATCTTCGTATTCTGCTGCTTCACGGGTTTGGCCTATGCCGATGTACAGAAACTTTCCCATGATGATATTCACACGGATGAACGGGGCGATATGTGGATTATCGACAATCGGGCAAAGACGGGTACGCAATTCCGGGTCAAACTCCTACCTGTAGCCAAAAGTCTCGTTGAAAGGTACAGCCGCTTGCGGTTACCGGATAATAAGGTGTTTCCGGTCAAGGACTGTGCTTCGATGGATATGTCTCTGCGTCATGTAGCGCGTCATGCAGGATTGTCGTTCAATCCGACGATGCATTGCTCGAGGCACACATTTGCAACTACAGTTACTCTGTCTCAGGGCGTGCCGCTGGAGACGGTCAGTAAGATGTTAGGCCACAAGCATATCACCACCACGCAGATTTATGCCAAGATCACGAATGACAAGATAGGCCGGGATATGGATATGCTGACCGAAAAAATAGCAGATAAGTTCAAAATGGCTCGATAAATACCTTAAATATTCGTGTTGAGCACACTGGATTCTTAACTAACAAAGAGAGTATCCTATTAATGCTATTTCAACATCCTCCTTTATATAATAAAACCGTCTCATGATACATTGTGAGGCGGTTTTAGTTTCCTAATACACTATACAAATAGAGTCTTTATTAGAGTTTATCTGAGCATTCTGCACATTTGGTCGATGCAATGGCGTTTCTGTTCCATGTTCGGGTGGACGTATAAATTGAGTGTAGTGCTGATATTGGAATGTCCGAGCAGTACACTTACGGTTTTGTAGTCGCACTTGCTTTCGATGCAGCGGGTAGCGAAGCTATGCCGTAGACCATGGAATTTCATTGCGGGCAATACGTATCGGGGAGATTTGTGCGTTAACGTGAGACGATTTGGATGTCGAAAACGAAGTTATCCTTGTTCGAAGAACAATTCAATGCATTGAGGTAATTTTCAACACTCCGAAAACTCCATTCGAGAAATTCCGATGACAAAAGACTTGCAGAAAATGTTCGCCCTATCAAAAAGTTGTGAACGGGAATTTTTACGTCCTGCCGAATGATCCGACGTCGGCCGAACCGCGCGCATATCGAAACTATTACAGACAATTTATGCAATCGCTCGGACTGCCTACTTAGACATAGTAAATACCCAGATTCTTGAACGTAAGATGAGATTGGACATATTCCATGATTTGCTTTTGATGCGAACGACTTAAAATATCTATTGACTGTTTGTCGCGTTCGGTCGGAAACTTTATATCTATCTGACGATATTCCATCATTTGTTTTTTGATACCGAAACGCGTCCTCGTTTTCAGAACGATCAAAATCACCTTGACGATTTTCTGGCTTAATCCTTCGTCGAGTTTACGAAATACGAAGGTTTGTACGTCCTGTTCTTCGACCAGCATTATTTCACCAAACGATGGCAAAATATGATTTTCGATTAATAGTTTGCAGGCCGAAAAGATCGAACGCTTTGCATGCTGTTTCTTACCCTCTATTCTCAGCGTGACGATTTCCGATAGTTTGGTCGCTGCCGGCATAGCTTAAAAGGTTTCGGACACGCCGATCCGTACCCTACCTTGCTCGCCGGATCGACGAACCTGATCTTCCGACAAACCGAGACTTCATTTATGCGTCGATCCGAAGTTTCGGAGGAATATTAAAAAATCACATCATGACAACCATTCAAGTAAAATTGCGTCATCCCGGCGTACAGGGTAAGGCCGGCACGATCTACTATCAAATCACCCATCGCCGTAAGACACGCCGGATCGCTACATGCCTTCGGATCGCACCCGAACACTGGCTGCCGGCGGCGCAACGCATCGCCCCTGCAATCTCGCAGACCCCGGAGGGACGTCTGCTACGGCACCGTATCGAGCACGACATCGCATCGTTACGCCGTATCGTTCGGGAATTGGACACGCAAGGGAACGGTTACGGACCGGACGACATCATCATGCGATTCCGTATCATGGAACAGCGCATAATGGTAGCCGAATCGATGCGGCGCGAGATCGACGAACTGACGAACAGCAACCGCCTCGGAACGGCCCGGAACTACCGGCGGGCGTTGAACAGTTTTATGAGTTTTCTCGGGGCAAAAGACATTCCTTTTTCGGCCGTAACCGAATCCCTGATCGACGAGTACAACGGCTTTTTGATTCGGCGGGGCGTCGTGCGCAATACCGTATCGTTTTACATGCGTATTCTCAGAGCCGTTTACAATAAAGCCGTCCGCAAGTACGGTATCGAGCAGACCTATCCGTTCCGGCATGTCTATACCGGAATCGACCGTACCCGCCAGCGGGCTATCGACGAACGTTTCATCGCCAAGCTGTGGAGGCTGGATCTGACCGATGCCCCCTCTCTCTCGCTGGCACGCGACCTCTTTATTTTCAGTTACTGCGCGCGCGGCATGGCTTTCGTCGACATGGCCTATCTGCAAACGAAAAATATCCGGGACAATGAAATCGTCTACACGCGTCGCAAAACCGGGCAACCGCTACGCATCCGCATCGAACCGTGCATGCGCGAAATTATCGTCCGGCATGCGGCGGCGACTTATCCATCTTACCTTTTCCCGATTCTGCGGACAACGAAACCTGACAAGGCCTTTTCCCAGTATCAGACGGCACTGAATCGCTACAACCAGCAATTGAAGGAGCTGGCACAACGCCTGAACCTGAAGGAGTCGCTCTCTTCCTATGTAGCCCGGCACAGCTGGGCCACGGCTGCACGAAAACACAACATCCCCCTTTCCGTTATCAGCGCGGGGATGGGGCACACTTCGGAACGAACGACCCTGATCTATCTGGCTTCACTGGAGAATTCGGCAATAGATGCTGCCAATCAGAAGATTACGGCTGCTTTGAATAAAAACGTCTCTATGCAAGAAACCATAAGCGGAGATAAACAGTTGGTAATGAATAGGCATGTTGTATAAAATGCCGCATTGTTACATTTATTTGCAACGTAAACACAAACATTTTACACAGATGGCGAACGGCATAGCAAAACGATAGCTTGATATCGGCAGATAAGCACCATTATGAATGTATTTATTTTGTTTTTAATATGTTGCACTGATACGGATAAATATTTTTTCGATCCGACGACTTGTCCATTGTTGTTTTTTTATATATGTTTGTAATCGCATTATGTGGTTTCTTGCATAGAGACCATGCGAAACGGGATCATCTCGTTAGGGTATTTACATGCCGCAAACGCAGAAAGACGCATAGTGTGAAATGAACGGAAGGCAAGTTTGAAATTTTCATTATTACCTTTCGGTTAATAACTAAGTATTTGATATATCGAAGATTACACAATCCGTTCGATATGGCGGAGGAGTGTCTGTAACTGAAAAAAGCGACTGTTTTTTGGAAGCGAATATAGATACTTTGGAAGGGGAGACCAAGGACATTCCCGAGTTGGCCGAACGCTTTGCACGCAGAAGAAACAGCCAAGCCGTAAGGTGGTACGTGCTGACGCTTCCTTCCTGTCACCGGGGACCGGCCGTCGGTCTGCAAAGGGAACTGGACCGCCGCCTCCGTTGCGGCGAGCCGGGATTCGAGTTCTTCGCTCCCTCGTACGTAGAAGTGAAGGACGAGGAGGGACATTTCGTCCGTACCCGCCGTCCGTTGCTTTACAACTATGTTTTTGTCCGCTCGTCGGAAAGCGAGATATATCGGATGAAGCAGGAATTGCCTCAATACAACTTCCTGCCGCGAGTGCGGGAAGGGCTACGCGGATACTATCCTTACCTGTCCGACGAGGCGATGCGCAACCTGCAATGGGTTGCACGCTCCTACTGCGACGAGCTACCTGTCTATATGCCCGAAACGGAGAGGCTCGCCAAAGGCGACCGCATCCGTATTATCGCGGGGAGATTCAAGGGTGCTGAGGCACGCGTAGCGATCCGACCCGGCGGAGGACGGAAAGATGTCGTCGTATGCGTAGAGAACTGGATGTGGGTTCCGCTGCTGCACGTTCGTCCGGGAGAGTACGAGATCATCGCTCTGCACGAGGGCGGAAAACACGTATATACCCGGCTGGATAACGACCGGTTGCAGGAAGGCCTGCACGAGGCTATGGGGCGCTGCTTCTCCCCGGGAGGCGCGACGGACGAAGATCGCGCCTTGGCGGCCGAAACGATCAGACAATACGGCCGACTGCAAGTAGACAGCGATGTGTTGCGCAGCAAACTCTACTCCATACTGCTTCCGGCCTACACGTTGCTCGGGGAGAGGAAAGAGCGCGAAAAGCTGATCGGGACGATCCGACACCTGCTTCCGCTCGTCCATGCAGAACAGGCTCGTGCGAATTTGCTCGTCACATTGTACGGATGCGCGGATAGCAGTCTTGATTACGAACGGGCCCACGAGATCGTCGAACGATGGAAAAGGGAAGAATCTCCCAAGAAAAGCAAGGCGCGTCTGATCCGGTGGCTGGACGATTACGACCGCTGGCTGGGCCACTGAGTGCAGCATGCTTTTACACGCTTGTATATGCTTGATTTTCCGAATCCCTGCTTCAGGTATGGTTCTCGGACTCGCTTGGAAAACGAATACGGAATAAATCGGTAGCTAAACTCGATCAAAACATCACTTTAAGTCAGAGAAGTCAGTATGCGACAACCCGTGGAAAACGCAGAAATCATGGCTGGAGGACCGCTACGAAATACCGAGGCCGAACCTTCGGGAGTCCGTCTGATGGCCTTCTTGGCAGCTCACCGAACGGAAGTGCTCGCTCGGGAACAAAATAACGAGCGATTCATCCACTTGTATGGCACAGGGGGATACTGGGCGGCTTTCGAACGATCCGCCTACCAGCTATGCCGGTTGTTTCCCCGAAACGAAACCGCGGTTTTCCATTTCGCGGCTTATCCTTTTCCCGTCGTCATGGCATCTATTGCGGACGGCGAGCTGCGGGCCTACTCCCGGAGACACATACTGCGGACCGTTGATCCCGATCATAAAGTGCTGACGGTTCCGGTCCTCGCGCCCGAGGCATACAAACGATGGCGTGGCGAAAAAATAGAAGAATTCGCGTAACGAGATACTTTGCTCATTTCACGAACGGCATTGCTCGTCCATGAGATATCGCGGAGAACCGGTTGTTCGGAGAGCGAATGATTTGTATAACATGGAAACGATAATCGACCGGCCTGTATCCGAGGTCCGGCGCAGGCCGTCCGGGCACAGTAACCGTTTTTACTTAATCATCCTATGAAAGGTATCGTATTGGCCGGGGGGTCGGGGACGCGTCTGTACCCGATCACCAAGGGGGTTTCCAAGCAGTTGCTGCCGATCTACGACAAGCCGATGATCTACTATCCGCTGTCGGTTCTGATGCTGGCCGGAATCCGGGACATTCTGGTGATCTCCACGCCGTGGGACCTGTCCTCGTTCCGGCGGCTGCTCGGAGACGGGTCCGACTACGGGGTCCGTCTCTCCTATGCCGAGCAGCCGTCTCCCGACGGACTCGCGCAGGCGTTTCTGATCGGAGAGGAGTTCATCGGGGACGAGGCCGTATGCCTCGTTCTGGGCGACAACATCTTTCAGGGGGTGGGCTTTCCCGCTCAGCTGAGGGAGGCCGTCGGCACGGCCGAGCGGGAGGGCAAGGCGACCGTTTTCGGATACCGGGTAGACGATCCCCAGCGGTACGGCGTGGCCGAGTTCGACGAGCAGGGGACATGCCTCTCGATCGAGGAGAAGCCCGAATATCCTAAATCGAACTATGCCGTAGTGGGACTGTACTTCTACCCGAACAGGGTGGTCTCCGTGGCCAAATCGATCGAGCCCTCCTCCCGCGGGGAGCTGGAGATCACCTCGGTGAACCAACGGTTTCTCGCCGACGGAGAACTCAAGGTGCAGACCCTCGGACGCGGCTTCGCTTGGCTCGACACCGGTACGCACGACTCGCTTTCGGAGGCGTCGATCTTCGTCGAGGTGCTCGAGAAGCGGCAGGGGGTCAAGATCGCCTGTCTGGAGGAGATCGCCTACCGCAACGGATGGATATCCGAAGAGAAACTGCGAGAGGTGGCCGGGCCCATGGTCAGGAACCAGTACGGACAATATCTGCTCAAGCTGCTCGCAGAGGTCGGCCGCGACGGGCGTTGAACGGAAAACGGACGCTTATTTCAGGCACGACACGCAAGCCGTCTCCGTCCCGAATCATATGCCCTGACGTACCGGCTTTCGCGCGCGAGCTTTCTTCCGTCGGCAGAGACCTCGTGGCCGGAAACGGTCGGAGACACGGTCTGTGAGCCTCAAGCCGCGGCTGGGAGATATCGCAACTCCGGGGCGGGTATGTTCGCCACATAATGAGATATATGATTGCCGTATCCGTCCTAACGGAATAGGATGCCTCCGACGAGGCGGCGGCTCGGGTGCAGGCCGGCTGCCCGACCGGCCGGACAGGAGCCGGCATTCCGGGCCGATCCGACATCCGAACGCAACGATCTTCCGGTCCGCAACGCTCGGTTTCCGATCCGGGCGAACGGAAAGCCCCCGGCGGGCTGCAATTCCGGCAACGCGCCGAAAAACGAGAGAGAAGAAGCAAGACGAATTCCCCGGGCATTGTATTATCCGTCCGGAGATGTACCGCGCCCCGGGCGACAGAACCGGAAATGCGGCCGGGGAGAGAGCGGAGCGTCCGCGAGTTCGGGAGCGAGGAAGGCTCGTGCGACCGGTCTCCGGGTTACGCAAGATCGGTCCTTCCCGACAGAAACGCCGGACGAACCCGGAATATCTGTCAAACCCGATTACACACTTTGTTACACCAGCCGTTCTAGGAGGTGTTTTCGGCTCATACTTCCCGATGGCTGGAAACCCTCTGGCATGGAGCCGGCTGGAAAATGCTTGCACTTGGCACATTCGGTATATTAATGCATATAATCGGTCTGCCAAATACTTTTCCATACCGAAACCCGGATAAAAAACAGGGTTCATTCTTATGAAAGTTATCGAAACAGCGCTCGAGGGGGTCGTAATCCTCGAGCCCGAGTTGCACCGCGATGCGCGGGGATACTTCTTCGAAAGCTACTCACAGAAATTGTTCGACAGATCGGTTCGGCCGGTCCGATTCGTACAGGACAACGAGTCGAAGTCCTCCTACGGGGTGCTTCGCGGGCTGCACTTCCAGAAGCCGCCGCATGCCCAGAGCAAGCTGGTGCGCGTGATTTCGGGAACCGTACTGGACGTGGCCGTGGACATCCGCCGCGGCTCGCCGACCTTCGGCCGCCATGTGGCCGTCGAGCTTTCGGGCGAAAACAAGCGTCAACTGTTCATCCCCCGCGGATTCGCGCACGGATTTGTCGTGCTGAGCGAGGAGGCTGTCTTCCAGTATAAATGCGACAACTACTACGCCCCGCAGAGCGAGGGGGCGATCGCATGGAACGACCCGCAGATCGGTATCGACTGGCGGATCGACCCCGCGAACGTGATTCTCTCGGAAAAGGACAGCCGCCATCCGAGACTGGACGAAGCACCCGAACTGTTCGACTATAATACGGACTATTACGCCTGACGATAAAACGATTGCGCGGCACAGCTGCGGGCGCCTCGCCGGACAAGGCGGCGACGGCAACGAAAGCAGCCCCGGCGACGATACTTCGCGGCTACGACGGTAGGCGCGATACTCCCCGAAGCAGGGAATCGCTTCGCTGCGCAGCCATGCCCGGCGCAGGGACCGACTGGTAGTCGGGCAATGAAATGCACGGGGCCCGGCGGATGCAGCGATCCCGGCGAGGACTCCGGCGCTTCTTACGGACAGTCGGGACAGCGGACCCGGGACAGCGACCGATCGCAGGCCGGACGGGCCAAAACGCAGGGAGGAAAAACCGAGAGAAAAGGCGTACGGCTTCCGGCCACGGCAGAGCAATAAGTTCTCTGCTTTCGGCAGGAGATTGCGGGCGCGGGCAGCGACGGCGAGACGCAGAGAAGAGAAAAGCCGCGGTGACGGCACCGGACCGTTTCCTCCGGCGCGCAAGCGGCACAAATGCACATAGACAAAACCATGCAGAAATCAAGCGAGAGAATCACGGTGCTGGTCACCGGAGCCAACGGGCAACTCGGGCGCGAGATGCGTCGTGCGGCGGCGGGCAGCGCGGACCGGTACGTCTTCACCGACGTGGCCGAGCTGGACATCGCCGATGCCGATGCGGTCGGACGCACGGTGCGGGAAGAGAAGGCGGACGTGATCGTCAACTGCGCGGCCTATACGAACGTAGACCGGGCAGAGGAGGACGAGACCGCGGCGGACCTGCTCAACCATCGCGCCGTGGCAAACCTGGCCGCCGCAGCCCGCGAACGAGGGGCCGTGCTGATCCACATATCGACGGACTACGTCTTCCGGGGGGACAAGAGTACGCCCTACGCCGAGGACGACCCGACCGACCCGACGGGAGCCTACGGACGCACGAAGCTGGCTGGCGAGCGCGCCGTGCAACAGAGCGGTTGCCGCTACCTGATCTTCCGCACCGCATGGCTCTACTCCGAGTTCGGGAACAACTTCCTTCGAACGATGCTCCGCCTGACCGCCGAGCGCGACAGCCTGAGCGTCGTGTTCGATCAGGTCGGCACGCCGACCTATGCAGGAGATCTGGCCCGTGCGATCTTCGAGATCGTGCAGGGGCGGAAGTACGACGGCCGGGAGAGCGTATACCACTTCTCCGACGAAGGAGTCTGCTCGTGGTACGACTTCGCCCGAGCGATCGCCGGGTACGCGGGCCATACGGGATGCGACATCGGGCCGTGCCACAGCTCGGAGTTCCCCAGCAAGGTCCGCCGGCCGAGCTTCTCCGTGCTGGACAAAACCAAGGTAAAGCAGACCTTCGGCATCCGGATACCGCACTGGACCGAATCGCTGAAGGCATGTATCGAGAATCTGAAAAACAGCGAGTCATGACAACGTACAAGCGCAATATACTGATCACGGGCGGTGCCGGCTTCATCGGGAGCCATGTGGTGCGCCTGTTCG
>OGRN01003597.1_pt1 | contig 10872 bp, 10 predicted proteins | sample 1553401 | NCBI WGS metagenome assembly OGRN01 (sample SAMEA2580096, study PRJEB22360) | human gut metagenome | biome: human gut; feature: human-associated habitat; material: faeces | place: Denmark | collected 2008/2010 | reverse complement strand
CCACATCGTAGAGCTGCTCCTCGGTCAGAACGCCGTCAAAATCAACGGTAATGACATCACTTCCCATATGGAATCCAACGTTGTTGAAACCGTAAATCCGATGCACGATACCTGACACGATATGCTCTCCGCAGTGATTCTGCATATTGGAAAAACGTTTTTCAAAGTCAAGTTTTCCAACTACCGTTTTGCCCGGCTCGAGCGGTGCTTCCACGGTATGCCAGATTTCGCCGTCGATTTCCTGTACATCCGTTACAAAAATTCCATCCAGTGTTCCCTCATCTGCCGGCTGGCCGCCGCCCTCCGGGAAAAATGCGGTCTGATCCAGCAGCACGCGGTACATGCCGCCCTCGCAGACGCTCCGTTCTACGGTTGCCTCAAATTCACCCAGGTACGCATCCTGATCAAATAATCTTGTTGTGCTCATAATTTTTCCTCTTTTCCGTCTATTCGTTTACAATGTCAATCTGGCACATTTTCATAGCTTCCAATGCATTTTTATGGCTCTGCGGCGTTACGCCCGCGCACGCGGATGCATCGACCGAAATCGGCACTTCCGGATAAAATGCTTTCAGCAGCATGGCATTGGAAATCACGCAGATGTCGGTGCAGAGTCCCACGAGTTCAATGGATTCCGGCACGCCGCCTGCCAGTTTTTCGATCTCCTCCGGCAGATTTTTTGCACCGAAGGTGATTTTATTCATCACCACGGCCTGTTTTTTCTCCGCCATTTTCCGAATTGTATCCTGCAGTGCATGACCCTTCGTTCCTTCGATACAATGCTCTACCGGAAGTTTTCTGCCCTCGGACGTTTCCAGATAATCCGCAAAATGGGTATCTCTGGTGCAGATAACAGCTCCGTCAAACGAATCCATCACCTCTGCAACGCGATCAACAATCCCGACCGCCTCTTTCGTGCCGAGACTTCCGTCGATAAAATCATTCTGCATATCTACTACAATTAATACTTTCATCTTTGTTCTCCCTTCTGGGACATTTTTTTATAAATGCTGCATCCAGCTCAGTGCCAGTGAAATCCAGCTCTGGCACTCTTCGCGTACTGCGTTCTGGTATTCATAGCTCTGTGTCTCCTCGCTTGCAAGGCCAAGGCCGTGGCCGCCGACCGGATAAATATGCATTTCTACCGGAATCTCCAGTGCATGCAGTGCTGTAAAGAACAGAATGGAGTTTTCTACCGGCACGCAGTCGTCCGGCGCGGTATGCCACAGGAAGGTCTTCGGCGTATCGAGGCTGACCTGATTCTCGAGAGACATCTCGTCTACCAGCTCATCGTACCGGTCTCCCAGCAGATTGGTGAAGGATCCGCGGTGCGCTTTCGGACCGGATGTGATAACCGGGTAGGATAACAGCAGACCGTTCGGACGAAGCTGCTCTGCGTCTACGCCAAGTTCTTCTGCAAGAAATGTTTTCTTTTTCCAGAACACACCGTACGATGCTGCCAGATGGCCGCCTGCGGAAAATCCCGCTACTACTACTTTGTTCGGATCAATATGATATTCTGCCGCATGCTCCCGCAGATGTGCAACGGTCCAGGCAAGCTGGCGGAGTGCCGTCGGATAGTGAGCTGCCGGAGCAACACTGTAATGCAGAACAACAGCGTGGTAACCGGCTCCGACAAACTTCAGCGCAATCGGCTCTGCCTCACGCTCGGACACCCATTCATAACCGCCGCCCGGACAGATCACGATGACCGGACGCACGCGTTCCGGAGCAATCTCACGCGAGTTGTCCAGAAAATACGTATATAATTTTGCAGTTTCTTCTGTATCTTTTACTTTAACATCTAATACCTGATAATTCATAAGTTCTTCCTTTCCCCCAATTTTTCCAGGCACGGCCACAGCCGCCAATTTTTACTCTGTTGTCATTATACCGTATCAGCGCAAAATATCAAGCGTATCACGCCAGTCACTTTTTTCTTTTCAAATCCAATTGCTCATAGTATAATAAATTTATATTTGCATGTTTTTGAGCGGCAAAAATAACACATAAAGGAGTATATTGCAATTATGGATTCCAATCTTATTGTCCTTACCGATCAGGACGGAAATTCTGTCCGTTTTGAGCTTCTGGATATCGTAGAATACAAGGAGGATGAGTACGCCGTTCTCTACCCGGCTGACGGCGGCGATGACGAACCGGTACACATTCTGCGCATCATTTCCGAGAATCTCGATGTCAACGAAGCCGAGTTCGAAGGCCTCGATGACGATGAATTGATCGACACCATTTATCAGATCTTCCGCGAGCGCAACGATCTGGACGACTGATTCTGCCACGCAAAAAGAGCAGCATTTTTACCTTTCACACGCCGGTAAAATGCTGCTCTGTTTGTGTTCCTGACTTTCCAGTTGCTATCTACAGTTTATACTGCATCAAGTTCCTCTGGGATAAGTATTTGATATTCGATTGCCATTTTTATTTCCTTCTGCTTATTTTCTCACATCCAGCACCTGCACATACGGGTCGTCCTTTGTGCATGGTTTCCAGTCGTCTTTTCCCTCTGCGTTCGGGTTTCCGGTTTTCATGAAATTGGTCCAGTCGTCCATCATTTCTTTGCTGAGGGCATAGTCGCCTTCGGTTTTCGGGCGCCAGCTTCGGCCCAGGGTTCCGAACATGTACCAGAGTTCGGAGGAATGGAACGCTCCGGCGTCGTCACCTAACAGGGCACGGGTGAAGTAGTAAACGTAAGCCGGTTTTCTTCCGAGTTTTTCCAGCGCAAGGCTCCAGTTGATGCATCCCTTATAGATGCCGCCGTGCTCGCCTTTTTCTTTCATCTCCGGGAACACGCCGATGTCGTCTGCGGTTGATCCGAGCATGTATGGGATGTCCTTGATTTTTCCTTCGGTTACTGCCTCGTTATAGCCGCAGGTCAGCAGGTGATTGTCGATGTTCGGCACGAAACTCAGCATTCGTGACGGATTTAATCTGCCGTACTCCTCCTGAATCTCCACAATTCTTTCCGCCGGAATCGCACGCAGTTCTTCGAGTGTTTTTGCTCCGCTAAGCTCCACAAATTCCTGGCCGATCGTTTCTGCCTCGGAAAGCGGCATATCGCGGTTCAGTCCGGTGTCGTAGCCGCCGGCGCTCTGGAAAATGGCTTTGCTGATCCAGTTTTCAGTCAGCGGAGAACTGACGAGTGTCTGTACGCTCATGCATCCCGCGGACTGGCCGAATACGGTGATATTTTCCGGGTCGCCGCCGAATGCTGCGATATTTTCTTTTACCCATTTCAGTGCTGCGATCTGGTCGAGAATCGCGTAGTTTCCGCTTCTTCCGACACCGCTCTCCTCGGACAGCCACGGATGTGCCAAAAATCCGAAAGCACCGAGACGGTAATTGATCGTAACGAGAATCACTCCGCGTTCGCAGTAAGCAGCTCCATCAAATTCGGATTCGTGGCTGAAGCCGTGCATAAACGCGCCGCCGTGAATCCAGAAAGCAACCGGCAGTTTTTCATCCACTGTATTTGCCGGTGTCCAGATGTTTAAGTACAGACAATCCTCACTCTGGTTCATACCAAATTCCGGATCGAGATAAAATTCTTTTCCATAGAAGGAGTCCGGCTCATGCTCGGTCTGCGGGCAGACGCATCCGAAATGATCCGCCTTATAAACGCCCTCCCAGCACGCCGGCTCTTCCGGCGGGCAGAATCGTTTTTCGCCTACCGGCGGCTTTGCGTACGGAACGCCGCGGAATACCGTGTAGCCGTCTTTTTGCACACCATGAACCTGTCCATATTTTGTTTTTGTCTCTGTAATTGCCATAAGTAAAAATCCCCTTTCCATTTCTTATAACTGTGATAATGGTTTTCCCTTAAGGATGCAAAATTCTGTTTTCCTATACTGATTACTTTTTCCATCCATCACACCTGCTTTCGGAATTTGTCCTTTTCTCGATTATACACTATCCTTTCCTGAATTCCAATCTTAAAACATCCTATTCGCCGCAAACGAAAAAAACAGCAACGCCAGAAACAGCACTTCCAGCACCGCTCCCAGAATGGTAATGATCTTTCCCGTCTTCTCTTTCCAGATTTTTTTCATCCCCAGATACAATAGAATTCCGATCACCGCGCCAAGCATATTATCGATCACATCCGTAATATCACTCGCGCCGATCGCAAAAATATACTGCGTCACCTCAAAAAACAGGCTCAGTCCCGATGCAAGGAGAATGCGGTTCTGGATTTCGCTGTCCGGATAGAAGGCTGAGATGCAGAGGCCGAACGGCAGAAAGACCAGCATATTTTCGATAATTTCACTAATCTGCACTTTCCCGTTCACCACAACCGACGCCGCATACGGAATCAGATTAATCCCCCGCAGGTGCGGAATTTCTTCCGGGCGCAGGGCGAATTTGAATAAAATGCACCAGACAAGTAGCGCCAGGTAAATGCCGAATACCACAAGTAATGCTTTTGATTTTTTCTCGTTTTTCCAGGTCATGTTCTTTCCTCTCTCATCTTCACTTGATAAGAGGATTCTACCAAAACATTCTTAGGATTCCGCTTCTTCTTTTCCAAAGAAATCCCAATAGATTTCCTAAGATTTTCTGATGCTCAGATTCTTTTACATTTCTTCGTCATGCCAATTTATTATATCTTTCATATCAATTATATCTTTTACATATCGCAAAAAACTGTGTATAATACTCCGTGTGCAGAGAAATGAATCAAAATGAAAATCCCATGTTCCCCTGGGACAGCAGTATTCTCCCCACTGCTGTCCCTCCTTTCAGGGAAACTGTTACTGACAGTTTTCTTTGGTGTAGACGAAAAGAGGAGGCTGTGTAGCGAACACAGCCTCCTCTTTTCTATCTTTTTCTTTTTTCTTTTTGTTTATTTCTTAATCTCATATCCGCAATACTGCATTACCAGCTCACAGAACATTGCGTTTGCCCAGGAGAACCACTCTCTGGTGTAAATGGTCGGATCATCTACGAAAACACCCTCGTGCATCAGTCCTGTACCGCCGTCGGTTGCCATCAGTTCGTGGATCATCTGATGCTTCTCCTCCTTTGTCGGTGCGGTCAGTCCCTCAATGGCTTTGGAGATGTGCCATACGTAGCGGACCGGTGTGTGCGGACTTCCAATTCCGGAAAGCTTTGTTCCGGAATAGTAGAACGGGTTTGCCTCGCTTAAGATCAGCTTTCTTGTGTTGTCAGCCACTTCCTGGCTTTCTGGCTCGTAGCCGAGATAGCTCATAGCCAGAAGGCTCGGTACATTGGCGTCGTCCATCAGATTATACTGGCCAAAGCCGTCTACCTCGTAAGCATAAACATCGCCAAGTCCCCAGATATGGGTGGTACCGTAAGTCTCGATGGCCTGTTTTACGGTCTTTGCCATCTCTTCTGCTTTCTTTGCAATTTCCTCTTTCCCGCCGACGAAATCTGCGATCTCCTTCAGATAATTCAGGACAACAACCGCAAACATGTTGGACGGGATCAGGTAACCGTAACGGCAGGAATCATCGCTTGGACGGAAGCCGGACCAGATCAGGCCGATGCCGGATTTTACCTGCGCACCTTTTCCGTCGCGGGAAAGCGTATCGGTGTAGGAGCAGTTTTTACGGATGAAGCTGTACGGGGATTTCTCCTCGTGATTCATTTCAGTCTCAAATACAGTCAGGATTTTGTCAACACCTTCCCAGAAAACCTCGTCAAACTGATCCGTTCTTCCGGTGTTCTTCCAGAACAGGTAAGAGAACTGCAGCGGATAGCAGAGAGAATCGATCTCATACTTTCTCTCCCAGATCCACGGTCCCATATCGGTCTCGTCCTTCTCCCAGCAGTTGCCGTTCGGTCCTTCGTTGAATGCGTTTGCGTATGGATCGATGTTGATGCACATGAACTGCCTGCGGATGAGACCTGCGATCAGATCAGCCAGCTCCGGGTCGTTCTGTGCCGGAACAAGGTACGGGCGAAGCTGTGCTACGGAATCACGCAACCACATTGCCGGGATATCTCCGGTGATGACGTAGGTGCTGCCATCCTCCATTTTCTTCACGGTCGTATCGAGGGTGTTGGAATAGCATCGTTCAAACATATCAACGATTTCCGGCTCGTCTTTCAGTTTTTCTCTCAGGCTTAAAATCAGTTCCTGAATGGACTTTGGTAAGGTCTCTTTCATTCTTTTTTCATCCTTTCGCTCAATTTTTCTCATTTCCCGTTATTCTGCAACAGGGCATCTCCGCAAGCGAAAATGCCCTGTTGTAGTTCTTATAAAATTAATGTATCAGACTTATTTCTGTGCGTCAATCTGTTTCTGAGCTTCTTCGCGGATGGTCTCCCAGCCTGCGGTCTCAAGCTCTGCATCGATTGTTTTTACAAGCTCTCTCGGATCCTGTGCACCGGTGAATAACTCAGAATAGTATTTCTCATATACGGCACGGCAGTTTGCAAGCTCGGTTTCGATGTTGGAGGTATCAAGGTTGAATCCAAGCATCTCAGACGGAGTTGCTTTCTCATTCAGCTCTTCTACTTCATCCCACTGGTTGAAGTCAACATCGTCTGTCTGTGTTACATTGAAGAAAGTACCCTGGGTATATCCGGCCATGCCCCAGTCAGTGGTCAGGCGGTGTACTTTATTGTCATCGGTGTACTCGAAGTCTTTTCCTTCTGCTCCATAGTAGAACCAGTCACGCACTTTGGAATCGGTGTTTACCAGGTTCAGAAGCTGAAGTGCTTTGTCCGGGTGTTTGCATCCGGAGTAGATACCATTGATGGAACCACGTACGGTTGTGTTGGAAACGACTGTGTTGCCATACTGTACTGCTGAACAATTGGCGATACCATTGTTCGGGCCCCATGTTGTTTTTGCAGCGCCGCTCCATCCCTGTGCAGCAAAGAACATTGCGTATTTGCTGGAATCATCTGCTGTCGGAGCATCTCCGTTGATGATACCTTCCTGATACATTTTACGAACAATGTCCAGGTTGGAAAGGATTTCTTCGTCATCCAGCGGATTGACAACGGTCTTGGTGTCATCGCCGTATTTAACGCCGATTGCCGGAAGTCCGGAGCTTAAATCATCGTAGTTCAGATTCAGCAGGAAGTTTGCACCATTTTTGGACATGAAGTACGGAGATCCGCCTTCGCCCTCTTTTACTGTCTTCAGAGCATCGTACAGAGTATTGAAATCTGTTACAGAGTTTACATCAATGTTATATTTGTCTGCAATATCCTGATCCCATACAAAGTACTCGGAAAGGGAGCTGTCTTTGTAGGTCGGTACGCCGTAAATTTTTTCATTTACTTCTACTGCTTTCCAGTAGTCTTCCGGAATCATGTCATACAGTTCGGAAGCGTTGTCCTTGAGCAGATCTGTAATGTCCATCAGTGCGCCGGTGTTAACCTCGGAAGAGTAACGGTTCTGGTCTGTGAACAGGATATCGAAATACTCGCCGGAGTTTGTGATAACGCTTCTTCTGTTATCCCAGTCGCCCCACGGAACGATTTCCATGTCTACATTAACGCCGATTTTCTCCTCCAGATATGGGTTAATCTGCTCAAGCCACTCATCATAATCCTTCGGCATTCCGTTACCGACCTGAATCCATTTCAGTGTAACAACTTCATCTTTTGCATCTCCCTTTGAAGAGCTGCTGCTTCCGTTGCTACTTCCGCAGCCTGCCAGCATACCGCCGGCCATAACAACAGAAAGTGCAAGAGCTAAAAACTGTTTCTTTTTCATTGTAGCATCCTCCTGATATAAAATATAGAATGTTGAAATTATCCTTAACCGAAGCCTTTTGCTTCAGTATGAGATCCATAAAGGTAAATGGTCGATCAGCCTTTTACCGCACCAACCGTCAGACCGGAAATAAAGTATTTCTGGAAGAACGGATAGCAGCATGCGATCGGGATGATGATGATGATTGCCATCGCCATACGGGCGCCCTCTTTTGGCATCGAGTTCATGTACTGTGCCGTGGTAACGCCAAGAGACGGGTTGTTTGCCATCATCTCAATATTTCTCTGTACGTGATCCAGCAGAGCCTGCAGGGAATACAGCTTGGTATCGCTGATGTACAGGGAAGACTGGAACCAGTCGTTCCAGTAACCGAAGGTGAGGAACAGAGCGATCGTTGCCATCAGCGGTTTTGACAGCGGCAGGGCGATCTTTCCGAAAATCTGGAACTGGGTTGCTCCGTCGATCTGTGCCGACTCAATGATGGATTCCGGAATGTTGGTCTTGAAGAACGTTTTACAGATAACAACGTTAAACGAAGAAACACAAAGCGGAAGGATCAGCGCCCAGATACTGTTTTTCAGGTTCAGGAACTGTGTGTTGACTACATAAGAAGAAATCATACCACCATTGAAGATCATGGGAATGAAAACGACCATGGTGAAGAATCCGCTCAGTTTGTAGGTGCTTCTGGAAAGAACGTAACCCATCAGCATCGTAAGGGCAACACCGATTACCGTACCGATAACCGTTACCGCAACGGAAACGCCAAGTGCAGTCACAATCATCTGTCCTTCCCGAAGAAGGAATTTGTAGGAATCCAGCGAGTATGCACTCGGGATAAACTGGTAGCCGTTCATCTTGATCGAATGCTCAGAAGAAATTGAGATCATGAAGATGAATACCACCGGGATAATGCAGGCCAGGGCGAGGATCACAAAAATAACATTGAAAATTGCATTTGTAGATCCCTGGATCTGATTTAAATGTGAAGAGGAAGCCAGATCAAGATCTTTTTTCTTTTTTGCCATTTTTGTACCTCCTTAAATAATCGCGCTGTCTTCATCAATCTTCTTCACAATGGCGTTGGCAAGAAGGATGGTGATGCAGCATGCAACAGACTGGAAGAATGTTGCCGCAGAAGTCATTCCGATCGGAGTAGAAGACTGCAGTGCGTTGTATACGTATGTGTCGATAGTTGCTGTCGTTTTGAAAATCGAACCGCTCGCTCCCTGGGAAAGCTGGAAGAACAGTCCGAAGTCGGAGTAAAAGACCTTTCCGACATTCAGGATGAACATCATGATAATGACGCTCTTTAAGCACGGCAGGGTGATATGCCATACCTGCTGTCTTTTGTTGGCGCCGTCCATAACGGCTGCCTCATACAGTGTTGTATCAATACCGGAAATACTGGACAGGTAAATGACCATGTTGTATCCGGTGGATTTCCACAGATACATGAAGATCAGGATAAATGGCCATACACCGGCACTCATGTACCACTGAATCGGCTCCTTGCCTGCGTTTCTCAGAATGCTGTTGATCAGACCGTTATCCTGGTTCAGGAATGCATCCAGGAAGTAGGAAGCTACAACCCATGACATGAAGTACGGGAAGAACATCATGGTCTGATATACCTTCGATGCTCTTTTGTTGTGAAGCAGACTGATCATGATAGCCAGTCCTACGGAAAACACCATACCCAGGGCGATAAATGCCAGATTATACAGGATTGTGTTTCGCAGAATGACGAACAGATCATTGGATCTGATCAGGAACGAAAAGTTTTTAAATCCGGCCCAGTCACTGTGGAACAGGTTGTAAATGAAGCTCTTTCCGCCTGTGATTTTGTAGTTCTTGAATGCAATGATCAGACCGAACATCGGCAGGAAGCAGAACAGAATGTACCAGATGGTGGTCGGCAGCGCCATGACGGTCAGCTCCGTGTCATTCTTGGTCCAGCGTCCTTTTTTCTTTTTGCTTGGTTTACTCAAGATTTTTTCCTCCTTCTCCCGATCGCTCGGGCTTATCACTTTATCCGTTTATCTTACAAACGGAATCCCGGTAAATAATCTTTCCGGGGATGCGGTATACCTCGCCGCCCTTTTTCTGCGCCTCGGAGTAGCGGTGGCAGGCGGGCGTATCCGTCTGCTTGTACCGGATGCGGGGTTCTCCGCAGTGGCCCAGCTTGATGGGTATGTACCAATTCCGCCCCCTTTTTACATAGTGCCGGCGAAAATGTCGGCAGGTTTCACAGGTCTTTTCCCCGTCCATTGCAATCACCTCCTTACATAATATATACCATTAGGTCACCATATGCAACCCACTTGTTTAAAAAAAGTGGTAATGTTATAGTACCTATATAGGAGGTATTTAAATGGCTGAATCTGTTTTGGTAAATCGTAAGAAGTTTATATCTTCTCTTGACAACAAATTGGTTGAGCCATTGAATGCGCTCTCCAAAAAGACTCGTGTTCCAAAATCTCGGCTTCTGGATGAGGCAATTGAAGATCTTTTAAAGAAATATGAAAAAAAGGACGGCTGACAGTTCAGGCGTCCTTTTTCGATTCCCGGCATTTTGCGTAGGGGCTGACGCCCCAGGGCGACCTCTCTTGCACCTATTGGCCTGTGCATTCGCGGCTCAGTAGGGGCGGCCTTTATGGCCGCCCGGCCTGCTCCGTAGGGGCCGATGCCCACATCGGCCCGCCTTATTCCGGGCTGAAACGCCTTCCATGGGAACCTTTTTCGTATCTGTTTTCTTGTCATGCCTCCGGCGGGCCCCTTTCTGAGTGGCCAGAAAGGGGCGAAAGAGCCAGTTAAGGCGGGGGATTCCGATTTCCCCCGCCTTAACAATCCACCCCTTGAAACGGCCAAGAAGGGGGAATTGCGATTCCCCCTTCTTGGAACTTCCCCCGGGCTGTTCTGCCGATGATTTTCCGGCGGCGGGGGCTTACGCTGTAACGCCCCCGCCGCACCGGCCTGGGTGGGGGGGACGGGGAGACGGCGCTGAAATGCAGGGGGCGGGGCTTGTCCCCGCCCGCAGCCGGCAAACCTGGGAAGGAGGAGAAATCCAATGATCTGCAATCTCTGCCCCCGCCGGTGCGGGGCCCTGCGCACGGAGACCGAGGGCCGGGGCGTATGCCGGATGCCGGAGGCGCCGG
>OGRN01003594.1_pt1 | contig 10881 bp, 10 predicted proteins | sample 1553401 | NCBI WGS metagenome assembly OGRN01 (sample SAMEA2580096, study PRJEB22360) | human gut metagenome | biome: human gut; feature: human-associated habitat; material: faeces | place: Denmark | collected 2008/2010 | reverse complement strand
TTTTACCGACCAGAAGATTTGTTGCTGCGGGGGGATTTGCCGCCGCCACAGGCAGACAGAGCAGCGGCAGAGCCCGCCAGAGCGCAGACCTTGAGGAAGTTGCGGCGAGAGATCAGCTTTTTCATGGTATTTTCTCCTTTTTTATGTTTCTTTTTCGTGTAACAGATGAGCGTACCGGCTCATAAAAATCTGGAATATCCTCAGCCCTTAATGGAACCAGCCATGATGCCGGCATCAAAATACTTCTGGAAGAAGGGATACATCACCAGCAGCGGCAGACTGGAAATAATAATGGTTGCATATTTGAGCAGCTCTGCCATCTTCGCACGTTCGGCAGTGCTCTGGATATCTGCGATCATGCCGGATTCCGGCTGGCTCTGGATCAGGATGGAACGCAGCACCAGCTGCAGCGGCTGCTTCGATGCGCTGTTCAGGTAGATCATGGCGTCAAAGTAGCTGTTCCACATTGCCACGAACTGCCACAGAGCCAGAACTGCCACCACCGGCATACAGACGGGCAGCAGGATCTTGAAGAAGTAAAGCATCTCGCTGGCTCCATCCACATCCGCAGCTTCACGCAGCTCACGCGGGATGCCTTGATAATAGGTACGGGCAATGATCATGTTCCACACGCTGAATGCTCCCGGCAGAATGACCGCCCACATGGAATCCAGCAGACCCAGATTGTTGATGAGCAGGTAGGTGGGGATCAGACCGCCGCTGAAAAACATCGTGATCACAAACAAGGTGTTGAAGATCTTTTTGCCTTTGAAGTCCGGCAGCGACATGGGATAAGCGGCAAGCATCGTCACAGCTACCGAGATGATGGTGAAGATGATCGAGTAAAGTACTGCGTTCCTGAAGCCGACCCAGATCTGCTTGTCCGAAACGACACGCTGGTAAGCATCCAGACTCCACTTGCTGAAATCAAAGGAGATGCCCTTGTTTTGCAGAGTGACCGGGTCCATAAAGGACGCGATGACGATGTAGATCATCGGAACGATGATCGCCAGCAGGAACAAGCCCAGAAGTGCGTAGCCGCAGTACAGGATGATCTTATCTTGTCTGGTGTAGAGGGCCATTTTTGATTTTTTCTGTTTTGCCATGGTAAACCCCTCCTTACAAGCCCTTGCCATCGTTCATTTTGGCAACGATCTTGTTCACTGCGATCAGCAGGATGACGTTGACAACGGTGTTGAACAGACCGACTGCCGTGGAAAAGCTGTAATCGCCGTCCAACAGGCCCTTTTTATAAACGTACGTTGCAATGATCTCGGCAGTGTTCAGGTTCAGGTCGGTTTGCAGGGCATAGGCTTTTTCAAAACCGATGCTCATGATGTTGCCTGCCTGCAGGATAAACTGAATAACGACCATATCCTTAATGGCGGGCCACTCCACCGTCATGATCTGCTGGATCAGGTTTGCGCCGTCGATCATCGCAGCTTCCTTCAGATCTTTGCTGGCGTTAGAAAGAGATGCGGTGTACATGATGGATGCCCAGCCGGCACCCTGCCAGATGCCGCTGATGATGTAGATGGGGCGGAACGCTTCCGGCAGCGTCATGAAGTTGATGCTGGTGTGAAGCAGGCCGTTCACAGGACCGGTGACACTCAGCAGCACACGGACGATACCGCACAGCACGATGACCGAGATGAAGTTGGGCATATACAGCACCAGCTGCACCTTCTGCTTGATCTTCTTGCTCTCGATACGGTTGAGCAGGAATGCCAGCAGGATGGGGATCGGGAAGCCCCACAGCAGACCGTAGACGCTCAGCTTCAGGGTGTTGATCAGATAGCGCTGGAAGTCCGGCGAGGACATGAAGCGGGTAAAGTTTTTGAAGCCTACCCACTCGCTGCCCCAGATACCTTTGAAGGGATTGTACTTCTGGAACGCGATCAGCACACCGCCCATGGGAGCGTACTTGAACACCAGCGTCAGCACCACGGCAGGCAGCAGGAACAACAGGTAAAGCTGCCAATGCCGCTTGATGTAGACCCATGTGTTGTGCAGCTTGCGTTCTGCTGCCAGCACAGCCGTTTCCGACGAGGCTGTCTTTGCTTTCATGAATCATTCTCCTCCTTTTTGATTTGTTTGCCGCTTGATTTGCATTTTACATTTGCACCTTTGAATTTTGCACTTTTTACTTTGATTGTGCAAATGTAAAACTCTGTAATTCATTTATACCACGCAAGCAAGCGAATGTCAACGATAATTCATAGTATATATCAAGAAATACTGTGGATTTGTACAGATGCACAAATTCGAAAGTGCGCAAATATGCAAAATGATGATTTGCATTTTTACATTTGACTAATTTGTGCATTTGCACTATACTGGAGTCACAAAGAAGAAGATCCGTCACCAGACTTTATCTATAAAAGAAAGAACACCCGCTCCTATTTATAAAGAAAGAGGATGACTTATGGCAACCAAAGTCACCATTCAGGATATTGCAAACGAACTGCAGCTTTCCCGCAACACAGTTTCAAAGGCCATCAACAACACCGGTGTGCTGGCAGATGCCACACGGGAGAAGATCCTGCGCAAAGCCGCCGAAATGGGCTATAAGCAGTTTGCCTATCTGCCGCTGTTTCAGGAAGACGCTGCAAAAACAGCAGCGCCTTCCATTCTGCCGAGTGACAAACGGGAGATCGCCATGCTGACGACCCAGTTTCTGAGCAGCTCTCACTTTTCCTCCATGATGCTGGATCGTTTCCAGTCGGAAATCGACCATCTGCATAGCTGCATGACCATTCATCGCATTTCTCTCATAGAGCTGAAAGAGAAAAAACTTCCATCTTCTCTCAACATCCAGCGCACAGCCGGCATCATCTGCTTTGAAGTATTCGACTATGACTACGCACAGATGCTGTGCGATCTGGATGTTCCGCTGCTGTTTGTAGACACCCCTGTGATGGATATGCGTCCTCCTCTTAAAGCTGACCGCCTTTATATGGAAAACCGCATTGAGATCCAGAATGTGGTGGCCCACATGGTCCAGCGCGGCAAAAAACGCATCAGCTTTGCGGGGGATAAAAACCACTGTCAGTCCTTCTTTGAGCGTTATATGGCTTATAAGGATGCAATGGAGCACTTTGGTCTGACAGAAGGCCTGAGCACCTGTGCGATGCCATCTGGACAGCAGAACTATCCGGTATCCCTGTACGAAACCATACGTCGGTTCAAAACGATGCCGGATGCCTTTGTCTGCGCCAATGACTTTGTTGCCATGGATCTGGTCAAGGCATTGAATGAGCTGGGGTATTCGGTTCCCGATGATATCTGGGTCTGCGGCTTCGATGACAGTCAGGAGGCTTCCTACTTTGCCCCCCGTCTGACTTCGATCCATATCCATGGACAGATCATGGGCTACACCGCTGCCAATCTGCTTATGACCCGCATCGAAGAGCCATCGCTGAACTATCGCACCGTCTATACGGAAACCAACCTGATCCTGCGCGAATCCACAGGAGATTGAGCGAAAGGAGAACCCCCATGCGTGACCTGTGCAATACGGACAAGCCGCTGTTTGCTGTGCTGACGAAATTGACTTACAGTGCTTACCTGAACATCTTATGGCTCGTGTGCAGCCTGCCCATCGTTACCATAGGGGCTTCTACGACCGCCTTGTTCTACGTCACGCTCAAAATGGCGGAAGATCGGGACGATGGTCTGACCCGGATGTTTTTTAAGGCGTTCCGGGAAAATTTTAAGCCTGCCACAAAACTCTGGCTGATCCTGCTGGCAGTCGGCAGTTTCCTGGCTGCGGATGGCTTTGTGCTGCGCCGAATGTGGAGCGAAAACATTTTCTGGACGCTGCTCACTGCAGTGCTTATTGGTGCGGCAGTTCTGTACGGCATCGTTCTGCTGTATGCCTTTCCTCTGCTGGCACGGTTTGAAAACACCACCTTCGGCATCCTGAAAACAGCGTTTCTCGTGGGTGTCCGGTATCTGTTTTGCACCCTGCTGATGGCGGCGATCTATGGCATCATGGGGTACGTCATAGTGTTTGTGTTCACGCCTGCATTCCTGCTGGGCATGGGCTTCTGCGCCATGCTCTGCTCCTTTCTGATGCTTCGGATCCTCTATCTGATCGGTGGAGACCCTGATGCAGTACACGAGGAATACGACCATGACGAAAACTGACCGGGATACGCTCCGCTCCCTCCATGGGCGCAAAAAGTGGGAGCACATCTGGGCATATTACAAGCTGCCCATTGCGATCGTGCTCATCGTCGTCTATATCCTCGGGTATGCAGCCTACCGTCATGTGACGAAAAAAGAGGATGTGCTTTACCTTGGTCTGGTAAATATCACTGCCGGGTCTGATCTGACGGAACAGCTTACCACCGGCTTTGCCGAGGCGCAGGGTCTGACCAAAAAGCAACAGGTCGATCTGCTGTCTGGCTTGCTGCTCAGCGAGAGCGAACGCGCAGAGGAGCAGTATGTATATGCTTCGGAGATGAAGCTGCTGGGTGCAGTCAGTGCCCAGCGGTTAGATGTTGTTCTGATGGACGAATATGCACGGGACCGACTGTTGGCAGATGATTATTTTCTCGATCTGCGGACGCTGGATGCGTCTTTCCATGCACTGTCGGGTCTGAACGCCGGTGGGACCGTGCTGGATATTTCGGACACGCCGTTTGTCAGGCAGGCAGGTTTTTCTGGCAAGGTCTATCTTGGGGTAGTGCAGAATGCACCGCACCCGGAGCGTGCAGCCGCTTACATTCATTATCTGTTCCAGCGGTGATCGTTGGGTTTCACATCAAGAATAAGGAGAAGTATCATGGACATTTTAACGATTGGTGAAGTTTTGATCGACCTGACCCAGACCGGCAAGGATGCGCGCGGCATTCCTCAGTTTGCCGCAAACCCCGGCGGTGCCCCGGCCAATCTGGCGGTGGCAGCCGCCCGGCTGGGCGCACAGACCGCCTTTATCGGCAAGGTGGGTGCGGATGCCTTTGGCCGCTATCTGAAAGAGGTTCTGGCAGAAAACAAGGTGGACGTTTCCGGCATGGCGGTGGATGCAGACCACCCCACCACCATGGCGGTGGTCTCGGTGGATGCCACCGGTGAGCGGGATTTCAGCTTCTACCGCAGTGCCAACGCTGATGTGATGCTGTGCAAAGAGGACATTTCGGACGAGGCTCTGAAAGCTGCCAAAATCGTCCACTTCGGCTCTGTCAGCCTGACCGCTGACCCCTCCCGCACCGCCACGCTGGATGCTGCTGCCCGCGCCAAAAAGCTGGGTGCTGTCATTACTTATGACCCGAATTACCGTGCCAACCTCTGGAAGAACAAAGAGGATGCCATTGCCCAGATGAAAGCACCCCTGCCGCTGGTGGATATTCTGAAAGTTTCCGATGAGGAGCTGCCCCTGCTCACCGGCACCACCGACTGCGAAAGCGGCACGGCACAGCTGGCACAGAACGGCATCCGGCTGATTTTTGTCACCTTGGGTGCAAACGGCGTATTCTACCGCTTTGGGGAGAAAACTGGCCATGTGGCTGGCGTTCCCTGCAAGGTAGGCGACACCAACGGCGCAGGCGATACCTTCTTTGGGGCTGCCCTGTCCAAGCTCTGCAAGGAGGAGCTGGACACCCTGACCGTGGACAAACTGGAAAGCATTCTGGCCTTTGCCAACAAGGCAGCCAGCATCACCACCAGCCGGCATGGTGCTATCCCCGCCATGCCCACCCTTGCGGAAGTGGAGGGCTGAACCATGGCAGTAAAACAGGAATTTGCGTCCCGATTTGCCAAGCACAAGGACGAACTGGAATGGCTGTTCATGGAACTGTACCACAACCGGGAAGGGCTGGAAGTTCTGGAGCGGGAGATGGCAGAAGCCTACAACGCCCGCAGTGCCGAGCTGAAAGCACTGGACAAGGCGCGCTCTGCCGACCCGGAGTGGTACAAGCGGGGCAATATGTTCGGCATGACCATGTACACCGACCTCTTTGCCGGAAATTTGAAAGAACTGGCAAAGAAACTGCCCTACCTCAAGGAGCAGAAGCTGACCTATCTGCACCTGATGCCCCTGCTGCAGATGCCCCACCCCCACAACGATGGCGGCTATGCGGTGGAGGATTTCGATACCGTAGACCCGGCCCTTGGCACCAACAAGGATCTGGAAAACCTGACCCGTGAACTGCGGAAAGCCGGCATCAGCCTGTGTCTGGATTTTGTCATGAACCACACCGCCAGCACCCACCGCTGGGCCATGGCGGCAAAGGCGGGCGACCCGTGGTTTCAGGCCTATTACCATCTCTATGACGACCGCACCATCCCCGACCAGTACGAGCAGACCGTGCCGCAGGTGTTCCCCAACACCGCACCCGGCAACTTTACATGGTGTGAGGAAATGCACAAGTGGGTGCTGACCACCTTCCACGACTACCAGTGGGACCTGAACTACGCAAACCCGGCGGTGTTCGTGGACATGACCAAGAGCATCCTGCACCTTGCCAACCTTGGCGTGGAGGTGTTCCGCATTGATGCGGTACCCTACATCTGGAAGCAGCTGGGCACCACCTGCCGCAATCTGCCGCAGGTGCACACCATCGTGCGGATGCTCCGCATGGTGCTGGAATGCGTCTGCCCGGCGGTCATCCTCAAGGGCGAGGTGGTCATGGCTCCCAAGGAGCTGGCAGCTTATTTCGGCACCCCGGAAAAGCCGGAATGCCACATGCTCTACAACGTGTCCACCATGGTCAACCTGTGGGGTGCCCTTGCCAGCCGGGACACCCGGCTGCTGAAAGCCCAGCTGGATGCCCTGCACGCCCTGCCGAAGAATTGCTGGTTCGTGAACTATCTGCGCTGCCACGATGACATCGGCTGGGGTCTGGACGAGGCAGTGGAAAACCGGCTTGGCATTGACCCGCAGAAACACAAAGAATATCTGTACCACTTCTACGAGGGCAATTTCCCCGGCAGCTGGGCAAAGGGCGAGCTGTACAACTACGACCTCGCCACCGGCGATGCCCGGAGCTGCGGCACCACCGCCAGCCTGTGCGGTATCGAACAGGCACTGGAAAAGGACGATAAGATCGCACTGGACTATGCCGTGAAGCGCGACCTGCTGCTGCACACTGCTATGGCGTTTTTGCAGGGCTTCCCCATGCTGAACTGTGGCGATGAGATCGCCCAGCGCAACGGCTGGGACTACAAAAACGACCCCGACCGTGTGGAGGACAGCCGCAATTTGCACCGCAGCAAATTCAACTGGGAAGATGCCAAGCAGCGCACCCGGAAGGGCACGCTGCAAAACGCCCTGTGGCAGGGCATGGAGCAGCTGCGCCAAATGCGGGCAGACCCCTGCTTTGCCCCGGATGCGTGGGTAACCACATGGGACAGCCACAACCCCGGCGTGCTGGCACTGGTACGCAAGCGCGGCGAGGAAACGCTGGTGGGACTGTTCAACTTTACCGAGTACCCGGCAGGGGCAAGTCTGGACGCTCTGGGCGGCGAGTATCACACCCCGAAGGGCACTTCCGTCTGGCTGGCGGATGTGGAGCTGGAACCCTATCAGGCGCTGCTGGTAAAAAACAAATAAGTAAAACGAGTCATCCAGCTCTCTCTTTTCGCCAAAGTTTCCCTTGTCTTTTCTTGCAAGCTGCCGAAAGTGGCGCGTTTTCAAAAGTTCGCGTTTGCGCAGCGCAGCGGAGCAATGAAAGCCCCAGTGGGGCTTTTAAGCGACCGAACGGTCTTGCGTTAGCAAGATGGAGGGGCCTCTGCCCCGACAAGTGACCGTTGCCCTTCCTCGCTGTTCCAGCAGGCAAGGATGGCCGGATAGAATGCCCGTGCCAGACGGTCGATGACTTCATCGGGATAGGGGGAAGTGTTTGTGGACTTTTTCTTTTTATTCAAACGCACGCTCCTTTGACGATCCGTAGACAGCTTAATGTGATTGTACCTGATGCATCGTTCCTTTACGAATCTCGTAAGTTCTATCTGCTACGGCATCATAGTAGGCATTGTGACTGATAACGAGAATTAACTTTTTTCCCTTGAGCTTTAATAAGTAATTGATCAGGCTATGTTCAGTTTTTTCGTCAAGGTTGCTTCCGGGTTCATCCAGCAAGATGCAAGAAGAGTTACCCAAAAGGGTACGTGCTAGATAAATCTTTTGCTTTTCGCCCAGAGAAAGATTCTCAGGTTTGATAGTCACCTGCTTGTCAGCGGGAGGCAGCTGAAGAACAGTTTCAAGTTCTTGATACTGTGTATTGGAAATCTTTCGTCCACAAACAATGTTTTCTCGGACTGTACCTGGAAAAATGAAGTTAGGATAGAAAAGATAACTTGGTTTTGATTGGTCGCAGTTAAATCTTCCGTTTTCGTTGAAACGGAGATGCTTTGCGTCCGGGGCAAACACACCAGAAATTATATTGAACAGAGATGACTTGCCGCAGCCATTCTCTCCATGGATTAGCACCAAACCTTTCCCGTGGACAGTAAAGTCGTTCACATGGAAAAGCGCCTCACTCTCCGATCGCATCAGGTCGATATTATGAGCCTCGATTTTTGGAGGGGCTACAGTTTCTGTATTCTTTTGCTGATCTGGCATGGCAAGAAAGTCTGCCACACGATCGAAGGATGGCTTCTGGCTGATAATCTGGGCATGAAGTTGAGAAATTTCTGACAGAGGATTGAACAGGTAGGCAATTATCTGAATAGAGAATAACAACTGACCGATGGTCATGTTTTGCAACACCACTTGGTTTCCTCCAATGATTAAAATAAGCAGAGGTGCCAATGTGGTGACAAAAAGAGGGAATTCTTGCACGATCAGCAGAAGAAAGTGTTGACGATTGCGAGCATCAAGATATGACTTCAGAGCCTCATTATAGCGGCTCTGCATATAATTTTCGACCTTGTTTAGAGTAATGCTAACCTTGCCGTTGAGAATTACATCAAATTCCTGAAACCATAAATCTCCAGCTTCCCTCTCCTTGGCTACCAGTCTTTCCAGTTCGCTTTTGTTAAGAAAACTGGGAACCATGTAGAGCGGAATCAAAATGATTGCCGTCAGTGCAACAGATGGGCTGGCATAGAAAAGCAGAAGTCCAATGATGATAATTACTTTAACTAAGTTTGCAGGTACTGTGACCAAATAGCTACTTACAGTATATATCGCACTGACATCGTTAGCCATATTTTGAATACGGGCTTTGTTCTGGCTTTCATAGGCAGGGATACTGCTACTCAAAATCTTTTGCGCCAGATGTTGGCGGTAATTACCCGCCATGCGATCTGCATTCATCTGAGAATTATAGTTGACGAAATAAAACTGGTAAAAATGAATTAAAAAAACACAAACAATGATTCCCAAAATCCACGAGGTTGGCATATGAGTGCCTGAGGTAATCCAGACATCTGTAAGATACAGAGTTAGGCCAGCAGGCAACAAGGCAAGCAAAAAGCCCACCAAGTCAAAAATGATTCGCATAACCAGCTGAGACCAAGTAATGTAGATTCCACGTTTTTCAAGATATTGTTTCATTTGAAGTCTCCTTTCTGTTGTATTCGGCTCTACTCAACAGTTTACTTCTTTTATGTTAAGCCGTGAGTTTTGCGGTGTCTACATCTTATCACAGTAAAAACCGGTTGACCATATCGTCTGGTGTAATAAATAATTTCATAAGACGACAAGTCAACGAGAGAAGTGCTTGCGTGATGACATAAGGCGTACTATAATAATTATAATATTGATTATCTGAGGTACTGAAGAATGCAGAACTATAGGCTTGGTGATTATATCCGCCAGCGACGGCAGGAGTTGAATTTGACGCAGGAGCAAGTCTGTGCAGGCATTTGCGAGCCTGTTACTCTCTCCAGATTTGAAAATGGAAGGCAGACCCCCAGTCGTACAAGGATCAATGCTATTCTACAACGCCTTGGCTTGCCAGATGATCGGTATTATGCACTTGTAACACCAGAGGAGCTGGAAATTGAGGCATTGGAAAAGGAAATCGTGGCATGCAATGCGCTGAAACACGTTAATGAAGGCTTTGATAAAATCAGTCAGCTTGAAAAAATTGTAAAGCCAGATGATCAAATTACACAGCAATTTATTCTCCGATCAAAGGTTCTTCTTGGTGGGCTGGATAAAAGGTATTCAAGTGACGAGCGAATCCAAATGCTTATGCAGGCTATTCAAATGACTATACCAAATTTTCGACTGAGTAAAATTGAAGATTATCTTTACACGTTGGACGAAATGAAGCTAGTCAATCAAATTGGAAATGCTTATTCCTTGGCTGGTGATAATGAAAAAGCAGCCGATATTTTTTATCGGTTGCTTCAGTATATGAGACGCCATCTCCAAGAAATGGTCACATCAAACAGGATGCTTCCTTTGGTTCTCTACAATTTTGCCAGATCTCTGGACTTGTTGGAAAGATATGAAGAAAGCGCAAGAGCTGCAAGAAATGGAAAAGAAGCTTGCATTAAATATGGACATTACCAAGTACTTCACTCTTGTCTGGAAATCGAAGCTGAGTGTGATTTCTTCCTTGGCAAAAAAGAAGAGAGTGCAGAGCGATATCGTGAGGCCTTTTACATTTGCAAAGTTATGAGATACGAGGATGACTTGCAGATTATTCGTAATGAGGCCCAAAAATATCTGGACATTATTTTCTAAATGTTAGGTAATATCGTCCTGTGGTGTAGCGGCATCTGCTGGTGTAGTGGGGTCACCGTTTGCTCCAAACGAAGTTCCTGCCCCTGTTTGTGCAGCGGTGTTGACGGAAAGTCGGTATCACATTCGGTCGGCTCATGAAATTTTCAAGGTGCGTTTCCCGTAAAAGAAAAATATCGCCCATGCGGCGCAGCGATGATTTTGTCGGGTGAATCGGCGGCAAAATGAATCGGGTGTGTTGC
>OGRN01003584.1_pt1 | contig 10912 bp, 11 predicted proteins | sample 1553401 | NCBI WGS metagenome assembly OGRN01 (sample SAMEA2580096, study PRJEB22360) | human gut metagenome | biome: human gut; feature: human-associated habitat; material: faeces | place: Denmark | collected 2008/2010 | reverse complement strand
ATCGGTCTGATCTTCTCGTCCTTTTTTGGCCTGGGGCTGTTTATGGTGTCATTGAACCCGACATCTGTGAACATTCAGACCATCGTCCTGGGCAATATTCTGGCAATCGATCCGGCGGATATCCTGCAACTCACTATCATTGGCATTCTCTCGATCATCGTGCTTTTTTTCAAATGGAAAGATCTTATGGTGACCTTTTTCGACGAGAATCACGCCCGTGCTATTGGATTGCATCCGGGCAGATTAAAACTCCTCTTCTTCACCCTGCTGTCGGTTTCGACCGTTGCGGCGCTGCAAACGGTTGGTGCCTTTCTGGTGATCTGTCTGGTGGTGACTCCCGGTGCAACAGCATGGTTGTTAACCGATCGTTTTCCCCGCCTGCTCATGATTGCTGTAACTATTGGCAGTGTAACCAGTTTCCTCGGCGCGTGGGTCAGTTACTTTCTGGACGGCGCGACAGGTGGAATCATCGTGGTGGCGCAGACACTGCTGTTTCTTTTAGCATTTGTCTTTGCGCCCACCCATGGGCTTTTGGCAAATCGTCGGCGTGCGCATAAGGCGCTGGAGGATCGCTCATGATGGCATTATTACTGGAGCCACTGCAGTTCACCTTTATGAGTCACGCACTGCTGATTTCACTGGTAGTTTCCATACCCTGTGCGCTGCTGTCGGTCTTTCTGGTCCTGAAAGGTTGGGCACTGATGGGTGACGCGATGAGTCATGCGGTTTTTCCTGGCATCGTGCTTGCCTGGATTCTGGGGTTACCTTTGGCTACAGGGGCATTCGTCGCCGGAGTATTCTGCGCGGTGGCGACGGGATACCTGAAAGACAACAGCCGAATCAAGCAAGATACAGTGATGGGGATTGTTTTTTCTGGCATGTTTGCCGCAGGTCTGATCTTGTATATTGCAGTCAAACCAGACGTACATCTTGACCATATTCTTTTCGGCGACATGCTCGGGATAACCATCGGCGATATAATCCAGACGATGATTATTGCCGGGCTGGTTACACTTGTTATTAGCGTAAAATGGCGGGATTTTTTGCTGTTCAGCTTTGATTATCAACAGGCGCAGGTAAGCGGTTTGCATACGAGATGGCTGCATTATGGGCTGCTGTGCATGGTCTCTCTGACCATTGTGGCGACGCTGAAAGCGGTAGGTATCATTCTCTCCATTTCTCTGCTCATTGCGCCTGGCGCCATTGCGGTACTCCTGACACAACGCTTTCATATTGCGCTCCTACTGGCGACTGGCATATCGGTAATAGTGTCAATGACTGGTGTCTGGTTGTCCTTTTTTATCGACAGCGCACCAGCTCCGACGATTGTCGTCTTATTCGCGGTTTTGTTCATCATGACGTTTGCCGTTACCAGCATCAACGCACGCAAAAAGGGAAACTCCCATACACAGGATCTGTTATCACCCAATTAGCACAACATCCGAGGACAGCAACACCCGATACTTTTTCCTGGCTTCCAGCAACGGGGTTTCTTCCTCCGTTGCATATACAGCTCACCTTTTTTCACCCACGATTAACCAACAGCCAGACCAGCAGACACGCCACCACCGGCACAGCAAAATCCATCAGGCTTGCCACATCCCAAGCTCGCGGATCAAAACCGCCCCACCACGGCATATTCATTCGCTTGCCATGCCCGAACATTTCAATCCAGCGATATTCTGCCTGGGTATGTTCACGCGCAATGAAGAACGTACAACCGGCTATCGCTCCGTAAGCCCAGTTTCCGGTAAAAAGACCAACCAGTATCTGCGCAGCCACAGCACAAAGTGCATGAAGTAAGGGGCTTATATCCATTATTTCCTCCTTTCAGCTCCATTCCCGAAGCGGTGTTTCCAGCTCCACGACATAATCAGAGAATACAGAAACATCAAACAAGTCATCAAGAATGCGAATGTTGACAAAATAACCATCATTCCGGATACAGACAGGTTCTCCCTCTTCTGTTACCCCTGTTTCTGTGTAGGTGAAACCAATTTCATCAACTAACAGTTTATTCTGGAGGTCTTCATCTTCCGCCCAGCCAAGAGATGACAGGAAGGCCTTAAACTGCAGTTTGTCATGAAACTTCAAAGTTAAATCTTTCATACGACCTCTTTTAATTGCCTGTCATTTAATTCTTTATGCCATATGCGGAAATTGCGAATATGGCCAAACAGATGTCGTTCTCCAGTATTCGTCTGCCCTCCAAATCGGATATTTTTATCAGCGGTCACGCCATTATATTCACAATAAACTTCATTAACCGCTTTACCATTTGTCACCACATGAAAGTGACCATCAGCTTTTGCAATACATCCAAATGTGGTTTTCTCTGCAAATACATCTGTCGCTGCGCTATTAACATACGAGCCTGAAGGGTTTGACAGACTCATATATAACTTACCACTACCTCTGTTGATTGCTGCAATTGCTGATTGCCCGGTATTGGCTGCTGCTATATCCCACACGCGGGGTGCGGCGTTTGGTGCAATATCCCAGTTTTTATGAATCTCAAGTAAAAAAGTAAATGGTAACTTATAAAGATTATTTCTGGTGGGGATACTAACCAAATCACTGGCTCTTGTCGTTGCGCTGCCTCCTGAAATAATAAATGATGATACACACGGCCCATTCTCTACTTGTGGGGTGGCAAGATAAATATAGTCACCAGATACTGTTGCCCCACCCTGCCCAGGAGAATACTGTATCTGAGAGCCTATTTTTAACTCACCATCAATTGCCTGAATCGTTGCCTCTGCAAAAATCCAGCCCGTGGTCTTATCCTTCCTGACTCGTGCCGTAATTCTGCCGGCAGCACCACCTGTCATACTAATTTCAAGCGTTTGCGTATCAATGTACGCATCGCCAAGAAAAGTTGTTGCACTACCATCATACTTATCAAACCGTATACGTAACCTTACCTGTCGTTCTGTTTTAAAACGGCATGAGGTTGTCACGTACTTGTTATCGCCTGAGACATCAACTGACTTTGTTGCAGCAATTGATGCCATATTAATAGCCGAAGTTTGCCCAACCAGAGAATCGTTGCAGACAAACTTTCCATAAGTAAAACCAAAACTATCCGTCCCGGTTTCGGGCACATCCATGTTTGATGACTTCCCCCAGCTGGCTGGACTTTCCGAATTGAGCATGTAGTTCGTTCTTTGTCCCTCAATAAGCAGGCCATCACACTCAAATCGCGGCTCATTAATTTCCGCCGTTTTCAGTTCGCCAGATTTGTTGATATATGTTGCCGTTGATGCGCGACTGAAATTAACCTGTTTATCACTGGCGACCTGAACCACATCGTCACCAATAGCTATTTTTTTATAGCCCGGAGAAAAACCCGCAATCATATCCAGTGAATCGTTAAACGGTATCCACACATCAGGCAGCGGCGGCACTATATTCGCACAGGGCTCTGCAGTCACTTCCGCTGCGGCTTCTGCGCGGTCTGCCGCCTTTTCAGCTCGTGTCGCTGCCGACAGAGCCTCATCCTTTTTCTGCCCGGCCTTTGTTGCGTCTGCTGCGGGCCCGCGCTTTTGTGGTGGCGACTCCGGCATTTTCAGCGGCTGACTCTGCATTACGGCGGGAAGCCTCTTCACTGTCTGCGGAGGCTTCTTCTGACGCACGGGCATTTGTCTCTGAACGTTCTGCCGCTGTTGCTGCGTTTTGTGCGGCTGTTTTTGAAGAAGCTGCCGCTTTCGCGCTGTTACCTGCATTCGTCTCTGATGTTTTCGCCGCGTTCCTGGACGATGCCGCTGCTGTTTCTGATTTCTTTGCTGCCGCTGCGCTCTGAGAGGCGGTTGCGTGCCGCCTCTTCCACCATCTTTTCAAAACGATACAGTGCCTCCGGACAAACATCATCTTCTGTTGCAGCGCCCAGAAAATCATTCAATGTCCCCGGCTTAGAATCCTCATACACGGTGATGGTCCCGGCATGTGAAGGCGGAAAACCTTCAACCAGCAGGGCGACGCTGTACTGGCCATACTCAACATCCATGCTGTAACGTCCGGCTTCATCCGGATTTTCTGAGGCCACCGTGTTCACCACAACTGTGGTGCTGTTACGTTTTGCTTTCAGCTGGATTGTGCAGTTCTGTACCGGTTTTCCTGTGCCGTCTTTCAGTACACCTGAAATCTTTACTGCCATATTCACCCCACAAAAAAGCCCGCCTGAACCGGCGGGCTGTCATAACACTGTGTTACCTGGCTAATCAGAACTTATAACCGACACCCACGATGAAACCGTCAGTGCGCCAGTCGCCACTGCCGGAGCCTTCATAAGCAATATCAATGGCCACGGATTCGGTCGGGTTAAACTGCACGCCAGCTCCCCACGCCAGAGACGTGTTGCTGTGGCGACCGTCATCACTTCCGGTCAGCACGTCGTGCGTTTTCCCCTTGTTGTCAGTTACGCGGAGATAATCCCCGGAGAAAGTCGACACACGGCTGTAAGCCATACCCGCCATCGCATACGCGCTGAACCATTCATTCACGCGCACAGACGGCCCCACCATCACGCTGAACCAGCGGTTACGCACGGAATCTTCATGCCAGCGGGTATCGCTGTAACGGGTAAGCTGGCGATTCTTGTCTCCTGCATAGCTGAATGACGTCACCAGCCCCAGTGTGTCCGTAAACTCATAACGGTATTTCACGTTAATCCCGTTAAGATCATCGCTGCCGGGAACGTTCGTCGAGGCATGAAGATACCCCGCGCTCAGCGTGGACTGATGTTCAGATGCCCATGCAGGCGCACCGGATACGGCCAGACAAATGGCTGCGGACAAAATGGCGGCATAAAGTTTACGCATAATTACCTCTCGCTTTTCTGCAATAAAAAAGGCACCATTTCTGGTGCCCTTATATGGGTTATAACAATTTCAACGAATACTGATGCCGGAAGCGGCTTTTTTGGTCACAATCACCGTACAGTCGGTGATATTACCTGCCCACTGATTGCCTTTATGGAAAACCTTAAACTCCAGAGTGACGCTTCCCCTGCCACTCGGCATATCAATAACCGCACTGTAGCTACCGGGAATGGCCCCTTTAGTTTCTCTGGATGCGATTAATACACCGTTTTTGCGAACTTCAAAACCATAACCCGTGTATCTTGTACCTCCCGGGTTATTACCACTTCCCGGATCGCTATACGCTATTCCGTTAAAGATAATGGGCGGAATAATGATTTGACGGTCAAAGTTATGATCATCGCTGATGGTGACTGTAACCGTCCCGTTTGGTGTTTCCGTGTTACCCCACGTACCAGCCTGTTTCGGAAATGATTTGGATACAGCTTTAACGAAGTCACCTCTGACCTGAGTCGCCTCCAGCATGCCCTTAATCGTACAGTTTTCATTTACCGTGACATTGTTGAGCGTCCCGGCGTTCGCATTCACGTTACCGCTGATATCCGCATTTTTAGCGGTCAGCTTTCCGTCTGATGTCAGGGAAAATACCGGAGGACTGCCACCACTGGTAATGGTGGGGGCCGTCAGGCGCTTCAGGAACACGTCGTTCATGAATATCTGATTGCCCTGCGCCACAAACATCGGCGTTTCATTCCCGTTTGCCGGGTCAATAAATGCGATACGGTTAGCGGCAACCAGAAACTGACTCAGTTTGCCTTCCTCCGTGTCCTCCATGCTGAGGCCAATACCCGCGACATAATGTTTGCCGTCTTTGGTCTGCTCAATTTTGACGCCCCACATGGCATTCCACTTATCGTTGGCGTCCTTCCACTCTTTCGAAAACTCCTCCAGTCTGCTGGCGTTATCCTCCGTCAGCTCGACTTTTTCCAGCAGCTCCTTGCCGAGATGGGATTCGGTTATCTTGCCTTTGAAAAAATCCAGGTAACCTTCCGCATCATCGCTCGCCCGACCGACGGCCTCCACGAATGCCGATTTGCCAACGGTGTTCACACTGCGGATATAAAAGTAATAATCATGGCCCGGTTTGATATTGATACTGGCGGCTATCCAGTACAGCGCCGTACCAAGATAGCGGGCTGTGGTTTCAACCTGCCTGATATCGGTAATCCGCTTTTCCGAGAACCAGAACTCAAACTGTACCGTCGGGTCATAAACGGCAAGATGCGGCGTGGCGGTTATCTGAAAATAGCCCGGCGTCAGCTCAATCCTCGACGGTGCTGCCGGTGCGGCAATCCGGAACGATACCGACGCCGGATCGCCCTGCTGCCCCCACGCATTTACCGCCCGGACTGTCAGCCTGTAGTTCCCCAGCGCCAGTTGCCTGAAGCGGTATGTGGTTTCCGTCGTCCGGGCCGTGCTGACCAGCCGCTCACTGCCGTCATCCGCTGTTACGGTCAGACGGAGCAGGAAGCTCACGCCCTTCACCACCTTCGGCGTGTCCCAGCGCGCCAGCACCTGATATTCCCCGCTGTCTGCGGTGACTTCGGCGGTCAGGTGCTGCACCGCTGGCGGCGTGACACCATTCACCGTGCCGCTCTGGTCGCCGTCAAAGTACGCCCCGTTATCCACGATGGCCTCTTTTTCCGGTACATGCTGCACGGCGGTGATGGCATACGTGCCGTCGTCGTTCTCACGGATACTCACGCAGCGGAACAGGCGCTGGCGCAGCGTCGGCAGCTTCAGCCCCCACACGCTGTATTCAGCAACACCGTCAGGAACACGGCTCACTTTCACCTTCACGCCGTCGGTGACGGACTGAACCTCCACGCTGATCGGATTGCCACTTCCGTCAACCAGGCTTATCAGCGTGGTACCGGAGGATGGCAGCGTGATTTCACGGTCGAGCGTCAGCGTCCGGGTCTGGCTGTTTACCGCCAGCACGCGCCCGCCGATGCTGATACCGGCATAGTCATCATCACAGATTTCAATGACATCGCCCGGTACATGGCGAAGCCCTTCTGCGCCCACGCAGAAGTCCACGGTCTGCGTTTCCAGCAGTTCTGTTTTAATCAGCCACAGCCCGGCGCGGTGTGCCTGCCCCCGGCTGGTACAGCCAAAAGCATCCATCTTCGTGACGTTACGACCGTAACGGGCAATGGCCTGCGTATCCTCCACAAGCTCTGTCGCCGTCTCCCAGCCGTTGTTCGGGTCAATCCAGTTCACCTCAACGGCATTATGGCGGTCTTTCAGGGCGCTGAAACTGTAGCGGAACGGCGCGCCATCATCCGGCATCACCACATTACTGCGGTTATAGGTCCACACCTTATCCGACGGTCGGTCCTGCACGAACGTCAGCGTCTGCCCGTTCCATACCGGCATACAGCGCATCGCCGAGCAGAAATCACTGAGCACATCCCACGCCTTGCGCTGTGTGGTCAGGTACGCATTACAGGTGATGCGCGGCTCCGTGCCGCCAAAGCCGTCCGGCACTGACTGGTCGCAGTACTGGCCGATGACATACAGCGCCCATTTGTCCACATCCGCCGCACCAAGACGTTTCCCCATGCCGTAGCGTGGATGGGTCAGCATATCCCACAGACACCAGGCCATGTTATTGCTGTATGCTGGCTTAAACGTTCCGTCCCAGATACCGCTGTATTGCCGCGTCTGCGGGTTATAGTTCGACGGCACCTGCAGAATACGCCCGCGCAGATGATAATTACGGCTCACCTGCTGGCTGCCGAACTGCTCCGAATCCACCTGTACGCCGACCAGTGCCGTGTTCGGGTAGCACTGTTTCACATCGATGATTTCGGTGTATGACGACCAGAGCGTTTTGTTCTGCAGCTGGTCTGTGGTGCTGTCCGGCGTCATCCTGCGCATCCGGATATTGAACGGGCGCGGCGGCAGGTTACCCACCACCACCGAGGCCAGATACTGTGAGGTGGTTTTGCCTTTAATGGTGATGTCTTTTTCCGTCACCCAGCCACCGTTACGCTGTATCTGAACCAGCAGGCGGACTTCCGACGGATTCCGGTCCCCCTTTGAGGTGGTTTCCACCAGTGCCTGCACACCGAAGGTAAAGCGCAGACGGTCGATGTTTGCAGACGTGATGGTCCGGGTAATCGGCGTGTCGTACTTCACTTCCGTACCCAGCACCGTCTCGGAGCCGGAGGATTCAAATCCCTCCGGCGGTGTCTGCTCCTGCTCACCTGCCCGGAAAACCACCGTGACACCGGAGATATTGGTATTCCCCTCACTGTCCAGCACTGGCGTACTGTTCAGCAGCACACTTTTTAATCCGTCCACCGGACCTTCAATCGGCCCTTCACTGATGGCGTCTATCACGCTCAGCATCTGGGATGATTTCAGGTTGTCCTTCGCTTCGCGCGGGGTATGCCCCTTACTGCTGCCTTTACCCATTCCTCACGCTCCAGAAACGACAAAACCGCCCTGAGGCGGTTTCACATAAAACGTTTTTCATCAACGACCAATCACCACAACCTGACCACCGTCCCCCTCGTCTGCCGTGCTGATCTCCTGAGAAGCCACCCGCGACCCCACGCGCATTTCACCGTACAGAACAGGCAGAACATTGCCCTGGGCAACCATGTTATCCAGTGAGGAGAAATAGGTGTTCTGCTTACCGTTATCCGTTGTCTGTGTACGGGGAGTTCTAGCTTTCGGTGCCAGCATCTGCGCCACACCACCAAGTACCATACTGGCACCGAGAGAAAACAGGATACCGGTCATACCACCGGCCCCAATGGCTGCCCCCCATGCTGCAAGGGTGGCTCCGGCAGTAAAGAATGATCCGGCAATGGCGGTAGCCCCCAGAACAATCTGGAATACGCCCCCTGACTTGGCCCCGGCGACTCTGGGAACAATATGAATCACAGCGCCGTCAGGCAGAACCTCATGTAACTGCGCCGTCAATCCGGACGTGCTGACGTCCCGCCCGGCAATCCGTACCTGATACCAGCCGTCGCTCAGTTTCTGACGAAACGCCGGGAGCTGTGTGGCCAGCGCCCGGATGGCTTCAGCCCCCGTTTTCACACGAAGGTCGATGCGGCGGCCAAATCGTTGTAAATCCCCGTAAAGGCAGATGCGCGCCATGCCCGGTGACGCCAGAGGGAGTGTGTGCGTCGCTGCCATTTGTCGGTATACCTCTCTCGTTTGCTCAGTTGTTCAGGAATATGGTGCAGCAGCTCGCCATCACCACAGTAAATGGCGGCATGATTCGGCACCGATGAACCAAAACAGCACAGCAGCACATCGCCCGGTTGTGCTGATGACAACGGCACCTGATACAGCCCTGTGGCCTCCAGATTATCCAGATAGAGATTCTGACCGTGACGCCACCAGTCATCCCCGCGATGAAAATCCGGCATCTCAATCCCCGCCAGATGATAAGCATCCCGGAACAGCGTGTAACAGTCCGTCACCCCGTGCTCAAAGCGCCGCCCGGTAAGATGCGGCACACAGCGGAATTTATGAATCTCACCCCGGCAGACCAGCCACCACGGCAAATCGCTCTGCACCTGCAGCCGCCTGTCAGCCTCACTCAGCCAGGGCAGACCACCGGGGTGGCTGTGGACCAGCGCCACAATCTCACCCTGCATCTCTGCCCGCAGCCAGTCCTCCGGCGACATCCGGAAATACGCCTCCGGCTCACCGGAGATATTCACGCAGGGAAAATATCTTTCCCCCTTCGGCGTTCTCACCACGAAGCCACACGACTCCGCTGGCGCACATCGCCGGGCGTGCGCCAGAATCGCTGATTCTGTCTGTGTCATGGGATTACTGCGAAAGTTTGTTAATGGAAAGGAAGCCGCCAAAGTTGCCGACGTTATTGCGGAACTTACAACCGCTCAGGCATTTGCTGCATTTATCCTTCGTGATATCGGACGTTGGCTGGTCATATTCATCCGCGACAGCCGGACCGCTATAACCGCACTCGTCACCGCGATAGGTCCAGGTGCAGGTGTTGGCCAGCATGATACGTCCCGGAAAAACAGCGCCATCCGTTTCCGTCGGCGTGGACAGTACAAAGGAGGCACTCACCGCGCTCAGTTCGCTGCACTGCTCAATGCGCCAGCGGCTGATCACCTCCTGCTCCGGATCGGCATAACTGTTTCCGTTGACGAAGTTCACCGCATCCAGAAAACGGGCGTAAACCTTACGCCGGACCACCGTTCCGCCGACCAGACTCTGCAGATCTTCCGCCATCCCGGTGACCATACCGTACAGGTTAGAAACCGTCAGCGTGGGGCGCGTACTGGTGCCTTTGCCATTCAGTTCAAAACCGCTCCCCTGAATGGGATACGGCTGATACTGTCGCCCCTGCCAGGTGACCGGCTCACCTTTTTCGTTCTGCTCATTACAGAAAAAATAACGTTCTCCACCGACCTCTGTCAGGTCGATTTCCCAGAGCACCACGCTGGCCGACTGCTCCGCACGGGTGCATTCATTCAGTGTTTCCTGCCGGATATCCTGCATCAGTTCACCACCTGTTCAAACTCTGCGCTGAACTCAACACGCAGCATACTGACCCGCGACGACCATTTTGCGCAGGTCACCTTTATCTGCCGCCACTCATAAGGCGGCGTCCACAGAAAGGATTTCCAGCCCCCGTGCTCTTCCAGAAACGACTCCAGTACCGTGGCCTCCTCACGGGGGACAGAAAGCGTCACGCTGTACGTTTTCAGGTTGGCATTCAGCCCGGCAGGCGCTCGCTGAGAATAGCCATCACCAAAGCGCACCTTTCTTACAGAAGGGACCGAAGCCACATCCATACCGGGTTTCACTTTCCAGCGGAAGGTCTTCATCGTCCACCTCCGGAGAACAGGCCACCATCACGCATCTGTGTCTGAATTTCATCACGGGCACCCTTGCGGGCCATGTCATACACCGCCTTCAGAGCAGCCGGACCTATCTGCCCGTTCGTGCCGTCGTTGTTAATCACCACATGGTTATTCTGCTCAAACGTCCCGGACGCCTGCGACCGGCTGTCTGCCATGCTGCCCGGTGTA
>OGRN01003583.1_pt1 | contig 10913 bp, 9 predicted proteins | sample 1553401 | NCBI WGS metagenome assembly OGRN01 (sample SAMEA2580096, study PRJEB22360) | human gut metagenome | biome: human gut; feature: human-associated habitat; material: faeces | place: Denmark | collected 2008/2010 | reverse complement strand
CCAGCCCCTCCAGCGCCGGGCCCTTATACTGCTCCGAGGGGTCCTCCCGCTCCAGCACCTGGGTGAAGGAGCGGCCCGCCTCGTTATACATGCCCTTTTCCAGTCTCAGGTTGTCAAAACGATATCCCATAGTTCCATACCTCCCTTTCTCACAGGCGGATGACGGCGCCGCCGCTCTCCGCCCGCACCACCAGATATTCGCCGCCGGTGGGCGTCTCGGCGCTGTCCGGCCGGACGCCGCCGGAGCCGTCGGCCAGCAGCCGGTTCCACCCCTCACTGAGCGCGCCGCCGCTGGCGGCCACCCGGATCAGCCCGCCCAGCTGTACCGCCGCGAAGCCCTCCCCGGCGCTCAGGGCCACGCCGCAAAAGCGCTCGCCGTCGCCGCAGGGGCTCACGGCGCCGTCCCCGGTGAGCTTCACCACCTGGCCCGCCTTTACCCCTTCGCCGCAGGCAAAGGTGGCCGCCACCTCTCCAATTCCCTCAAATGAAATCCTGCTCATGCTGCCTCTCCTTTCTCCTCTGTCCTCTCTGCGCATGGGGCCGCTCAGATCAAAAATGCCCCGTCCCGCTCTCCGTCGTTCTCCCGCCCGCCGCCATACCGCAGCTGGGTCTCCACCGGGAACACCCGCTCGGCGTGGCCGGTTCCCCCCCGGAAACCCCCGCTCGCCCTGCCGCTCCAGCGCGCCCTTGAGGGCCAGCAGCTCGTCATAGCCCAGCTTGTCCGCGATGCCCCGGAGCACGGCGTGCTCCAGCCCCAGCCCGGCCAGGCCGCCCAGGCGGGCCACCTCCCCGCGCAGGCTCTCCAGGTATTTCCGCCCAAGGGCGGCCTCCTGCTCCATCCGCATGTGCTTCATCACCCCCGCGTTTCTCTGGGCGGGCACTGCCACGAAGGACCACTCATAGGCGTCGGTGGCCCCCACCAGCTCGGCCCAGCAGCGCCTGCCGCCGTACTCCGCCCCCTTCTCGTGGGGGCAGGTGTGGAACTCCTCGCCGCAGATGGAGCACACCGACCGCTCCACCGCGCAGCCCACGCTGACCTCCTTCTTGATCCCCCCCTCGATGGCGGCGATCAGCTCCCGGTTTCCCTCGGTGCGCAGGAGGTAGGCGCAGCCCTTCAGATAGCAGTAGGGCTCGCCCGCCTCCGTCATCCAGCTCTCCCGCACCACCTCGGTTCGGTAGATGCGGGCCGCCTGGTTCCGGGTGCTCCACTGGTGGTCAAACAGACCGCTCCTGCCCACAAACAGGGGGGCCAGCTCCTCCAGGGTGGCGGCCGGAAACCGCTCGTTGTCCCGGTCGATCTCGTTGTCGCACAGCCGTACCGCGAAGGCGTATACCTCCCCGGGCTCCAGCTTCTTTTTGCTCATGGCGTTGATGCGCTCCATCTCCTCCGGGCTGAGCTCCAGCCCGCAGTCCACGCCCGCCTCCTTGTTTACGTTCATCCCATCGCTCCCCTCATCTTATTCTGCGCCCTATACCCCGACGCGCCGCCCTCTCCCTCCGTAGGCCGCGGCATCCCTGACGCGCCGCTCTTTCCCGGTGCCCCCGATCTGGTCTCCTCTGCCCGCGCCGGCACTCTTCAGCCCTCTTTGCCCTCTCGCGCCAATCGCAGCTCCTCCACCTGCTCATGGTACAGTTCCGCCCGGGCCTCCTCGACCAGATCCTGGAGGTTGATGTCCTCCCAATCCACCGTCACCCTCCGGTCGTACCCGTGGAGGGCCAGCCACAGCTCGCAGATACGCTCCACCACAGGCTCCAGCCCCCGCCGGATGGCGGTGAGCTCGCTGGTCATCATGTCGGCCTGCTGGGTGCTCATCCGCTCGGTGGACGACCAGCTCAATCCCAACAGGAAGGGCGGTATGCCCGTCCGGGCCACGAGCTGTTCCAGAATCTGCCGCACCGGCACCTCGCTGTCCAGCACCTGGTTGTCCGCTCCGATCACCTTGATGTCCACGTCGCCCACGGCGACAAAATCGCGCACCCGGCCGTCCCGCCCCGCCTCCATGGCTGCGGACCACTCCCGGGCGATCTGGCGGCTGCGCTCCTGGGCCATGGACTGCTCCAGGGGCGCGTCCCCCGGCTTGTAGACCACCGCGAAGCGCACGTTGCCCATCCGCTCCCAGTTCATCCCCATCGCCTGGTAGATGTTCAGCAGGATTCCGGTCAGGAAGGGCATGGACCGCAGCAGACTCACGCCGTAGGGGCTGCCCACCTCCGGCTGAAAGGGGGTGAAGAGCAGCAGCTCCTGCCGGGGCAGCTCCCGGAGCTGCCCGTCCCCACTCCTTCCCCACAGGGTAAACTCCAGCGGCGACTCCCCCTCCCGAATCTCCACGTCCGCCGGGTTGAGCTGCACGTCCACCTCCTCCATCTCGGGGAGCACCGCCACGGTGGCGGTGGAGGTATGGACCCGGCCGCCGGATTCGGTCTCGGGCACCCGCTGGACCCGGTGGACCCCGCTCTCAAACTTCAGGCGGGAGTAGACCCCGTCCCCCTCAATAGTAAAGGAAATTTCCTTCACGCCGCCCAGCTCCGTCTCGTTGACCGAGTCCACCTCCACGTGCCAGCGGCGGGCGTCGGCGTACATGGAGTACATGCGGAACAGGGAGTGGGCAAACAGGGCCGCCTCCTCCCCGCCCACTCCGGCGCGGATCTCCACGATGACGCTCTTGTCGTCGTTGGGGTCCCGGGGCAGAAGCAGCACCTTGATCTCCTCCTCCAGCCGGGCCAGCTCCTCCCTGGCCTGCTGGTACTCCTCCTGGGCCAGCTCCTTCATATCCGGGTCGCCCATCAGGGCCTCGGCATCCTCCAGATCCTGCCGGCGGCGCTGGTAGGCCCGGTAGGCCATGACCACTGGCTCCAGCTCCCGCTGCTCCTTGTTGAGTCTGGCCACCAGTGCGGGATCTTCATAGGTCTCCGGCGCGCTCAGCCGGGCCTCCACATCGGCATAGTGGAGATCCAGGGCGCGCAGCTTTTCCATCATTTCCAAGTCATATCACCTGTCAAACAAAAAGGACTTTACCAGTGCAAAGGGTTCCCGAATATACATCTTCAGCCGGGACGGCACATGGGTGCAGGGGGCCGCCAGGGTGGACAGCTCTCCCGCTCCGCCGGAGGCGCGCTCCCACAGCATACGCGCCCGGGTGAGGTGGAAGCCGCTGGACACCAGCACCACGCCGGCACTCGTGTCCGCCCCCTTCTCCTCCAGCAGCGCCAGGGTATACCGGACGTTCTGCCAGGTGTTGTGGGACTGGTCCTCCTGCCAGATGCGCTCCGGCTCCACGCCGTGCTCCGTCAGGTAGTCGTACATAGCCTGCGCCTCAGTAGTGGGTTCGTCGGGGCCCTGGCCGCCGGAGACCACCACCTGGACGTCCGGGTGCTCCTCCAGGTAATCCAGCGCCTTGTCCAGCCGGTCCTGGAGCAGAATGGACGGCCCCCAGGGCTTCACCTGACAGCCCAGGATGACCATGAGCCTGGGCTCGCCCTGTATGTGGTCATAGGCACCATACATCACCGCGCCGAATAGGGCGCCGAAAGCCAGCGCCCCCGCCAGCAGCAGGGCCAGCACGGCCTTCCGCCACAAGGGCCACCGCTTCCCCTCATAGGGACGGTAGCAGCTCTTCCTTCTCCGGTTCACCCTCGGGCCTCCTCCAGCTCGGCCGCCAGCGTCTCCCACTTCGTGTAAAGCGCGGCGATCTCCTCCTCCAGGGCCTTCTGCTCGTCATAGACCTTCTGCAGCTCCAGATAGTTGGAGGCCACCTCCTCGGCCTTGAGGGTCAGCTCGTATTGCCGCTCCTCCGCCTTGGCCACCGCCCGCTCCGCCGCGGCCACCTGCTTCTCCAGCTCTTTGGTGCCGCCGGGACGGCGGGGCTTTTCCTTTTTCGGCTTCTCCGGTTCCGCCTTGACGGGGACCGCGGCCTGGAGCCGTTTCCGCTCCTGGGCGGCCCGGTACTCCTCAAAGGTCCCCCGGAAATCAATGATCTGTCCGTTCTCCAGCATCCAGATACGGGTGGCAAAGCGGTTGATGAAGTAGCGGTCGTGGGAGACAAAGAGCAGATTGCCCTCGTAGCTCTCCACCGCCTCCTCAATCCACTCCCGACTGGCCACGTCCAAGTGGTTGGTGGGCTCGTCCAGGATCAGCAGATTGATCTTCTCGTCCATGAGCATGCACAGCCGCAGGCGGCTCTGCTCCCCGCCGGAGAGCACGGAGACGGGCTTAAACACATCCTCCCCCTGGAACAGGAATTTCCCCAGACGGTCCCGGGCCTGCTGGGCATTGCACCCCGCCTCGTAGAGCATGGTGTCGTAGAGGCTGCGCTCCGGGTGGGAAAATCGAATCTGCTGGGGCAGGTAACCCACCTTTACGGTGAGCCCCTGCTTCACCGTGCCACCGTCCTGGGGCTCCTCCCCCAGGATGATCTTCAGCAGGGTGGACTTTCCCGCCCCATTGTCCCCCAGCAGGGCGATGCGGTCCCCATCCTCCACCCGGAGGGTCACATGGTCAAAGAGAACCTGGCTGCCGAAGGCCTTATTCACCTCCCGCAGGGAAAGAAGATCGTCGGCGTGAAACTCCGCCTGGCCAAACTTGGCCTTTAATTTCTTCCGCTCCTCTGGACGGGCGGTCTGGTTCAGCCGGGCAATCCGTTTTTCAATGGAAAAGGCCCGCTTGTTCAAGTGCTCGGTGTTGTGCTCGTGCATGATCCGCGCCGTCTCCGACAGGCGTTGGATCTCTGCCTGCTCTTTTTTGTACTGGCGCAGCTGCTCTAAGTACCGCCGTTCCTTCTCCACCGCGTAGAAGGAGTAGTTGCCGGCGTAAAACTCCGCCCGGCCGTTCTTCAGCTCCACCACCCGGGAGATGGTTCTGTCCAAAAAATACCGGTCGTGGGAGATCACCAAAACGGTCCCCTTATAATGGCTGATGTAGTCCTCCAGCCAAACCGTGGCATTCAGGTCCAGGTGGTTGGTGGGCTCGTCCAGCAGCAGGATCTCCGTGTCCACCAGGATCAAACGGGCCAGGTTGATCCGGGTTTTCTCTCCCCCGGAGAGATCGGCAAAGTTTTTGTCCCGGAAGGCCCGCTCAATGCCCAGACCGGCGCAGATTTTCTCCAGCCGGGTCTCGATCTCATAGCCGCCCCCCGCCTCATAGGCCGCCTGCAGCCGGTCATACCGGGCCAGCAGGTCCTTGTCCCCGCTGCCCAGCTGGTCTGAAATCTGATGGAGCTCGGCCTCCATGGCCTTCAGGTCATCAAAGGCTGTGCGCAGCACATCCTCCACCGTATACCCGGCGGGATAGACGGGAATCTGGGAGATCAGCCCCAGGCGTTTGCCCGGGGAGAGGATCACCTCGCCGCTGTCGGCTTCCTCCTGGCCGGTGAGGATACGGAAAAGGGTGGTCTTTCCCGCCCCGTTTCTGCCCAGGATGCCCACCCGCTCGCCGGTGTCCACCTGAAAGGTGAGCCCATCCAGCACCGGCTGGCCCACCTCATATTCTTTCTTTAGGTCTCGTACCGCAATGTCAATCATGAATCCTGTTCCTCTGTTTTCGGGCCCAATCAGCCCCATCCCCCAAGTTTTTTCCATTGGGAGTGGCGCTGTGCCCGGAAGTATGATATGATAACGCCAAGCAGCCGGTGTTTCCCGCTCTGGCGGGGAACACCCAGAATAGGAGGCATTACGTATGATTTCACTTCAGTGGCAGGACGGCGTCCTGTCCCTTTTGGACCAGGCGGCCTACCCGCAGCAGGAGCACTGGATCACCTGCTCCACCGTGGAGGAGACCGCCCAAGCCCTCTCCTCCGGCGCCATTTTGGAGGAGAAGATCGCTGCGGTGGCTGGGGTCTACGGCTACTGTCTGGCCGCCATGGCCCACCAGGAACTCCAGCAGACCCCCCAGTTTCAGGAGAAACTGGACCAGGCCAAGGCCCTGCTCCTGGCCAGCCGCCCCGGCTCCCGGGAGCTGGCCGCCGCCCTGGATTTTATGGAGCACCCGCCAGAAGCCTATACCAAAAACGTGGACCAACTGACCACTCTGCTGGCCACCGCTGTCACCTATGACCGGCAGCAGGTCATCGCCGACCGGAACATCTGCCGCAACGGCACCGACCTCATGGGGGAGGGGACCCGCCTTCTCCTCCGAACCGACCGGGGAGCCTTCCACTCCGCCTCTCCCTGCGGGGCCCTGGGCATCGCCCGCCGGGGCTGGAAGCGGGATGTGCTGGAGCAGGTCACCCTCTGCGAGGGCCGCCCCTCCCTGGCCGCCGGCACGCTGCTGGCCCAGGAGCTGTCCAAGGAAAACGTCCCCTGCACCCTCATCCCCGACCACGCCGCCGCCACCTTCCTGGCCCGCCAAGGGGCCCATTTGGTGCTGGCCGACGGAATTCTGGCTGCGAAAAACGGGGATCTGAAAGCTCCGGTGGGAACCTATGAACTGGCCATCGCCTGCTACTTCCACTCGGTTCCCTTCTACGCCGTGCTCCATGCCGACGACATTGACCTGACCGCGGAAAACGGCTCTGTTTTCGGGCAGGAGGAAGGCGATCCCGCCGCCGTGACAGAGGGTCTGGACTGCGGACAGGCCCAGGGATGGACCCCCGCCTATGACGTGGTCCCCGCCTTTCTCATCACCGGCATGATCACCGACCGGGGCATCGCCTGTGCTCCTTATGAGGAGACCTTGGAAGAACAGGTAAAGCATGCCCCCCGAAAGATGATCGTCCACTTTGATGCTTAATGGCTTAAATTCTTTCCCAAACTTCTTGGGAAAGAGCAGAACCTTCCTGAGTTTGGCCGGGTCTTCGGACCCGGCCTTTTTATGCCTTGGGGGCCAGGCGCTGGATTTCCCGAGTGAGCTCCTCAAAGGCCATGCCCCGGGAGGCTTTAACCAGGATCACCGCCCCCGGCCGGACCAGGTTGGGCAGAAGCTCTTTGGCCGCCGTCCGGTCCCTGGCATACAGCGCCTGGGTGATACCGGACTGGTGAGCCGCGTCATAGATATTCCAGGCCAGCTCCCCCACGGCCAGCAGGCCGTCAATGTTGCCCAGCGCGCCGGCGCACTCCCCCATGCTCCGGTGGAGTTCCGGGCCCAGGTCCCCCAGCTCAAACATATCCCCCAATACCGCCGCCCGATAGGCGCCCTCGGTCTGGGAGAGGATTTCCAGGGCCGCCCGCATGGACTGGGGGTTGGCGTTGTAAGCGTCGTCCAGAATGGTGATATCCCCCTGGTGAATCACATTCATCCGCATCTTGGTGGGGACAAAGGCCTCAATCCCCGCCTTCATCTCCTCCCCGGTCATGCCGAACCGCTCCCCAATGGCGCAGGCCATGAGCACCGGGTAGATCATGTGGCCGCCCAACGCGGGCACGGTCACCGAAAAGTCGTTCTTCGGGGTAATCACCCGGCAGCGCAGCCCCTTGGACCCCAGCTGTCGGATTTCCTTCGCCGCATAGGGGGCCGGTCGGTCCGCCCCGCAGAACACCACCTGGGGAGAGAGTTCTCCCTCCAGAGGGCGGAGCATGGCGTCGTCCCCGTTGAGGACTGCCATCCCCTCCGGCGTCATCCGGTGGAAAATTTCCTTCTTCGCCTGCAAAATGCCCGCCCGGCTGCCCAGGTTTTCAATGTGGGCGTCGCCGATGTTGGTGATCACCGCCACATCAGGGGGGGCAATCTGGGTCAGATAGTCGATCTCCCCGAAGTGATTCATCCCCATCTCCAGCACACAGATCTGGTGCTGGGCCGTCAGACGGAACAGGGTCAGGGGAAGACCCAGCTCGTTGTTGAAGTTTCCCTCCGTTTTCAAAACCCGGAACTTCTGCCCCAATACCGAGGCCACCATGTCCTTGGTGGTGGTTTTGCCTACGCTGCCAGTGATGCCGATGACGGGGATGGGAAACTTCTCTCTATACGCCCTGGCCACCTGGCCAATGGCCAGCATGGTGTCCTCCACCTGGATATAGAACTTTCCAGGCAGCAGCACTTGGGGGACCTCCTCGGTCAGGCAGCCGGCGGCGCCGGTCTCCAGCGCACTGGCAATATACCGGTGCCCGTCTGTCCGCTCTCCCCGCAGGGCCACGAAAAGGTCTCCCTCGTGGACGGCCCGGCTGTCTGTCTCCACGCCTGTGATGGTCCTCTCCGCCACAGCTTCCTCTCCCAAGAGCCTTCCGCCGGTGGCGGTCAAAAGCTCCCTGACTGTCATAGGTTCCATTGCGCGTTCTCCTTTTTTCTGTTGGTCTCTCAGCCCTTCCGCACCCGGAGAGACTCCTCAATGATCCGCTGGCACAGGCTGGCATAGTCAATGCCCACCGCCGCGGCCTCCTGGGGCACCAGGCTGGTGGGGGTCATCCCCGGCAGGGTGTTGATCTCCAGGAACCAGGGGGTCCCCTCCTGGTCCACAATGAAGTCAGCCCGGGAATAGACCGACAGCCCCAGGGCGTGGTAAACCGTCAGGGCCGCCTGCCCCACCCGCTGTTCCCACGCGGGGGGGATGGGGGCGGGGCAGACCTCCTCTGCCGCGCCGGGCTGATACTTGTTTTCATAATCATAAAATCCCTCTTTGGGGATAATCTCAATGGAGGGCAGCGCCTGTCCGGCCAGAATGGCCACCTGAATCTCCCGGCCGGCCACATACTGCTCCAGCACGCACTGGCCGCCGAAGCGGAGTCCCTCCATCAGGGCCCCGTGGAGCTCCTGCCTGGTGTGGGCGATGGACACGCCGATGGAAGAACCGCTGGCCACCGGCTTCACCACGCAGGGCACCTGGGTGGCCGCGGCCAGGTCCTCCACCTCCTGTTCGGTGTAGCTCACCCGCTGCCACTGGGGGGTATGCACCCCTAAGTGGGCAATCAGACGCTTGGTCAGGTCCTTGTCCATGGCCAGGCCGGAACCCAGATAACCCGCCCCCGTGTAGGGAATGCCCATGAGATCAAAGGCGGCCTGTACCCGTCCGTCCTCCCCGCAGGTCCCGTGGAGAGCCAGAAAGACGATGTCCGCCATCTGGCAGAGCTCCAGCACGCCCTGGCCAAACTGGCTGGGGCTCTGCCACTTCCGGGCGGCCCGAATCTCCGCCAGGTCCGGTGCTTTGGGGTCCACCTGCTTCCACTGGTCGGTGAGGGGGGCGTCAAAATAGTCCGCCACAGGGCCCGTGTATGCCTCCAGGCCGAAGTACATATCCACCAGGGCCGCCTGGTGCCCCAGCCCCCGCAGGGCATGGGCGATCATGGTGCCCGAGGACAGCGAGACATTTCTCTCCGGGCTCAGTCCTCCGGCCAGCACAACAATTTTCATAGGCGCTCCTTTCCCCAACAAAAACACGCTGGAAGGGACTCCTTCCTCTTCCAGCGGAGACATTCTGGTATATTTTATAGATTATAACATAACCGGGAGAAAATCTCAACCAAAACCGGCCCTCTCCCTCCCCCAGAAAGCGCCAGATTCCAAGGCTTCCTGTGGAAAAAAACATGGTTCCACCTTTTCCCTATAAAAAACGAGCGTGCCGAATCTGCCTCCGGTACGCTCGTCTTTTCTTTCGGTTGGGGGATAAAAATTACTCCTTGTAGCCGATTGCCTTGGGCTCGGTCTCGCAAGCGTCCTCGCAGCCGCCGCAGTCGATGCAATCCGCGTTCACAACGCAAACTTCCTTGCCATCCACGGAGCCCTCAGTGATGGCGCCGCTGGGACATTCTTCCATACATTTCTTGCAGAAGGTGCACAGTTCGGGATTGATAGCGTACATAGTTAGGTACCTCCAATAATTTTTTCTTGGCAGGCTACATTGTATCACATTTTCTAAAAAATGCAATTCTAAAATCATAGAAATTTTTTGGTTATTTTTATAGATTTCGGGCATGATTTTTATGGACTTTGGCCCTAAAAAACACCTTGGAAGGATTTTCTCTATGCAAAACATCTCGAATCCCCCGGCCGCCGGCACCCTGACCCCGGCCCTGGAAGGAGCCCCCTGCTCCGCCAGCCACGAAAACCGAAGCATCCCCGTCATTTCGCCGCCCCAGGGGGAGAACACCCCAGGGCCCAGAGAGGAGGGTTCCCCATCAAAACCGTAACCTTCACCGCCCACGCCCAGGGCAGCTTAGGAGCCGCCGGGGCCCTGTCCCAGCGCCTGGGACATGATTACGTAGGCAGCGAACACCTGCTGCTGGGTCTGCTCCAGGAATCCCGGAGCACCGCCGCCCGCATTCTCTCCGCCCAGGGTCTCACCCGGCGGAATCTGCAAAACCTGTTGGTCACCGCCCTGGGCACCGGCACGCCCCTGGCCTGCCGCCGGCCCCTGACCCCCCGCCTGGAACGCATTGTGGAGGCCGCCGTGGCCGAGGCCCAGCGCCTGAGCCACGACCAGGTGGGCAGCCGCCATCTGCTGCTGGGCCTGCTCCGGCAGGGGACCGGAGGCGGGATCAAGCTGTTGGTTCAGGCCGGCCTCCACCCCAACCAGCTCTACCGGCAGACCGCCCTCTCCCTGGGCGGGAGCGGGTCCTACTATCCCCGCGCCCGGGGAGAGGCGGACTACGCGCCGCCCGCCTCCTCCCCCGCCACCCGGCTGCTGGACCAGCACGCCCGGGACATGGTCCAGACCGCCGGCCGCGGCGGCTATGACCCCGTCACCGGCCGGGAGGAGGAGATTCGCCGGGTCATCCAAATCCTCATCCGCCGGGGGAAAAACAACCCCGTCCTCCTGGGGGAGCCCGGGGTGGGCAAAACCGCCGTGGCCGAGGGTCTGGCCCAGAAAATGGCGCTGGGGCAGGTCCCCGACGCCCTCCGCCAGAAACGGCTGCTGGCCCTGGACCTGCCCTCCGTCATCGCCGGAACCAAGTACCGGGGGGAATTTGAGGAGCGGTTGAAGGGATTGATTGCCGAAGTAGAGGCAAACAGCCACATCATCCTGTTTCTGGATGAGATTCATACGATGATT
>OGRN01003576.1_pt1 | contig 10921 bp, 10 predicted proteins | sample 1553401 | NCBI WGS metagenome assembly OGRN01 (sample SAMEA2580096, study PRJEB22360) | human gut metagenome | biome: human gut; feature: human-associated habitat; material: faeces | place: Denmark | collected 2008/2010 | reverse complement strand
CCCAGCGCCTTGCGGATCATCGGCAGCGTCAGCTTGAAGCCGCTGTTTTTCTCGAGTCCGGACATATTGAGCGAAATGACCGGAATATACGAAAGGCCGTCTTTTTCCAGCGCCTTTCTCAAAAGGTGAATGTAGTTCGAAGCACGGCAGCCGCCGCCCGTCTGGGTGATGATAAGCGCCGTTTTATGCAGATCATATTTGCCGCTGTGCAGCGCGTCCATCATCTGGCCGATGGTGAGCAGCGCCGGGTAGCAGGTATCGTTGTGGACATATTTCAGACCCTCGTCCACAATCTGACGGCCGCGCGTCTGGAGAATCTCCACGTTGTAGCCGTAAGAAGCGAACAGGTTTTCAAATAAACGGAAATGGATGGGCGCCATGTTCGGCGCAAGGATCGTATAACCCTCTTTTTTCATTTCCTTTGTAAATTCAACGCGATCGGTAAAAGCCATATTCGTGCGCCTCCCTTACTGTAAATCCAGCGCCGCAAACAGGCTGCGGAGACGAATACGCACCGCGCCGAGGTTTGTGATCTCGTCGATCTTGAGCTGGGTGTAGATTTTGCCGCCGTCGTGCAGAATGCCGCGCACCTCGTCGGTCGTAATGGCGTCCACGCCGCAGCCGAACGAGACAAGCTGAATGAGGTTCACGCGCTTATCCGCACGGTCTACAACGTACTTTGCAGCCGCATACAGACGGGAGTGATACGTCCACTGGTTGAGGACCTTCGTCGGGAATTTCTTCTCCTTGCACGCAACGGCGTCTTCCGTCACAACGACCGCGCCGCAGTCGCAGATGAGGCCGTCAATGCCGTGGTTGATCTCCGGGTCCACATGATACGGACGACCGGCCAGCACGATAACGGGCTTATGCTGTTCTTCGGCGAGCGCGAGGAATTTGTCGCCGATGGCACGCACGGCGCGCATGTAGAGGTCATACTCCGCATACGCCGCGTCGGATGCTTTCTTCACGTCTTTTTTCGTGAACGTACCGTTCGGGAAGTGGCGGCGTAAAATCTCGTACATCTTGCCGGGGAAGTCGTGTCTGCGGTGCAGGCCAACGTAATCGCCGATGAAGACGGTGTCCTTTAATTTCTGGATATTGGAGGAGATGACCTCCGGGTAATAGGCGACAACCGGGCAATTATAGTGATTATCACCGAGGTTTTCGTCAAAGTTATACGTCATGCAGGGGTAGAACACCGCGTCCACGCCCTCGTCAAGCAGCGCTTCCACGTGGCCGTGCATCAGCTTTGCCGGGAAGCACGCCGTATCGGACGGAATGGTGTGCTGACCCTTTAAATAAAGCTGGCGGTTCGACGCCGGTGACGTTTTCACATCGTAGCCGAGCGTTGTGAAGAACTTATACCAGAACGGCAAAAGCTCGTACATGTTGAGGCCCATCGGAATGCCGATGACCGGCTTGCCCGTGTCTTTGTATGTATAGCGCGCGAGCAGCTTGCGCTTCTCTTCAAACATGTTGTACTGCGCTTCGGTGGATTTCACGCCCGTCACCGGCTTTTCACAGCGGTTGCCGCTGATGAACTTGCGTCCGCCGGAAAAGGTGTTCACCGTCAACTTGCAGCTGTTGGAGCAGCCGCGGCAGGTGATAGCCTTTACGCTGTGGGTGAATTCTTCGAGCGCTTCCTTGCTCAAAAGCGTCGAAAGCTCCGTCGCCTTACCCGCAGCCTGTGCTTTTTCGTGTGCATACAGTGCAGCACCGTATGCGCCCATCAGGCCCGCAATGGTCGGGCGGATGACATCGTGGCCGATTTCCTGCTCAAACGCGCGCAGCACGGCGTCGTTGAGGAACGTACCGCCCTGCACGACGATCTCCCGGCCGATTGCTTTGGAATCGACCGCACGGATAACTTTATACAGCGCGTTCTTGACAACGCTGATGGAAAGACCCGCGGAGATGTTCTCCACCGTTGCGCCGTCCTTCTGCGCCTGCTTCACGGAGGAGTTCATGAACACCGTGCAGCGGGAGCCGAGGTCGACCGGGCGATCCGCAAACAGACCGAGCTTTGCAAAATCTTCAATGGAGTAACCCAGCGCACCCGCAAACGTCTGGAGGAACGAGCCGCAGCCGGAGGAACAAGCCTCGTTGAGGAAAATATCGTCGATGACGCCGTTTTCGACCTTGAAGCACTTGATGTCCTGACCGCCGATGTCGATGATGAAATCGACCTTCGGGTTAAACGCGCGCGCCGCGTAGAAGTGCGCCATCGTCTCTACGATGCCGTAATCGACGGAAAACGCGTTTTTGATGATGTCTTCGCCGTAGCCGGTCGCCGCGCAGGCGCAGATCTTCGCCTGCGGGAAACGCGTGTAAACTTCAAGCAGGAATTCACGCATCAGCGGGACAGGGTTGCCGCTGTTCGACATATAGCGCGAACAAACAATATTGCCGTCCTTATCCGTCACAACGGCTTTAACGGTCGTGGAGCCCGCATCGATGCCGATATAAACCGGCTCGCCGTCCTCCAGTGTGTCGCGCACCTTAACGCCGGCGTTAAGGTGGCGCTTTGTAAATGCTTCGTAATCCGCCTTGTCTTTAAAAAGCGGCGGGCAGGCGCGGTATTCTTCCTTTGCCGTGTAATGCGCAATGCGATTGATGATCTCCGCAAGCGTCGTCTCATTGCCGTCCGCCGCAAACGCCGCACCCAACGCGACGAAATACAGCGAATTTTCCGGGCAGATGCCCGTAATGCCGAGCGTCTTATCAAACGCCACGCGCAGCTCGCTCAAAAACGTCATCGGGCCGCCGAGGTATACGACCTTGCCCGCGATTTCTCTGCCCTGCGCAAGACCCGCAACGGTCTGGTTCACAACGGCGTAGAGAATACTTGCCGCCACGTCTTTTTTCTGCGCGCCCTGGTTTAAAAGCGGCTGAATATCGCTCTTTGCGAACACGCCGCAGCGGGAAGCAATGGTGTAGATCTTCTCATGCTCTTTCGAGAGTGTGTTGAGCGCATCCGGGGTGATGTTCAAAAGCGTCGCCATCTGGTCGATGAACGCGCCGGTGCCGCCCGCGCAGGATCCGTTCATACGCACCTCAAGGCCGGAGGCGTTATTGCCGTCCGTAAGGAACAAAATCTTCGCGTCCTCGCCGCCAAGCTCGATGACCGCATCCGTACCCGGCACAAGGCGGTTCACCGCAATGCGCGTCGCGTATACCTCCTGCACGAACTGAATGTCACTGCGCTCTGCAAGACCCATACCGGCCGAGCCGGAAATGCTCAAAAGCACCTTTTCTTTCGGAAACTGCTCTGCCACTTCACGCAGCATCTCAACGGATTTCTCCACGATGCGCGAAAGATGACGCTCATATTTTTTGAAAAGCACCTCGTTCTGCTCGTTCAGAACAACGCACTTTAAGGTCGTGGAACCAACGTCCAAACCGATTCTCATCATGTTGATTCATCCTTTCTGCGGTACCCTTTCCGCATCGTATACCGGTACCGCATAAATGCCGCCTGTTTCGGCAGCTCTTACATATCCGCAAAATTACCCAAATATACTTTTAATGATACCACAGGCGCGCGCGCAATTCAATACGCAGCACCGCGGCGAGATTGTAAAAATTCGTGACATAGCGCGGTTTTTCTTGTGTGGGAAAGCCAATTTTCCGCACGGGTTTTCCACTTTTTGTCTTGTCCGCGGCGACTATTTTAACGGCTTTTCGCATATAACTCACCGATGAGAAATGAGGAGGGTTTCCTATGTCAAACGGCAAAAGAAGGTATTTTCCGGGCGCCAACACCGGGCGCGGATTCATCGGGCATTTTGAGGGCATCGTGCCGCCGTGGAGCGAGCCGCACTACACCTACGTTTTAAAGGGCGGCCCCGGGGTAGGAAAAAGCACATTGATGAAAAAATGCGCCGCCATCGCACGGGCAAACGGGTTTACCGTCGAAGAATTTCGCTGCTCAAGCGACCCCTAAAGCTTTGACGCCGTGCGTATCCCGCAGCGGCGGCTCGTCTTACTGGACGGCACCGCGCCGCACACCATAGACCCCGCCATGCCGGGGATCGACGGCGAAACGCTGGATCTCGGACGGTTTTTGCACAAAGAGGTCTTCAAACGCCGCCGCGAAGAGCTTTTTGTCCTTGCAGAAGAAAACCGCGCGCACTACAAAAACGCGTTCGCGTGCCTTTCCGCCGCAGGCAGCCTGCGCCGTGCCGCCGTAAGCGAAGCCGCAAGGTCTGCCGACCTTACCATGATCCGCACATTTTTAAAAGAGGGTTTCACACTGCCGAAGGAAGGCACACCGCGCACACTATTTTTAACGAGCCCCACGCCCGCCGGCGTTGCGGATTTCCGGGAAGCACAGGATGCCGAAAACACCGTGTACCTGCCCGGCGTTTTGGGCGCGGTGTTCTTAAATGAAGCCATGAAGCTCGTGCAGAATACGCAGACTGAAATTTTCCTGCATCCGCTCACGCCGGAAGCACCGCAGTGCGTGCGCATCGGCGACACCATGCTGTGTGCCGCGGACGATACCCGCAGCACATTAAACGAGTTCCTTTTGAGCCCGCTTTCGGACTTCATCCCGTTCGCCATGCAGGAGGCCGAGACCTTGACTGCGCAGGCCGTGGAGGAGCTCAGGCTCTGCAAGCGCACACATGACGCGATTGAAACCATCTACCGCCCGTTCGTCGACTACGACCATGTAGAGCGAGAAACGAACCGTCTGCTGGAAACCCTAAAGCTGTGATAGACAAAAACGAAAGCGAAAATCTGTGAATTCGGCACATTGCAGTCGATACATAAACGTGTTAAACTGAACACAGCGAAGCGACGCAAAAGTTTTTGATCGACCTTTTTTCAAATGAAGGTCAAACCGAACCCATGGTTCGGTCGTGAAATCCAAAGGCAACGCCTTTGGTCGAACTCCGCAGAGTTCGAAACTCTTTTGCCTACCTAAAAATCAGGATGGGAGCTTTAACAGTCCGGCGGATTGTTAAAGTGTGGGAGACCCAATTAGGGGGTCTTCCAAAGAATTTGCAGTGCAAATTCTTGAAAATCTCAGAAAGCACTAAAAGTATTGAAAAGAAAGGAATCTAAACTCTATGCAGATCACTTTTCTCGGTGCAAGCCACGGCGTGCCGGAGGCAAATCGCCGCTGCTCCTGCACCTTGATCGAAACGAACGGCCGATATTATTTCATCGATATGGGCGTCAACGCCATCGATGCCCTGCGCACACGCGGCATCGATGTGGAGGACGTCAAGGGCATCTTCATCACGCATATGCACGGCGACCATACAAACGGGCTCGTCTCGTTCGTCGACCTTATCAGCTGGTATTTTAAAACCGCCGACCCCGAAATCTGCCTGCCGAACTTGGAGGGCGTTGAGGCCATCCGTGCATGGCTCAAAGCGAATCACTGCGAAATGCGCGACCTGCGCTTTAAAAAGGTCACGGACGGCACGATCTTCGACGACGGATATTTAAAAGTCATCGCCATTCCCACGCAGCATTGCCCGGATTCCCATGCTTTTTTCGTGGAAGCCGAGGGCAAAGCCGTGCTGTTCACGGGCGACTTAAAGCATCCCAACGTCGATTTTCCGAAAATCGCCAAGGAAAAGCCGACCGAATTTGTCATCTGCGAGGCCGCACACTTCCCGGCGACCGATTACGCGCCCGTTTTGTCCGCCTGTCCCACAAAGCAGGTGCTCGTCAACCACTACGCGCCGTGGAATATCCCGAACGTCATGCAGCTTGCGGAAACGCTCGCTCCGCTGCCCGTCAAATTCGTGAACGACGGCATGCAAATCACGCTTTAAATTCATACGCAAAAAGGTCTGCTCCGTTTTGGTGAGCAGACCTTTTCCTTTTACTTTTTGTTGACGGGATAAATACCCGACCAGCCGCAGTTGCCGTCTTTGTCTTTCAGCTCCACGCGCACGAACGTGTCCGTAGGCTGCACTTTATACGTCGCTTCGGTCACATTTTCGCCTACCGTCGCGCGGTCGCCCGCCCAAACGGTATCGGTGAAGAACACGACCTCCTGCACCGGCGAGGTATGCAACGTGACCGTGCCATTTTCAATTTCAACGCGGAAATTCGGCCCCTGCGTTGCGTAGAAGCGGTTTGCACGGATAGCCGCCAAAACACCCTCGCGCGTCAATTCATCCGCCTGCACCATGATGTACGAACGCGTCTCGTCGCCCGTGTAGTGGTGTGCATCGTCTGCCGCCATGCACGGCAAATAGTGCCCCAAAAGCGCCATTTCGTCGAAAAACACACCGGAATACGGACGGCAGTTCCACGGCAGGCCCGAAGTAGTGTTGTAAATCTCGCACCCGTCAATGCCGTACAGCTTCACGACCTCCGAAGCGCGATCCAGCGACCATGCGGGGTGTGCCAAGATTGCAATGCCGTTCACGTTATGGATTTCATCGATGATCTTCTGCGCGGAAAGCCCCGGCGCGCGTTTTGTAAGCGCAGGCGCTTTCTCCATGCCGATGCCGACGATGTGGTAAATGCCCTCCTGCACGGTACTGCCCACGTCGAACTCCGTGCCGTTTAAGAGGAGAAAATTTTCCTCCTGCCGCCCCTCACCGTGGAACCAGTGGTCGGTCAGCGCAAGGAAATCATAGCCTTTTGATTTGTATAATGCAATCGTTTCTTCCGGCGCATACGCGCCGTCCGAGTTCGTCGTATGGGTGTGCAGATTGCCCTTATACCAAATTTTGCCGAACGCATCCGTAAACATAGTCTTTCCCCCATCCTGCTTTTCGTCTCTTTGGGATTATCATAGCACGATGGCGAGGTGAGTGCAAGCTTTGTGCATGAAAAAAAGGCGGCAATGCCGCCCTTTCAGGGAACCCATAGTGCTTACGCTTTTTCCGCGCTCGGTGCTTCTATCAGCTTTGCTTTCTGCAAGGCAACGACAACGGCCGGGACCAGAATAAGCTGCACCACGATGCCCGGGATTGCGTTTAAGAGTGCGCCGGAGATGAACGCCGCAAATGTGAACGCGCCCGCGTCCGCCGCGATGCCGCTGAGAATCACCTTCACGATACCCCAGACAACTCTACCCGCGACCATAGCGGTCAAAAGGCTGCCATACAGCGTGCCGACGGTCTGCTTTTTGAACACCTTGCGGTACATGATGCCGCTTACCAGTCCGTATGTCAGCAGCTCAAACGCCATAGCGATGGCGACGTAGAACGGCGGCATGCCGAACATCACCATGCGCAGCAGCGGGGCGATAAAGCCCACAACCGCGCCCACCGGGCCGCCGCATACGAAGCCTGCAAGCAAAATCGGCAGGTGCATCGGACACAGCATTGTGCCGATCTGCGGAATCTGCCCGGTGAAGAACGGCAGTACTAACGCAAGCGCCAGAAAAAGTGCACCGAGCACAAGGTTTTTAACGGAAAATTTGCTGTTTGTACGGTTCATTGAAATACCCTCCCAGATACAAAAAGACCACGAAGCATTCCGCCCATACCGAGCGAAAAGACCTTCGTGGTCTATTTTTTAAAGTGGCTTTAAAATACTTTCAAACGGCGTTTCGCCGCGCGGTCTTTTGACCGTTACCGCTTCCTGCGGCTTTGCTGTCTACATTATAGCATAAGTTAATCTTAAAGTCAACTACCGAATTTCAATTTTGCCGAAACGAAATTACTTTTCCGCGCTAAGGATAACCGTAACGTCCGGGTGCAGCTGCAAAACGGAAGCCGGCACCTCCGGCGTAACCTTGCCGAAGCAAGCCTTTTCGACAATCTCCGCCTTATCCGGGCCTGCGATGAGAAGAATCTTCTTCGCCTTCATAATGGTGCCGATGCCCATGGTGATGGCCTGCGTCGGCACATCCTCGCGGCGCTCGAACAAACGGGAGTTCGCGTTGATGGTGCTCTCCGTCAGCTGTACGGTGTGCACTGTCGCCGGGAAGTTGTCCGTCGGCTCGTTAAAGCCGATATGCCCATTGTGGCCGATGCCGAGCAGCTGCAGATCGATGCCGCCGAGAGACTGAATAAAGCTCTCATAGCGCACAGCCTCCTCTTCAAGATCATCTGCGTGGCCGTTCGGCACATGTGTGTTCGCCTTGTCGATATTCACGTGGTCAAAGAGGTTGTCGTTCATGAAATAGCGGTAGCTGTTCGGGTTCGTATCGTCCAGACCGCAGTATTCGTCGAGGTTTACGGTGCGCACTTCGGAAAAGTCCAGTATGCCGTCCTCATAACTCTTTACAAGATCTTTGTAGGCGCCAATCGGCGAAGAGCCTGTTGCAAGACCCAGCACGCAGTTCGGCTTTAAAAGCACCTGGCCGCCGATGATGCCGGCTGCAACGGCGCTCATTTCTTCATAGGTTTTCGTTTTGACAATGCGCATTTGAATATTCATCCTTTCAATACAATAAAGCGCCGGCCTTATGCCGTGCGCGTTTTTACCCAAAGAGTTTCTATCTACAACTATACCATAAAATTTACAAAAGTAAAGGCATTCCCGCAGAAAACCGCGAAACGGTCCCGGAAATGCCCCAATTTACTTTATGCCGTCTTTTTCACCGCTTTTTCCTTTTTCAGCGCCTCAAGCGGGATCTGCGCCAAAATGACCGCCGCAAACACCAAAACGCAGCCCAAAAGCTCGCGTCCGTTCATGCTTTGGCCGAGGACCAGCCAGCCGGAAAGCGCCGCAAACACAGATTCAAGGCTCATGATAAGGGACGCCACCGCAGGCGGGGTATCCTTCTGCCCCAAGATTTGCAGCGTGTATCCCACGCCGCTCGACATCAGGCCCGTGAAAAGCAGCGGCCCTGCACTTTTTAAAATGTCCGCAAGCGTGAATGTCTCCGTAAACAGCGCCGCTGCCGTGCAAAGAACGCCGCAGACAAGAAACTGCACGCACGAAAGCGCCACGCCGTTCACCATCGGTGAGAAATGGTCGATGATGAGGATATGTACGGAAAAGCCCAGTGCACACAAAATGACGAGCAGGTCGCCCGGCGCGATGGTGAAGCCCTCCTGCACGCTTAACAAATACGTGCCCGCCGCCGCAATAACAACGCTCACCCAAACCGTTGCGGGCACGCGTTTTTTAAGGAACAAACCGAGTATCGGCACAATCACGATGTAAAGCGCCGTCAGAAACCCGGCCTTGCCCACTGTCGTAAAGCTGATGCCGAACTGCTGCAAATTAGAGGCCACGGCAAGCGCCGAGCCGCACAGCACGCCGCCCACCCACAGGGTCTTGCGGCTCTGCTTTCTCTCTTCATCCGTCTGCGTTTTTTTCGGCGCTTTGTGCTGCATAAACAGCAGCACGGGCAAAAGCGCCAGCGCGGCAATGAAATTGCGTACGCCGTTAAACGCAAACGGGCCTAAATGGTCCATGCCGAGACTCTGCGCTACAAACGCCGTGCCCCAAATAAGGGCAGTGATCGTCAGGAGCAAGGCTCCGCGAAATTGCTTCATGAAAATTCCCTTCAAGTCGTAGTTTTACACTTCGTTCGTCTCGCGCGTCAGGTTCTTCATCCAGTTATACCGGTTGATCTTCACCACGGCAACGAAGCATTTTAAGATCTGGTCGCATTTGAGGCACGCAAAAACCACCCAAGGCGGCGCACCGAGGTAAGACGCGATAATGGCAGACGGCAGCACCACGAGGAACACGAAGATCGTGTCGTTGCGGAAGACAAACGAAATGTCGCCGCCGGATTTAACAAGGCCGAACAGGCACGCCGCCTGATAGCACGTGCCGATAATCGTAACGGAAATGACATTGATGAACTCACGCGCATACGCCACGGCCGCATCGCTCGCGCCGTACAGCCCGATGAACGGGTCGCGCAGGAAGTGCACCGCAATGCCGGAAAGAATGCCGAGGCCAAGGAAAATGACCTGCGTCGTGCGGGAATACTCGCGAATTTTTTCCATACGTCCGGAGCCGACCGTCTTGCCGGTGATAATGCCCACCGCGCTCGAAAGGCCGTTCATTGCAATGTACATCATATTGTGCAACATATTCGCGATGCCCGCCGCAATGACGCCCGCGTCATAACGGCCGAGAATCATCGTCTGCCCCAGCATGTTCACCGACCATACGACCTGCCCTCCCATGATGGGCAGACCGTAGCGCAGGAAATCGCGCGTCAATTCGCCGCCGCGCTTTAAGAGGTCGGCAAAGCGAAGCTTCAGTTTTTTATCGATGCAGCGCACGTAAACGACCATCACAGCCGCTTCAATGATGCGCGAAAACAGCGTAGCCACCGCCGCACCGGTCACCCCGAGCGCCGGGAAGCCAAGCTTACCGAAAATCAAAATATAGTTGCAGATGACGTTCACAATGAGCGTCACAAATGACACGTAAAGACCGATCTTCGCCGTCTCCACCGCGCGCATCGTCGCCACCATCACCTGCGAAATGCAGAAGAAAATGTACGAAAGGCTCACCACGCGCACGTAAACCGTGCCCGATTCAATGACCGAAGCATCACTCGTGAACAGTGATACGATCTGCGACGGCAATAAAAACGCCGTCACCGTAATGACCAGACCGATGAGCAAAGCAAACCGCACACCGATGGCCGCAATGCGGCGGATGCTTTTTGTATCGCGTTTACCCCAATACTGCGCAGCCAAAATGAGGATAGCACCCTCAATGCCGCCGATGAACATTTGCAGCAGCGTCTGCAGCTGGCTGCCCACATACACACCGGAAATCGCACTGTCGCCGAGCGTGCCGATCATCACGTTATCTGCAAGGCCGACCGCAAAGGTTACGGCGTTCTGCAGCGCAATCGATATCGCGAGCGTGACGAGCGTTTTGTAAAAGCTCTTGTCTCTTGTGAAAAACATGTTTCCTCCCCCGGGGCCTGCGCCCCAAACTCAATACAATAGCGCGCAAAAGCGCATCTTGCTTCTGATTATAAAAAAAAGCGGAGAAAAAGTCAATACAAAAAAGGGCG
>OGRN01003571.1_pt1 | contig 10930 bp, 12 predicted proteins | sample 1553401 | NCBI WGS metagenome assembly OGRN01 (sample SAMEA2580096, study PRJEB22360) | human gut metagenome | biome: human gut; feature: human-associated habitat; material: faeces | place: Denmark | collected 2008/2010 | reverse complement strand
GCACCCGCCGCTACCACCCCGGCTATGAGTGCAAGTGGGCGACCAATACCGTGGTACATATCCTTGAAAACAGGGAGTACACGGGCTGTCTGGTAAACTTCAAGACGGAGAAGCCGTCCTACAAGACCAAGCACAGCGTAGAGAACCCCATTGAGAAACAGGCGATTTTCGAGAACCACCATGAGCCTATCATTGACACCCAGATGTGGGAGCGTGTGCAGGAGTTACGCAAGCAGCGCAAACGCCCGAACCGCTATGATGAAGTGGGCTTATTCTCCGGCATACTCTTTTGTGCCGACTGCGGCAGCGTCCTTTACCAGCAGCGTTACCAGAACGCCACCCGCAAGCAGGATTGTTATATCTGCGGGAGCTACAAGAAGCGTACCCGTGACTGTACGGCGCACTTTATCCGCACCGACCTGTTGACCGCCGGAGTGACCGACAATCTGCGGAAAGTCACCAGCTATGCAGCGAAGCACGAAGCCCGGTTTATGAAGCTGCTGATCGAGCAGAACGAGGACGGGGGCAAGCGCAGGAACGCCGCAAGGAAAAAGGAGCTGGAAGCCGCCGAGAAGCGTATCAGCGAGTTATCCGCTATCTTCAAGCGGCTGTATGAGGACAGCGTGACCGGGCGCATTTCAGACGAGCGTTTCACGGAGCTGTCGGCAGACTATGAAGCCGAGCAGAAAGAACTGAAAGAGAGAGCCGCCGCTATCCGGGCAGAGCTTTCCAAAGCGCAGGAAGCCACGGTAAACGCAGAAAAGTTTATGAATGTTGTCCGCAAGTACACCAGCTTTGAAGAACTTACCCCTACCCTTTTGCGTGAGTTTGTGGAGAAAATCGTTGTGCATGAGTGCAGCTATGACGAGAACGGCACACGCAGACAGGACATTGATATTTATTACTCTTTCGTTGGCAAGGTAGACCTGCCCGAATGACCGCCCGACCTATCCGGCGCAATGCGCAAACGCCGGATAGGAACGGCAAAATTTTTTACACTTCTACTACTTCTTTATCACACATCAGCAAAGTCACAGGGAATCAAGCAGCTTATGTCCGGCGGGGGCATTATCATTGTGGCTCAGACGGTGATTCCACAGCTCTCCACACTGTTCTCATAAGAGATAGTCCTTCATGGGTGGAATCATTGACAAGATCACTGAGTTTATAAAGGATATGCTGAAAGGGTGGGTGCTGTCCAACCTTGACACCATGTTTACCGATGTGAATGACAAGGTAGGCACGATTGCAGGGGAGGTCAGCAAGACACCCAGCTCATGGAACTACGGTATTTTCAGCATGGTGCAGACGTTATCGGAAAATGTCATTGTCCCCATAGCGGGAATGATCATCAGCTTTGTGCTGGTCTATGAGCTGATTACAATGGTTATCGACAAAAACAACATGCACGACTTTGATACGAGTCTGTTCTTCCGTTTTTTATTCAAGGCTTGTATTGCTGTCAGCTTACTTTCTAAGACCTTTGATATTGTCATGGCGGTCTTTGACGTGGGAAGTCATGTAGTGACACAGGCGACAGCTTCCATATCCGGCTCAACGAGTCTGGATGTGTAGGCTACGCTTACTTCCATGTTCAACAGCCAGATTGACAGTATGGGGATTGGGGAGCTGATAGGACTTGGCATGGAAACCATGATCATCAGCCTGTGTATGAAAATCATGTCCGTCCTTATCACCGTCATTTTATACGGACGTATGATTGAAATATACCTTTATGTATCAGTAGCACCAATTCCGGCGGCAACCGTAACCAACAGGGAATGGGGAACAGTCGGAACCAACTATCTAAAGGGACTTATCGCTTTAGCATTTCAGGGATTTTTCATTATGGTATCTGTGATAATGATACTTCCGGAGAGATCCGGTCAATTTGAATGACGGTGCAAGACCGATGTGGGCAGAGTAATGACCTGCCACCTGTATGGATTTTTTGTTGTCTGCTGATGAGAGATAGGAGCATGGGTTCCTGTTTGTCATGGGCAGATAAAGTGTTGCCTATTATGAGAAAGATGGAGGTGTTGAAAATAGATAATACAGAGGCAAAAGTAAAAGGAAAGATGGTTCCAATATGGAAGAAATATATGCTAACAGTTGACGAGGCTGTTCTGTATTTTGGAATTGGAGAAAAGAAGATAAGGATGTTAATTTCTGAAAACGTTGATTCTGATTATTGCTTTACTGTTCAGGTGGGGAATAAATCGTTGATTAATCGGCATAAATTTGAAGAATTTCTTAATCAAACCACTTCCTTGTAGAAATGAAAAACACGAAACTTTATTACTTTAAAGTGATAAATGCTGCCCGGGTATGATATAATATGGTTGTCGTGCTAGGGCTTCTTCGTAGAAAGGAGCAAAGACGTTTGAGTGAAAGAAATCGCAATCAGAAAAGACGTGATAAAAAAGGACGTATTTTACGAAACGGAGAAAGCCAGCGAGCGGATGGAAGATATGCATTTGTTTATACAGACTGCTATGGAAAATAGAAATTTCTTTACAGTTGGAAGTTGGAATCGACAGATCCTCTTCCGGTAGGAAGAAGACCTTGCCAGTCACTTAGAGAAAAGGAAAAAGTCATATTAAGGGATATAAATGATGGCATTACTCCTTATGGTGATAATTTGACAGTTCTTGAGTTGGTAAAAAAGTATATTGCTCAGAAGACTGGGGTTCGCCATAATACAGCTGCGAATTATAATTTTGTTATCAACATTATTAAGAAAGAGGAATTTGGTGCCAAAAGGATTGATAAGGTAAAACTATCAGATGCAAAAGCATGGTTGATTAAGCTTCAGGCAGATGGTAGGGGATATAGCACCATTCATTCAGTACGGGGAGTGGTAAGACCTGCTTTTCAAATGGCTGTAGATGATGATTTGATTCGTAAAAATCCGTTCGAGTTTCAACTATGTACAGTAGTTGTAAACGATAGTGTAACAAGAGAAGCCATAACCAGAAAACAAGAAAGAAAGTTCTTGGAATTTATTAAGAATGATGAGCATTATAAACGATACTATGATGGTATGTTTATCCTCTTTAAAACCGGACTTCGTATTTCAGAGTTCTGCGGATTGACACTTTCCGATATTGATTTTGAAGAAAAGCAAATCAGTGTAAATCATCAGCTTCAAAGAACCAGAGATATGAAGTATGTTATTGAAGATACCAAAACGTCAAGTGGAACCAGAATCATTCCTATGACTGAGGAAGTGTATGAATGTTTTAAGCGTATTGTTGAAAATCGTAAAAAGCCCAAGAAAGAACCTGTGATTGATGGATATAAGGGATTTCTGTTTTTAGATAAGAAGGATATGCCGGAAGTTGCTTTACATTGGGAAAAACATTTTGAGTGGGCATTGGCTAAGCATAATCGAATCTATAAAGAGCAGTTACCAAAAATCACGCCGCATGTTTGCAGGCATACCTACTGCAGCAATATGGCAAAAAGCGGGATGAATCCTAAAACGCTTCAGTATCTTATGGGACATTCGGACATTGGGGTAACATTGAATACATATACGCATCTGGGAGCAGAGGATGCCAAGGAAGAACTTGGCAAATATGCTAAGATGGCTTAAAAGATTAAGAAAATTGATACAACTAAAAGATAACCTAAGTGGAAAAAGTCTTTAGTAAAATGAGAAAATTAAGCTGTTTTACTAAGATTTTTACTAAATTTGGATGACAAGATATACGAATTTATGCCACGATATGCGACGAAAACGAAGAAAACAATCTATCACAGCAAATCGTAGAAAGTGGTGTAAAATCAGTATTTTCAAGGAGTTTTTAAGGCATGATAAAAATATTATTTGTTTGCCACGGCAATGTTTAATGGATGCCGTGAAAGCCTTGATTTTATTGGATTTCTTGGGAATTAACCAATAATTTACACCTTATTTATACCTTTGGAAGACCGGATCGAATAGTTGAAATAATAATGTAAAGGCGTGGGAGAAATCTCACGTCTTATTATTATATGAGAAAATGAATTTGAAATGCATTTTGCTGTGTTTTGTATGATGGCAACGGGGCGTCAATTCACAAAAATGTATTCATTAAAGAGCAGATTTATCACTTTAGTTTTCAAAAAGGGAAGAATCAATTTCATTAAGGAGTCCTTCTGGGAGACATTTCTTTGTAATAGTTATATTTTTAGCTTTGTATGTAAGCTGAGTATACAGTGGCGAATTAATATCTTTTTTGAATATGGCATATATCTTTCCCGGTGGTTTAGGAACGATCGAGCGTATATCTTCACTTAATACACTGTTTGGAATGTAACAATCTTTACCTTGAATCAGACCGAGGCAGGCAGATGTTGTGCCAGTAACCTTTTCTGTATATAGCTCAAGATGCGGACCGATGTAATTACCTATCATACGAGCTTTCGTGTCTATACTCATTATGGTACTCAATACTTGAAGTTTTAATTCTGTTGTATGATTATTTTTAAATGAAAAATCCTTTTCACTTAATCGACTGTTTAAGGCAGCGCGATAGAAACCATTCGCATTTAGTCCTGTTCTTGGAACAACTCCGGTAAAATGAAGAAAATTATGAGAATGAAATTTTACAACTGTATGATGAGAATGATTGTATTCGTCACGATAGACAAAAACAACTTGGTTATGCTCTAAATATTGCTGATATTGTTTTGCACATTTTATGATGATAGCAATAGCCTGTTTTTTAGTCATAATGTAAAAGTCCTTTGTACGCTGGAATTTTGGATAAATTTAAAAGGAAGGTTCTTCTGCCGTAGCAGATGACACCTTCCTTTAATGACTGATTTTTCTGTTGTCCGCCAACTGATCGGCACCCGAAGTCCGATAAGAAAACTGGTTTTTCCGTTGCCAGCCAACTGTCCGGCACCCGAAGTCCGGAAAGAATTTCGGATTTTATGTGTCAGTCCACATGATAGGCATATAGCCCATCTACTACTTATAGTATACACAGAAGAAGTTGATTATGCAATGAATTTATGAAGATTTAATATGGATATTTTTAACGCAATAGGGTGGCCAATTGCTATTCCAAATATGCAAAGAACCATTCATGTAAAAGAAAATTATACCAAAATAGAGATGTTTACGTTTAAAGTATACATTATTTATATTTTTGATAAGTTTGAATAATCTCTTCAAATAAATCAATGGGATTTTCTTCTAAGGCAGCGGCGAGAACTATGAGTTTTTCGATACTAATCCAGTTTTTCCCGAGCTCTAAGTTAGCTAGGTGGCGAGATGAAATCCATGTTTCTCCCCCAAAGAGTTCATCACTTCTTAATGAAATAAAGCTTTCGCGAGATTTGTATGCATCTCCTAAAGCTTTTCTTTTTTCGGTAATTAATTCGCCTACTTTTACTAGAGCTGGATCATATTTTTTCCTTTCGGCCATTTTAGTCATCTCCATTATAATTATGCACCATGGTGCATTGATCTATTTTACCATAAGGAATATACTTAGATCAAGATCTGAAACAGAATTTGAGAAAGACCATAAAAACTGAAATGAAAAAATGGAAAAGAAATAGAAAATGGAGGTATAAGAGAATGAATACACAGTTAAAATTCAAGGTGAACGCATTGAGGACACTTGCTTCTCCCTATAAGAAAAATGAAAAAGAAGAAGCAACAACGTTTGAAACAATTTATTATTTGTTAGTGAATATGAAGGATCTTCCAGAAAATATTCCTTTAGATGTTAATCCGCGAGTACCTAAAATGGGAACGAATGTAGCAAAGAGACTTATCAATGCTGTGGTTGAGCCGGAAACAGATTTTTATATTAATAATAGAGGTATTGTTATTTCCGCAAAATCATTAAGTTTCAATAGTGTGGATTCAGAGGTGACAATTGATATTGGTAATCAGGATGATGAGAGTGACAGATATAATTATGGTATCCTTGATGGTGGGCATACTTATACAGCTATAATACACAATAGAAATAGAATTCCGGAAGACATTGAAAAATATGTTCGTATGGAAGTGATTACTAATGTGATCAATATTACAAGATTATCAGATGCGAGAAACACATCCGTTCAGGTTTCAGATATAGCTTTATTTAATCTTGAAGATAGTTTTGAGAATATAAGAGATGCTATTAAAGATGAAAATTATGCTGATAAAATTGCATATAAGGATAATGAAAATAAGCCAATCAACATATCGGAATTACTTCGATTAATGTATGCATTTGATGTAGTTAAATATCCAGATGATAGTGTGGCGCCTATTCAAAGCTATTCAGGTAAGGCTCAGGTTTTTAAAAGATATAAAGATGCATATGATACACCTTTTTATAAATCATTAACAAAACAATTACCGGTTCTTGTGGAATTATATGATTTGATAGAGAGAGAGGTATCTTTGAAATACAATGAATACAAGAAAAAACTTGGGGTCGCCATTCCTAGGTTTGGAAGTGTAAAAGGCGTCGAAAATATTGAAAAAGGAACGAAAACAAATTACCTTCAGAATAAAACGAATTATTCTATATCAAGCGGTTACATTTATCCAATTTTTGGTGCATTTCGTTCGCTGTTAAGATTTGATGAAGAGACAGGTGAGGTTTCATGGCTGTTTAAGCCTTTGGAAATTTGGAAGGAAGTCGGAACAAGTATTGTGCAGAATACATTTGAAAGTAGCAATAATCCGCAACTTGCAGGAAAGGATAAGCAATTATGGTTGTCAAATTATCGAATTGTTGAAACCCAAAGTTTGAGAAAACTTCTTAAGAGACGATAGAAAAATATAAAGAGAGGGACGGTAAGATGGCTAGGTGGAATTTCCCAGGCAACCAGGATGGACAGGTAAAAGGAGTTGCAGATGCAGGTATTGAAAATTTTAATGGAACTGAGCTTTCATCTTTGGCACGAGAGAATTGCCAAAATTCTTTGGATGCTGCATTGAATGATAGTAATCCGGATGTTCTGGTTGAATTTGAAAGATATTTTGTGCCTAAAAAGCAGATTCCTGGTATTATGGAATACCGAAATATTTTGAAAAAATGTAAGGCTTTTTGGGACAGATCAAAGAGCGAAAAAGCTAAACTTTTTTTGAAAGATGCCATAAAAGAGGCAGAAAAGGAGAATACTTTTTTACTCAGAATTAGTGATTATAATACAACGGGACTTTCAGATCCATATACACAATCCGATGATCCATTTAATTTTAGTTTCGATGGATGGAATGCATTGATAAAAATTGATGGTGGTGCGAATAAAGGTGATGATAAGGCTGGAGCATTTGGTATCGGAAAAAGTGCACCATTTAGTAATTCGCATTATAGATTGGTGTTTTACAGAACATACAATCAGAAATATGAGCGTGCTGCACAGGGCATTTCAAGATTAATGTCATATCAAGACGGAGCGTTGATGACTAGCGGGATTGGTTACTATGGAGAAACAAAAGGAAATAATCCGGTAGAGGTAATACCGGAACTTGATAGTATAAATAGAAGATCTGAAATAGGAACAGATGTTTTTATTTATGGATTTAAGTCTGCAAGCGATTGGGAAACAGAAATTACGGTAGCATTATTGGAAAGTTTTCTTATGTCATTTTTTAATGAGCAGCTTCGAGTAAAGGTACAAGGAAGAGAAATTAATAAAAAATCATTACCAGGATATATGGAACGTGTTCATAGAGAACGCCCGGGTGCAACTAAAGGAACTTATGGCAATTATCTTGCATTGACGCGAACAGAGGGCGTTCATATATATTCACAGGATTTTCATGGTATGGGTATATTGGAATTGAGACTGTTAGTTGATCCGAATGAAAAATTAGATAGAAAAGTTTTGATTGTGAGGAAGGCTGGAATGAAATTATTTCGGCTTGGAAACATATCTAAATTGGTTCCTTTTACAGGAATTCTTGAATTACAGGGGAAAGATTTAAACAGTTATTTCCGCGCTATGGAAACAGTCGCTCATGATAATTGGGAACCCGGAAGGCATCCAAATCCGAAACAGGCTAAAGCATATTATGAAGAAATTAAGGACTGGATTAGAAGCTGTGTAGCAGAACTTGCTGAAAATACAAGTGATGATGAAATAGACGTTGAGGGGTTAGGTGGTGTTCTTCAAAAAGAGCCAGAGGCAGTAGAAATTGGTGATTCAGATAATAAACGGGAAAACATCAATGATCATCTAGGGAACATTGATGTTTTGGAACGACCAATTAAGACTCCATCAAAAGGATTCTTTTATGGAAAAGGAGATGAAGGCAGAAGTCAATCTACAACCACAAGTGGAACACTTGGAAAAATGGGCGAAGCAGGACTCAGAATTCTGAAAGGAAAAAGAAAGCGAAAAAAATTAGATACGCATCGAGGAATCCCGGATCCAAATGGAAAAGATGTTGTGGTACAGAAAAAAGCAGGTGGAGAGACTAGTTGTCCGCTTAAAAATGTGCGCATTATAAAAAAAGGTACAGGAATATACTCTCTTAATTTTGAAATACCACATGATGTGGAGTATGGAAGGATTGAACTTGTCACTGTAGGAGAAAATGGAAAGTCTAATAGGCTTCGTATAATAGATGTTAATCCGACATCTGGATGTGAAACAGCAAAATTGAACGGAGATTTTATAGAAACTCTAAATATGACATCTTCTGGGAAGGTAAAGATTATTGTAACTCTTGCGGATTCACATGATTATGCCATGGAGGTAAATGTATATGAACATAACTAATAGATTATTTACCTATCCGGTATTAAGTGATGAGAAGGACGATTATAAGGAATCCTTTTTTAGTGTTGATTACGAACAGTCGATGCAAGGAGTCAACAGCCTAAGGCTAAGTTTTGATATTGCTATGAATTGTCATGAATTAGAGCAGTTAATCATAGACGGAAAAGCGGATTATGTCATACATTTGGAATGCTCGACAACAGCATACAGAGAAGTGCTGCATTCCGTATCAAAACATATTGAACATGTCATACCAATTGGAAGAATAAATGGATCATTTGATGCTGTAGCATTTATTATTCTTAAAAAGAATATTACAGGTTTTTTCTGTACAGACTGGGTAGATGATTTTCAAGATATTACATTTAATTTATTCACGGGATCTATTTTGGCCTATCAAAACCTTAGCAGCTTGGACGTAACAAAAGATTACGAGGAGTTTACAAATGCGGGTTCGATTTTTGCAGTTTATAAAAGAATTACGGAAGATAATTGTCCGGCTGAAATAAATCTTGAATCAAATAAAATTAGGATTGGTTTGGGAACTAAAGATTATGATGTATATGCTGTATACTCTGGAAAGACAGAATTACAGTCTTTGTTTCACTCAATGTTAATACTACCGGCATTGGTTTATGTGTTTGAAGAGTTAAGACAGGAAGGTGGAGAGGAAACATATCATAACAAAGAATGGTTTTTAGCTTTGGAAAAGTCTTATGCAAAGAGGGGCATTACTTTCATGGAAGAGGTGCTTAATCCAGAGAAAACTTCTTATCAATTGGCGCAAGAGGCAATGGAATTGCCTTTGAGCAAAGCATTTGATCAGATTCCAATATTCTTTGATACCACAGAGGAGGACTCGTAATGAAACTATACATAATGAAACGAGAAGCACTCGAAATGCTTAAAGCTAATTTGTCAGTCGTTTATGGAAAATACTATACGGAAAAAACAAATCAATGGATTACTGATATTTGTGGAGAAGATCCTTTTATCGAATTTAAAGATGTTACAGAATTTAAATTGGCTGATTTGAATTCTGATTTAACACCTGGGGAAATAGACCTTAATAATTGCAAGATCCTTTATGAAAAATTACAGTTTCTGAGTGAATCACAAGCCAGTGATGAACGTCTATGGGCAGGTTTGGCTCATACTACGTTTTACGATTACATGCGTAAACGGTGGGGATATGGATACGGGAAAAAGCCGAAGAGTGCTGAAAAAGAAGCGGGTGCCATACAGACCAGATTTTTTTACAGATATACTGGAAGAAGTGGATTTTACAGAAATACGTTATCAAAATGCTGGTGGGTAGGACACAATACTTACGATCCTAACAATAATCAAAATCACTTCGAAAGTCTGGATATTATTGGAAGTAATGATTTGAATTCTAAAATTAATGAGTTCTTTTATAACTTTACATTTTCTTCTAATCCAGATGTTATGGCTGCCATTATAGAAGCACTGCGACAATTTAAGGATGAAGGACGTCACGTACTAGTGAAAGATCATATAAGACCTGCAATGTCATATTTAAACGCAGTTGGGGGATCAGTGGTTATTGATTGTTTGGAAAAGGAAGAAATCACTAGAATATTCACCGATGCAGTAGATGCAATTATGCAAGGTGATGTCCCTACATTAAATCTTGAAGGAAATATATCTGCAGAAGAAGAGGATATTGATTATTCTGATGATGAAAATACAGATGCTGTTGATATATCAGATGTTCCTGAGGTGACATTAGGAGGTAAGGTTGTAATTCGCAATATAGATAAGGAAACTAAAACATATAAATATGACATGGTAAATGGAATGCTGCCTAAAACGGTTGAAGTGTTTACAGGATGTAAAGTTGGAGATGTGATTGAAATGATGGGAAAAGAATGGAGAATTGAGGATGTAATATTCTAAGTTATTAGAAAATAAAAAGAAAATTGAAAAGATATCTTTGGAATATTTAGTATATGGCTGAAAAAGTTCATCATCATGAGCAAAAACGAAATGGGGACTTTTTATTCAATAAAAGATATACTTAAAAGAAAAAAGCTCATAATCCCTAGTGACCACCGCAATATTTCAAAATAGTATCCAACATTGCTTATTGCTCCTAAGAGGAAGAAATCTCAGAGCAAGATTCACCCGTGTATTACAGTATTGTCATTTTGACAATTTTGTATTACTTACGAGTAGC
>OGRN01003569.1_pt1 | contig 10932 bp, 9 predicted proteins | sample 1553401 | NCBI WGS metagenome assembly OGRN01 (sample SAMEA2580096, study PRJEB22360) | human gut metagenome | biome: human gut; feature: human-associated habitat; material: faeces | place: Denmark | collected 2008/2010 | reverse complement strand
GTGGGCGACTGTGTGATGTTCGGCCCCAATGTCACGGTGGCCACGGCGGGGCATCCCATTGAGCCGGGCCTGCGCCGTCAGGCCATGCAGTACAACGCCGACGTCCGCATCGGCAGCAACGTGTGGGTGGGCGCGGGCGCGGTCATCCTGCCGGGCGTGACCATCGGGGATGACACGGTCATCGGCGCGGGCAGCGTGGTGACGAAGGACATCCCGGCGGGCGTGGTAGCCGTGGGCTGCCCCTGCCGTGTGCTGCGCCCCATCGGCCCGCAGGACAGGGAGGCCTACTTCCGGGGCCGGAAGATCGACGTGCCGCTGGAATAGCGGTGCGCGGCATCCGGCACAGAAGGGAAAGCATGTCAAAGTGGAAAAGGAATATCTGATCCGGCAGGCCCCGGCAAAGGCGCTGCTCGCGTTTTCAACGCCTATGATCATCGGCAATCTGTTCCAGCAGCTTTACACGATGACGGATTCTGTTATTGTGGGCCAGGCTGTGGGTGAAAGCGCGTTGGCGGCCGTGGGGGCTTCCTATGCTCTGACGAATGTGTTCATCTCCATCGCCATCGGCGGCGGGGTGGGCGCGTCCGTTCTCACCAGCCAAGCCTTCGGGCGGCGGGACTATCACAGGATGAAGCGCTTTATCTCCACGGCGCTGTTCACATTTCTGGCCGTGAGCCTGCTGCTGGGCGGGTTCGGGCTTGCCTTCAGCGGGCAGATCATGGCATGGCTGCGTACGCCCGCGTCCATTCTGGACGATGCGGCGGTCTATCTCAATATTTATTTTCTGGGCCTGCCCTTTTTGTTTATGTACAATGTGCTCTCAGCCATGTTTAACGCGCTGGGGCGTTCCAAGGTGCCGCTGTACCTGTTGATTTTTTCTTCGGTGCTGAATGTGGGGCTGGACCTGTATCTGGTGCTGACGCTGAGGATGGGCGTGGCGGGCGTCGCATGGGCAACGCTCATTGCCCAGGGAGTATCCGCCGTGGCTGCTTTCCTGTTGTTTGTGCGGGAGCTGCGGGCCTACGATGCCCCGTCGGCCGTGTGCTTCGATGTGCGGGAACTGAAAAACATGGCCCGCGTGGCGCTGCCGTCCGTCTTTCAGCAATCCACGGTGTCCATCGGCATGATGCTGGTACAGTCCGTGGTGAACAGCTTCGGCGCCGAGACGCTGGCGGGTTATTCCGCGGCCATGCGTATCGAGAGCATCTGCACCGTGCCCATGGCGGCGGTGGGCAACGCGATGTCCTCCTACACCGCGCAGAACATCGGGGCGGGGGAGTACAGCCGTGTGCGCAGGGGATACCGGGCGTGCTATGGCATTCTGGCTGTGTTCGCGCTGGTGATCTTCGCGGCGCTTCAGTGCTTTTCGCAGCAGCTCATTGCGCTGTTCCTCAACGCGGAAAGCTCACGCCTCGCGCTGGAGACCGGAACGTCCTGCATTCGTTTCCTGGGGTGGTTCTATATCCTCATCGGCCTGAAAATGGCCACGGACGGCGTGCTGCGCGGCGCGGGGGACATGGGCGCGTTTACCGCAGCAAATCTTGTCAACCTGACGCTGCGCGTGGTTCTGGCGGCAGTGCTGGCGCCCCGGCTGGGCATCCGGATGGTATGGTACGCGGTGCCTGTGGGCTGGGCGGCCAATTACCTTATCTCGTTTTTGCGTTACCGAACGGGCCGCTGGCGGGAGCGCGGCGCAGGGCTGCTGGCCTGACCGCGGCAGAAAAATCTGCTTGACAGCCGCGAAAACTTGTGTATAATATGGAATATACGCAAAAAACGATGACGAGAAGAGTAAGCTGCGCAGGCTTTTTCAGAGAGCTCCCGGCTGGTGGAAGGGAGCAAAGCGGGCATAGCTGAACATGGCCTCTGAGTTGCGTGCGCGAGCCCTTGGCAAGCGCATGACGGGCGCACCCGTTACAGTGCCGCGCTGTAACCCGTTTCATCCGCGGGCGCAGCGGCTGAGGCTTTTTCCGTGAGGAAAGAGCGAAACAAGGTGGTACCGCGAGCATTTCTGCCCGTCCTTGGAACGTAAGTTCCGGGGGCGGGCTTTTTGTTTGCTCCGCCGCAGAGCGGTGCACAGGGGAAAAGAAAAGGAGAATCGGTTTTGATCACGATATCGCATCTGACGAAGATCTTTGAGGGGAAGGGCCCGCGCGTGACGGCGCTGGAGGATGTGAACCTGGAGATCGGCAAAGGAGACATCTACGGCATCATCGGCATGTCGGGCGCGGGAAAATCCACGCTGCTGCGCTGTTTGACGCTGCTGGAGCGCCCCACCTCCGGGCAGATCATGCTCGCCGGGCAGGACATCGCTTCCCTTTCCGGCGCGCAGCTGCGCGCGGCGCGCCGGGGCATGGGCGTGGTGTTCCAGGGCTACAATCTGCTGATGCAGAAGACCGTGGCCGAAAACGTTGCCTTCCCCCTCCGGCTGGAGAAGGGATACGACAAGGCGGCGGTGCAGGCCCGGGTGGCGGAGCTTTTGGCCATTGTCGGCCTGGAGGACCGCGCGGGCGCGTACCCGGCCCAGCTTTCCGGCGGGCAGAAGCAGCGCGTGGCCATCGCCCGCGCGCTGGCCACACAGCCCGAGATGCTGCTGTGTGATGAGCCCACCAGCGCGTTGGACCCGCTTACGACGAAGTCCATGCTGGCCCTGCTGACGGATATCAACAAAAAGCTGGGCGTCACCATCATCATCATCACCCACGAGCTTTCGGTGGTACAGGCCATCTGTTCCCATGTGGCCGTCATCAGTGAGGGGCGTCTGGCAGAGTCCGGCGCGGTGGCGGATGTGTTCGGCAGCCCGCGCAGCGCTGTGACAAAGCTGCTGCTGGGCAGAGAGGAGTAAATACAATGGCGGAGTTTTTCAACGAATACGGCGCGCTGCTGTGGGAGGGCACGCTGGAAACCTTATATATGACGCTGTTTGCCACGCTGTTTGCATATGTGCTGGGCCTGCCCATGGGCGTACTGCTCACAGTGACGAAGGCGGGCGGGGTGGCCCCCGCGCCGCGCTTCAACGCGGTGTTCGGATGGCTGGTGAACCTTCTGCGCAGCCTGCCGTTCATCATTTTGATGTTTTTCATCATTCCGTTTACGCGGCTGCTGGTGGGTACGTCCATCGGCGCCACGGCAGCGCTGGTGCCGCTCACGCTTTCGGCCGCCCCGTTCATTGCGCGCATGGTGGAGCAGAGCCTGGAGGAAATCGACACAGGCGTCATCGAAGCTGCCCAGTGCATGGGCGCCACCAGGTGGCAGATCGTCACGCGGGTGCTGCTGGTGGAAAGCGTGCCCAGCCTGCTGCGGGGGCTGTCCATCAGCCTTATCACCATTTTGGGCTATACGGCCATCACCGGCAGCGTGGGCGCGGGGGGCCTGGGCAACCTGGCGTTCCGCTTCGGCTATCAGCGGTACCAGAAACCCGTCATGTACGCCACCGTGCTGCTGCTGATCCTGCTGGTGTGCGTCATCCAGATCATTTTTGATCTTGCCGCCCGCAAAGCGGACAAGCGCACGCGCTGAACAGGGCGCCTCCGGCTTCGGCAAACACGCCGTTTGCGGCGGTTTGAGATATATTGGAAAAACAGTTGAGGGAAGGAAGTTTGTTATGAAAAAAATTTTGGCATTGGTATTGGCGCTGGTACTGGCGCTGAGCCTGGCGGCCTGCTCCGGCGGCGCCGGCTATCAGATCGGCATCCCGGCGGACGCCACCAATGGCGGCCGCGCCCTGCTCCTGCTGCAGGACCTGGGCATCCTTACGCTGAAGGAGGGCGTGGGCCTGGAGGCAACCGAACAGGACATCGTTGAAAATCCGCACAATGTCACCATCAAGGCGATGGAGGCGGCAAACCTGCCCGCCAGCTTCCCTCAAGGGTTGGGGGCGGCAACCCGCCCCGCCAGCCTGCCGGACCTGGATTTCGCCGTCATCAACGGCAACTACGCCTCCGGCGCGGGCATTGGGGATAAGGTGCTCACGACAGAGGACGCGGAATCCGTGGCGGCGCAGACCTACGGCAATGTCGTTGCGGTGAAGGAAGGCCGGGAAAACGACCCCGCCGTGCAGGCTCTGGTGGCCGTGCTGATGAGCGGGGACGTGCAGGCATGGATCGAGGAGAGCTACAACGGCGTTGTGATGCCCATGGGCGCACAGGAGCTGGATATTCCCGAGATCGCGGAGCCTGTGACGCTGAAGGTGGGCGCGTCGCCCAGCCCTCACGCGGAAATCCTGGAGCATGTGAAGCCCCTCCTGGCCGAGCACAATGTGGAGCTGGACATTGTGGAATTTGACGATTACGTCATGCCCAACACCGGTGTGGAAGACGGCTCGCTGGACGCCAACTACTTCCAGCACCAGCCGTATCTGAACGATTTCAATGCCGAGCAGAGCACGCATATCGTCAGCGTGGCCACCGTGCACTACGAGCCGATGGGCATTTATCCGGGCAAGACCGCAAGCCTGGACGTATTCGGCAAATAAGTTCTTTTCGCGCGCACCTTTTGGGTGCGCGCATTTTTTGCGCGAAAGTGCGCGGTGTTTTCCGCAAGCTTCGCAATCAAAAAACACTGCAGACAGCTGTTTGCGCGCTTGCAATTTTTGCGCGCCGGGTGCAAAATAGAGGACATGGGTTTACACGGGCTTTACAATCACCGCCCGCGGCCCGAGGGAAGGAAAGCATGGCCGAAAAAGGCCTGCGGCTGTTTTAAATGAAGCGGACATCCGGCGGTCTCTCCGGGGACGGCGGCGCTGCCCGCGGCGCACAAAAAGGGGAAACTATGGCACAAAAAACATTCGCGCGCCCGCTGATGTTTACGCGGCAGGCGCTTTGGAGGCTGATCCTGCCTTTGGTGCTGGAGCAGCTTTTGCTTGTGACGGTGGGCATGGCCGATACCATGATGGTCTCCCGCTGCGGCGAAGCCGCCATCTCGGGTGTCAGCCTGGTGGATATGATCAACAACCTCATCATCGTGCTGTTTGCGGCGCTGGCCACCGGCGGCGCGGTGGTGGTCAGCCAGTATCTGGGTGCAAAGGAGCAGAAGCACGCCAATGCAAGCTCGGGTCAGCTGATCCTGCTCAGCGCTCTGCTGGGCGTGGGTGTGGGGGTGTTCTGCTTTGTGCTGGCCCGTCCCATGATCCGGCTGTGCTATGGCAGCATCGATGCCGACGTACTGGAGGCCGGTGTGCTCTACCTGCGCATCACGGCGGTCAGCTACCCGTTCCTGGCCATGTACAATGCCGGTGCGGCGCTCTTCCGCAGCATGGGTAACTCCAAAATCTCCATGCAGATCAGCATCCTGATGAACATCATCAACATCGTGGGCAATGCGGTCTGCATCTTTGTGCTGGGCATGGGCGTGGACGGCGTTGCCTGGCCCAGCGTCCTCTCCCGTGCCGTGGCAGCGGTGCTCATCCTGAACCGCTGCTACCAGAAGGGCCACATGCTCACCGTGCCCAAAACGATCCGGCTGGATGGCCGGATGGCAAAGCGCATCCTGGGCATTGGCATCCCGTCCGCCTTTGAGAACAGCCTGTTTCAGGCGGGCCGCATTCTGGTGGTGAGCATGATCTCCACCTTCGGCACCGTGCAGATCGCCGCCAATGCCGTGGCAAACAATCTGGACGGCATGGGCTGCATCCCGGGGCAGGCCATTGGCCTGGCCATGATCACGGTGGTGGGCCGCTGCGTTGGCGCAGGGGACAATGAGCAGACCGTTTTCTACACCCGCAAGCTGCTGCTCTGGGCCTACATCTCTATGGGGATCTTCAACGGCGGCATCCTGCTCTTCCTCAAGCCGCTGGTGGGAATCTACGCCCTCTCCGGCGAGACCATGGCGTTGGCCATCCTGCTGGTGCAGATCCACGCAGGCAGCGGTCTGTTCCTGTGGCCGGCCTCCTTTGTTCTGCCCAACGCCCTGCGCGCGGCCAACGATGTGAAATTTACCATGGTGGTCTCTGTGCTCAGCATGGCCATCTGGCGGCTGGGATTCAGCTACCTGCTCTGTGTCAGGATGGGCTGGGGCGCTGTGGGTGTCTGGATCGCCATGGTCATTGACTGGGTCTGCCGTGTCATCTGCTTTGTGGCGCGCATGAAGAGCGGCGCATGGAAAACAAAATATCAGGCATAAGAAAGGAACAGGATATGAAACTGATCAGCTGGAACGTCAACGGCCTGCGGGCCTGCCTGACCCACGATTTTGCCGCAAGCTTCGCGGCGCTGGATGCCGACATCTTCTCGGTGCAGGAGACCAAGATGCAGCCGGGGCAGGCTGATTTTGCCCCCGAGGGCTACACCGAGTACACCTACTCCGCCGAGAAAAAGGGCTACTCCGGCACGGCCTGCTGGTGCAAAACGGCCCCGCTGGCCGTGACCACCGGCATCGGCAGGGAGGAGCACGACCACGAGGGCCGGGTGCTGACGCTGGAATATCCCGGCTTCTATCTGGTTAACTGCTACACGCCCAACAGCCAGGACGGTCTGAAGCGGCTGGACTACCGCATGACCTGGGAGGATGCGTTCCGGGCCTACCTGCTGGAGTTGGACGCGAAAAAGCCGGTCATCCTCTGCGGTGACCTGAACGTGGCCCACACCGAGATCGACATCAAGAATGCGAAGACCAACCGGATGAGCGCAGGCTTCACTGACCAGGAGCGGGCCAAGATGACCGAGCTGCTGGCGGCGGGCTTTACCGACACCTTCCGCGCGGTTCACCCGGACGAGGTGAAGTACAGCTGGTGGAGCTACCGCTTCCACGCCCGGGAAAAGAACGCGGGCTGGCGCATTGATTATTTCATCGTTTCAAACCGCATCGCCGACAAGGTGACCGCCGCCGAGATCCACAACGAGGTGTTCGGTTCCGACCACTGCCCGGTGGAGCTGGTCATCGACCTGTAAGCCGTTACGATCATGATCTTATGATAAGGAGAAACCTGGATGCTCAAGAATTATCTGATGGTGTTTTTTATCTCGATGGTGCCGGTCATTGAACTGCGCGGTGCCATTCCGATCGGGCTGGGCATGGGCCTGCCCGCCCTGCCCACCTATCTGGTCTGCGTGCTCGGCAATATGCTGCCGGTGCCCTTCATCTACCTGTTTGCCCGCAAATTCCTCATCTGGGGCTACCACAAGCCGGTCATCGGGCCGGTGTGCAAGTTCTTCATCACTAAGGGGGAAATGGGCGGCCGCAAGCTGGAGGAAAAGGCCGGCAAGGGCCTGACCGTTGCCCTGCTGCTCTTTGTGGGAATCCCGCTGCCCGGCACCGGTGCCTGGACCGGCACGCTGGCAGCCTCCATTCTGGACATGAAGTTCAAGGATGTTCTCATTGCCTGCATGGGCGGTGTGCTGCTGGCGGGCATCATCATGGGTCTGGCCAGCGCCGGTGTGCTGGGCGCGGCCAGCAGCCTGTTTGCAGTGTGACAGATTCGGGCTTCGCCGCGACAGCTCCCCTGATAGGGGAACCAAGTCCTGCCTCGCCTATTAGAAGAGGTGGCATCGAGTGATAGCGATGATGACGGAGAGGTTTCGTACAGAAGCAGGCTGCCGAAGGCTGGCAAAAGCGCTTTAAGTGTGTTACAATAAACAGTAACGTGTCGTTACGACAAAGAAAGGACGAAGCAATCATGGATCAGGCATTGAATCAGAAGATCGACGCCTTTATTGCGGCGAACAAGGAGCAGATTCTGGAGGACATCGCGGCGCTGGTGGCCATCAACAGTGTGGAGGGCACCCCGACCGAGGAAGCTCCCTTTGGTGAGGGCCCCCGCGCGGCGCTGGACAAGACGCTGGAGCTGGCTGCAGGCATGGGTCTGGCGACCCGCAACTGCGAGAACTACATCGGCTATGCCGAGCTGGCCGGTGCAGACCCCGAGAAGTATCTGGCAACCATCTGCCATGTGGATGTGGTGCCCGTGGGCAACGGCTGGAGCCAGGAACCCTTCAAGATGCAGATCCGGGACGGCTGGATGATCGGCCGTGGTGTGGCCGATGACAAAGGCCCCATGGTGGCTACCCTGTACGCCCTGAAGTTCCTCAAGGAGGAGGGCATTTCCCTGCGGTATCCCATCCGTGCAATGGTTGGTGACAACGAAGAGACCCACATGAACGATGTGGAATATTACCTCAAGAACTACCCGGCCCCGGTGTTCTGCTTCACCCCGGATGCAGAGTTCCCGGTGTGCAACGGCGAGAAGGGCCATTTCGGTGCGGAGCTGGTCAGCCCGGTCTGCAACGGTGAGATCAAGGAGTTTGAGGGCGGCGTTGCCAACAACGCAGTCCCCGACCGCGCCAGCGCACTGGTGGAGACCGATATCACCAAGCTGAAAAATGCCCCCAACATCACGCTGGAGCCGGAAGGCAATGGGGTGCGTATCCGGGGCTGGGGCAAGAGCGGCCATGCCGCCATGCCCGAGGGTACGGTCAACGCCATCGGTCTGGTGGTGAACTACCTGCTGGACAACGGCCTGTGCAACGATGCGGAGCGCGCCTATCTGGAAGTCCTGAAAAAGCTGCACGCTTCCACCGCAGGCACCGGCCTGGGCATCGACTGCGCCGACGGCCCCTTCGGCCCCCTGACCATCATCGGCGGCCGCATCTTCATGCGGGAGGGCCGAATCGTCCAGACCATGGACAGCCGTTACCCCACCTGCACCAACGCCGAGAAGATGAAGGAGCAGATCAAAGCTGCCATTGGCACGGGTGCTTCTCTGGAGAAGGCCGAGGGTGCCGAGCCCTTCTATATCGCAGCCGATACCCCCGCCATCAAGGCCTGCATCGAGACCTACAACGAGGTCACCGGCGAGAATGCCACGCCCTTTACCATGGGCGGCGGCACCTATGCCCGCCACTTCCCCTATGCGGTGAGCTTTGGCCCCGAGCACGAGGACATGGTGCTGCCTGAGTTCGGCGGCCCGATGCACGGTGCCAACGAGGCAGCTCCCATCGATAAGCTGCTGGAGGCCCTGAAGATCTACATCATCGCCCTGCTGCGGCTGGAGGAGATCGACTTCTGATGAATGTTCTGGTCATTGACGGCCAGGGCGGCGGTCTGGGCCGCCAGCTGGTGGCGGCCATCTCTGCCGCCTGCCCGGAAGCCCGGCTGACCGCCGTGGGCACCAACAGCCTTGCGACTTCGGCCATGCTCAAGGCGGGGACGGTCCGCGCCGCCACCGGCGAGAACGCCGTGGTCGTGAACTGCCGCACCGCGGATATCATCGTGGGGCCCATCGGCATTGTGATCGCTGACGCGCTGCTGGGCGAGATCACCCCCGCCATGGCAGCGGCAGTCTGCCAGAGCCCCGCCCGGCGGGTGCTGGTGCCCATCAACCACTGTGAGAACATTGTGGTGGGCGTGCCCGACCAGCCCATCGGCCAGCTGGTGGCGGTAGCGGCACAAAAGGTCAAAGAACTGGCTGAAACTCCTTGTAAATAACAGAAAAGCAGCTGCGTTCCGTGTGTGCGGAGCGCAGCTGCTTTCATTTTGTAGAAGCTTTGTTCAGTTTTTGCGGATAGTACCGCCATGCCAGCGGCTCCCCTATGAGGAAAGCTGGCACGCAAAGTGGGACCGAGAGGTTCAGCGCTGCTGTTTCTGGATGACCTCGTGGATGCTGGGGGGCACATCCCCCTGTGCGTCCTTTTCCAGCCTGCTGATGCGGCGGTCCAGCTCGGTGAGGCGCTGGGCCATGACATCCGGCAGATCCTGCTGGTCCAGGTCATCGGCGGGGTTGACGGCCTTGTTGTTGATGCGCACCACCTCGGCGGGCACGCCCACGGCGGTGCAGTTGGCGGGCAGGTTGCGCAGCACCACGCTGCCTGCGCCGATGCGGGCGTTATCTCCGATAAACACCGGGCCCAGCACCTTGGTGCCTGCGCCGATAAGCACGTTGTTGCCCAAGGTGGGGTGGCGTTTGCCGGTATCCTTGCCGGTACCGCCCAGCGTTACTCCGTGGTAGATGGTGCAGTTATCCCCAATCTCGCAGGTCTCACCGAACACGATGCCCATGCCGTGGTCGATAAACAGACACTTGCCGATGGTGGCACCCGGGTGGATCTCAATGCCGGTGCGGTGGCGGCCATGCTGGCTGACCCACCGTGCCAGAAAAAAGTGCTTGTGCTCGTACAGCCAGTGCGCGATACGGTGATACACCAGAATGTGGAATCCCGGGTACAGCAGCATTACCTCCAGCACGCTGCGTGCGGCGGGGTCCTTGCGCTGGATGTTCCGCGCGTCCTCAAGTAAACCCATGCGGAAAACCTCTCTTTCCCATAAACACCCGCCCACGCGGCGGGGCTCTCCCTTTACCGTATTATAATAGCACAGCAGGAGACGAAAGTACAGTGCTGTACTAGGGATTGTGGAACAAAATGGCATTTATTTTGCCGTGTGACCCGGGTTTTGGGTAGAGTGTCCAAAATTCGGCGAGAGATGCCAGAAACCTTTTAGCACCTGATTTTGCGCACAGCCATTGACACATTTTGCGGTTCTATGATAAAATAATACGAATGAAAACGCAACCATCAAGAAAAGGAGAAACACCATGCTGTGCAGCGCCCAGAACCCGAAACTGAACAAGCAGTTCGCGTCCGGTTTTGCCGTGGCTTCGTTGTTTCCTTTTTTTGCGCAATGAGCTTTTCCCTTTGCGGGGAAAAGTTTTTTTTTGCCCGTTTTCGGGCGCCTGACACACAAAAATATCATTACAGGAGGGAACCGCGATGCTGCTGACAAACGCTGTGAACACCGAGGGACGGCCGCTGGAGATCTATGTAAAGGATGGCAAAATCGCTGCCGTAGGGCAGGATCTTTCCGCCCTTGCCGCCGAGAACGAGACGGTGGTGGATGCCGGTGGGCTGACTGTGCTGCCCGCATTTGTGGATCTGCACTGCCACTGGCGCACCCCGGGCTTTGAGTACAAGGAGGACATCGAGACCGGCAGCCGCGCCGCTG
>OGRN01003559.1_pt1 | contig 10963 bp, 7 predicted proteins | sample 1553401 | NCBI WGS metagenome assembly OGRN01 (sample SAMEA2580096, study PRJEB22360) | human gut metagenome | biome: human gut; feature: human-associated habitat; material: faeces | place: Denmark | collected 2008/2010 | reverse complement strand
TGCGTTCTTTATCATAATCATAAAAACCCGGAATCCGCATAAAGAAGGTACTGTCATCGAGTACGCTGGCCATTATATAATTGTTCCGACCGTTCGGGTAAGACGGGATATAAGTGTATGTTACGGCCTGATCGTAAATATCGTCATTCGACTTCCGCGTAAAACGATGATTCGTATGGTGTATTTCCAGTATCTTCCGATTCAGTCTGAGCGATGCAAAACCTTTTTTTTGGAAAACCGGGTCGCCTCCTTCCGCAGTGCAAACGAATGTCGTGTCATCGAGCGGAGTAAAATTGAAAAAACCCTCGTCCTCAGACAAAAACACTCCATCGAAGGAATTCGTATCGGCTGCGGACCTCAGTATGGCGATCTCTTCCCCGAAATTCGACACCCAAAGTCCTTCCAAGTTCTGAGAATCGCGGTTCTTCCGCAGCAGGGAATCCCTGTCGATACGATGAACGGGAATCGTCACCGACTCGCTCTGCGGAGCCGAAGAACCGCCGAGCCAGCCCATCCGTAAGTGTCCGTCCCTGAAATAGCTCGTATATTCACTGAAATAGTAAAAAGAGGAATCCGGATGCAGTTCCAGCTTATGACGAATCCGATCTTCCAAAGCAAAAAGAGCCGGCGTGACTTTCGCTTCATATCCCGGATAGTCGTTCCGTATCTTCTCGACGAGAAACTCAAAATCTTGAATGGAAACATGTTGTTGGGAGAATGAACAATACGAAACAAGAACAAAACAGACTGTTAACCAAGCACATCGTTTCATAGAAAAAAGATTTAGGTGATTAAATGTTGGGAAAGGATCCTATTCCGAATTATTTGTCTTTTCAATACGCGGCCACGTCGAGGTCAGACAGAAGCCGAACGATACGGAATCCGGAGAAAACGGGTCCCGGCGCTGCTCCGGCCGAATTTCATTTTCATGGTTTTCGTATCGGACACTATCGTTGCCACTTCGATATCGCAACCGCTCTTTCGCAAGCAGATCGGGCATTCCGTTACGGCCGTCCTCGAAGAAATCGCTATTTCGAATTTCGACGTTTCGTACCCGATACAGGAAGAGACCGTGCTATCGGAACGAATCAGGCTGTCGGGAAACGGCAAACGAAATATGCACCGAGGCTTTTTCATATACTATCGATCATTCTCTGCCGTATCCGGCGGTGTCATAAAGATAATTAAATTTTCGTTTCCCGCAAAAAGCTGCATATCAATCTATCCGGAATAATCAAAACAGCCGAACCCGAAAGTTCGGCTGTCGTTTTTCGGTGCGAAGCCAATCGCCGGTACGGAACGGTCCGGCAATCGGTCGGGCCTCGGCCCGTTCGTTTTCCCCGGGCCCCGTAACGGACTCCGCTACTTCGCGCGGTCCGAAAGATAGTCCTTGACTACGTTGTAATACGCGTCCGGGCTTTCGTCGCCGGGATAACGCTTGTAGGCGTTGCGGCTCTCGCGGGTATCGGCTATGCCCCAGAATATCGCGTCGCAGGTGTCGTCGTACGACCCGAAAATGCAGTATTCGGTCGCCTCGCCGGCCCACACGACCTTTTCCTCCCATTCCTGCAACGTACTGCGTTTCCACTGCGTCGGAGCGACTCCCTCGTTGGGGCAGACGAAACGCACCTTGTTGTCCGAGCTGGAGGAGCGGTTGCGGTAGCCCCAGCCGTCGGTCGCCGTGAAGTTCATCGGGGAATTGACCTGACAGGTCCCGATGCGGAACTTGGCCAGGTAATTCTTCTCGTGCTCCGGCGCGGCATCGTACATTTTCCAGAAATCCTCGCCCATATAGAAAACCACCAGCATCGGGCGATCGTCCCCATAGCCGTACTTGCGGTAAACATCCTTCTGAGCCCACGACTTCCAGATGCGCTCGGCTATCCCGTTCCAGTAGGCCAGCGTATGCGCGGCCGGATTGCCGATAAACATGACGAAACGCATGCCCAGCTCCTCGCAGACCTGCTCGATCGTCGCGATCTGATCTTTGGTCTCGGTCTCCCACAGCGCATTCTCGCCCGGCTGGCAGCCGGGCCAGCTGGCCGGAGTCTCGGCCCATTGGCTGGGATTCGTCAAATCGATGATGACATCGTTGATACCGGCCTGCTGAATCGTGGAAAGAATGGCCCGGGCATGGTCGATATTCCTGTAATCGTGGTTCGTGATCCACTCGTCGCCCACCTTGAATCGGATAACACCCTCGTTAGAGCTGCGGCAGCAGATCAGAATGTGCGTCATCGGGACGGGCCCTTTCGATGCGGATTTTTTTTCGGTCTTGCCCGTGCATCCCGCGCCGGCCAGCGCGGCGAAAAGCAGGCAAAGCGTCGCCAGTTTCTTCATGTCTGAATGCTTTTAGGGTTGATAGTTCGGTTTCCACTCCCGCTGAACGACAAAACGGACGCGCTCCCCGGCACGGCCGTCCTCGCAACAGGCGGTCTTTCGTGGAGCAAAGATAGTCATTTCGCCCGGAATCGGACGCGATTTCTCGGATCGAACAAACGAAAAGCCCGTCTCCGTTCCCGGATCGGGCTTTTCGCCGAAAGCATCGCCACAGACAGCATCATTCGCTTTTCAGATTCCTAACCGGGTCCTCGCCGGCCGCCTTCCACGTCCGATAGATCACGCAGGCCGTGACGACCAGACCGACGCCCGCGCCGCCGGCGACGAAAATCCACAGACTCAAAGGTACCTTCTCGGCGAACTGCCGCATCCAGAACTCCGAGACAAAGAAAGAGACGGCACATCCCAGCACGACGGCCGGCAACGCGACCCGTAGGATGTCCGAAAGGAAAATACGCAGAATCTCCCGCAGCGTGGCTCCGTGCACCTTGCGCACGGCCAGCTCTTTGCGACGGCGGCCGGTCTCGTCGTCCGTGTAGCCGATCAGTCCGATCAACGAAATAAGCAGCGTGACGATGCCGCCGATCAAGACCTGATCCCTGAACTTCCGCGAATCGCCGTACAGATTCGCCATGGCTGCCGAATAAAGCGTCAGCTGCAAGTCGCCGTCCGGCATCAGCTCCTGCAATTTCTCCCGGACGCGGTCTACTGCCCGGGCCGTTACCGCGCGCAGTTTGATCAACAACATCGGAGAAGGCTTGCTATCGTAAAACAGCACGGACGGACGCGGATCCATACCGTTCAGCGATCCGATGCGGTAATTCTCGTACACGCCGCAGATCGTGTAATCGCAAGGCTCATGCCCCGTAATGGAAATCATCTTGCCGACCGGGCCGTCCGTCCAGTCCGCGAAATCCTTCATCCGTTCGACGAACGACCGGCTGACCATGATTTCCGTCGAGCCCGATACGTCCTCGGTAAAAAAGCGTCCGTCGACGAGAGGTATTTCCATCAGATCGAGGAATCCGCCGCCGACCGCGTATTGGTCGGCCACGTTGAAACACTCCCAGTCCGAACCCGGCAGCATGATGTTGTTCCCCGCCATGCCATGCAACGGCAGACAGCTGCAGGAAGAGACCCGCTCCACCTCGGGCAGCTTCCCGATCTCTTCGACGATCCGGACGCGGGTCGCCGAATCCTGTCCGGAAACCGGACAGAAAGCCAGCCGGTCGAACGAGTATCCCGGGTCGCTGTCGAGCATGAAACGATGCTGCCGGCCGATCGCGATCAGCAGCGAAACCAGCAGTCCAGCGGCCGCAAACTGCAGGAACAGCAGAGACAGCTTCCATATCCGCCTGCTCTCCCTGGAACGACGGAAAGCGGAAGTTACCGGAATCCGGGCGAAAAGAATTCCCGGCACGAGTCCCGTGACCAGAAATACGGCAGCGCAGACGCCCAGCAGGACGACGGCCCCTTCCGACAGCAGCAAGGTCTCGGGAGAAACGCCCAGCAGGTCCTCGATCAGGCCGCGGCACAGAAAGATCAGCACGATCGCCAGAACCATCGAGACGGCCATGTGCAGCAGCGTCTCGGTCATCGTCAGTCGCAGCACGTCGCTTCCCGAAGCGCCGTACGACTTGTGCAAGGCGATCTCCTTGGACCGACCGGCGAGCGACGAAAGCGCGATCAGGATATAGTTCATCATCGCGGTAAACAGCAGAGCGGAAGCCAGAATCGTCAGCATCACGAACATGTTCCGGACGTCGCTCGTGCCGGCGTGCATCTCTCGCAGCGGCTTCATCGAAAATAGCAGACTCGCCCCGGCCTTTCGCATCTCCTCGCTATCGATGTGCTTGTCGATCATCCGACGGATCGCCGGATCCAGACCCTCGGGCGTCACTCCCGGCGCCAACCGGACGTACCCCAGATAGCGATCGTTCCCGACCCAGTTGTTCCGGCTCCACTCGGCCATGCCTTCCAGCGACACCAGAATATCGTAGCGAAGGTGCGAGTTTTCCGGCACGTCCTCGAACACGCCGCCCACGATCCACCTCGAACCGGGATCGTCCACCGGCACGAGGACTTCTCCTTCGACCCGGTCGATCCCCCCGAGCCTCTCGGCCAGCGAACGCGATATCATCGCATAGCCCGGACGGGCGAGCACCTTTTTCGGATCGCCCGACAGAACGGGACGCGGCAACACGTCGAACAGGCAACTGTCGGCCATCAGCACGTTATCGGCCAAGTAGCGCCGCTTGTCGCCGGCCGTGATCCGGGTTCCCTTTCCGGTTACGTAGGTCAGACGCGTAGCGGCCTCGATGCCCGGGACCTCTTCTTTCATGGCAGGGGCTACGGCTCCCGGCGTCTGGGAAAACTCAAAAGGATCGCCTCCGTTCATCGAGCCGTATTCGACCAGCCGGTACACCCGCTCTACGTCCGGATAGAACGAGTCGAACGACCGCTCGAAACAGATTTTGGCGATCAGTACCAGCGCGACGGCCAGTCCAATACCCAGCGAAAGGATTTTCGTCATGTTGTGCCGCTCTTTTTTGAAAAGCGAACGTAAAGCGATGTTCAGGTTTCTCATGGCTCCATAGGATTTGATTTCACGGAAAGTATTATATTTCGGACTTTATGGAATAAAAAGCATACCACAAATACAACAAATTAAAAACAAACGATTTACCCCTATCCGTCTATTTTTTGCGTGTCTTATTTTTTGACACCCGTGTCGAATAATTAGACATGTAGCGGACTTCGGCCCGATCCCGTCCGGAACGGAAGAAACCGCGTGCAGCCCGGTCGGCACAGGAGAGGGCAGGTCAGATAAGCCGCTTCCGACAGACGCTCCGCCGTCAGAGTTTTTTTATCACCCGGCACGGATTGCCGACCGCCACGCAATCGGCAGGGACGGAACGCGTCACCACCCTTCCCGCGCTTGTCACGCCGTTTTTCTCGTACTCGCAGCGGAAGTCGATATCGATATGGACGTGCTCACCCATCCCTCCCAACATATCTTTCAAAATCGACTTCCTCCTCTCGGCGTCGGCAAAGTCCGCAGCGTCGAGCCGCATCGGCAGCCGGCCGGGCTCCCACGCCCACCCCCCAAACTGACTGAGCGCTTCCCCGTCGAGCACCTCTCCGTCCATATATTTTCGACATTCCGCTTTCACATGCAAATCACTGACATACAAACTATTTCTCTCCAAAACAAAAGCAAAGAAAGCGCAATATGAGACAAACGGAGGACCGCACATTTTCATATAAAGAGTATCTTTGCCCGTAAGAAAGCGATACGAGGCTTGAAAAACGAGAAAATGAACGATTCCGCCCGTCCGAAAAAATCGCGCGGCCTGCTGGCGCTCAGTCCGCTGGCCGTTTTCCTGTGCCTTTATCTGGCACGTCACTCGCGGCCGGCGACTTCTACAAGGTCCCCATCGCCGTCGCCTTTCTGGCCGCGTCGGTCTACTCGGTCCTGATCTCGCGCGGGGAGCCGCTCACCGAGCGCATACGACACTTCACGCAGGGAGCATCGCACCACAACCTGATGCTGATGATTTGGATCTTCGTGCTGGCCGGAGCGTTCGCCCGGTCGGCCGAGGCGACGGGCGCGATCGACGCGACGGTCGGCCTGACGCTGCGCATTCTGCCCGGAAACCTGTTGCTGGGCGGATTGTTTCTGGCCGGCTGCTTCATCTCGCTCGCAGTGGGAACCTCCGTCGGCACGATCGTCGCGCTGACGCCCGTCGCGCTCGGCATAGCCCAGAGAACCGGTCTGGAAACGCCGATGATCGTAGCCGTTATCGTCGGGGGATCTTTCTTCGGCGACAACCTGTCGTTCATCTCCGACACGACGATCGCCGCGACCCGCACCCAAGAATGCAGCATGCGCGACAAGTTCCGGGTAAACGGCCTGATCGCGGTCCCGGCCGCCGCAGCCGTGCTCGGGCTCTACCTGCTGAGCGGTGCGGAAATGCCCGCCGCTGCGCAGAGGCAATCCGTCGAATGGATTCCGATCATACCCTACCTCGCCGTGCTCGTACTGGCCGTATGCGGCGTACACGTGACGACCGTACTCGTAACGGGCATCGTGCTGACGGGAGCCGTAGGTCTGCTCGGCGGATCGGTCGGGTGGATCGAGTGGATCGGGGCCTTGGGCGAAGGCATCGCCGGCATGGGCGAACTGATCGTCATCACGCTGCTGGCAGGCGGCATGCTCGAAATGATCCGCCGGGGCGGCGGCATCGACTACCTGATCGGCGCGCTGACGCGGAAAGTCTCGGGCAAGCGGACGGCCGAGCTGAGCATCGCCGCGCTCGTGAGCATGGCCAACCTGTGCACGGCCAACAACACGATCGCGATTATCACCACCGGTCCGATCGCCCGGCAAATAGCGGACCGCTTCGGAGTGGACCGGCGCAAGAGCGCCAGCCTGCTCGACTCGTTCTCGTGCTTCGTGCAGGGACTGATCCCGTACGGGGCGCAACTGATGATCGCGGCCGGGCTGGCGTCCGTCTCCCCGCTCGAGATCATCGGCTACCTCTATTACCCGATGGCTTTGGGCATCTGCTCGCTGCTGGCCATTCTGCTGCGCTATCCGAGAAAGTATTCATAAGAATCGCCCGACCGTACAGCCGCCCGACAGCGATTGTCCCTCACGCCAGCTCGCCACACCCGGCCGGGCGCGGTCGCCTCGCAAGCATTCCGTCTGTACGGTGCGACTTGTACAAAACGGGTTCAGGCAATATCTCCGTAGCCGACCGTCGCCGTTCCCGGGACGAAAAAATTCTCAACCCGGGCATGATCGTTTTTCACGAAACGGAACCGCGAATCTCGGCATCTCGGGCGACAGACCGGCCCCCTGCCGAGAATAAATCCTATCGGACCGAACTCCGGAAAATGCAGCGATAACTTTTCGATGAATCCGGAACCGGACTTGTTTCCGCCTCCGAAGATATGGAACGTCAGGCCGAAGCGGATGCGCCAGTCCGACGCAGTCGCAGAATCGGCTCGCTACAGCTATTCCAAACGTTATTATTTACCGTTCATACCAAGTCTCGATCGCTCTCCCCTATCCGAAGAGCCCGAAACCTATAGCAGAGGCAGATATTGCTGCGCCTGCCGGGCTATTTATCTATTGCTTCGAGTTAAGGATAATTCTGAGAATGCCTGACAAAAAACACAAGACGCTCTCTTACGTCTGACAAGAAATGAGTTTTTTACGAAACGGTAATAATGGAATGGAAAATTTATGCTGAGAATGAACCTGCGGATTATGCGAGTGACTTTTTTCCAAGAAACCCGAAAGAAAATGACGTTCCATGAAGAACCGGACAAAAACGAGGCACAGGACATTCCGAACGGTCGAAGATTATTTCGACAACTTTGAGGGCGACCTAAAACGAATTACCGTAATACCGACAGGAACGTTCGGTGCGATACGTATAACGTCGTTTGTTTTCGGAGAATAAATTTGTTACATTGACCGGTAAAGCGAAACCAAATCGAAATATTATGAGAGCCGTAATTTATGTCGCCTCGCTCGTTATGCTGTCGTCGGCATTTTCAGGATGCGATGGCAAAGAAAATTCACCGAAAAATCCCGAACCCGGCCAAGTAGCGATAACGCATGTCGAATCGCTGTTCGATTCGTTAACAAACTGGGAAAATATTGAGAAAGACAAATTGCATGTAATACGTTCCGGCGAAGAGTTGAAAAGTTATATCAAGGATTGCGAAACGGAACTGCCGACCGTCGATTTTGAGAAACACTCCCTTTTGGTCGTCACCGGGAATGCGTCTCATGGGATAGTAAACATGGAAAGCGAACTGAACCGAGGAGACACAAATACCTATTCGTTCGATGTGAATATCGAACTCGATCTTACGTCGGAATACTCTACATGGAAAGTCATGGTATTGGCTCCTGCCGTTTCCCGTCAAGCCGACATCAGCTTGGATGTGAATATGCGACCTTGATCGGATAATTCGGAAAAGCGACGGAACCGGAAACGACGGTCCCTAACGGGCGAATACGATCCGGCCGCCGTCCAGACTCTCGATCCGCGCCAGCGACTCGACGCGGATACCTTTCTCGCGCAGCATCGCACCTCCGGGCTGGAACGCCTTCTCGATCAGAAAGCCCATGCCTGCGAGAGAGGCTCCGGCCTGACCGACCAGTTCGAGCATGCCCAGCGCGGCGTTTCCGTTGGCCAGAAAGTCGTCGATGAACAACACCCGGTCTCCCGCATGCAGGAAGTCCCGGCTCAGGCAGACGTCGTAGTCGCACCCTTTCGTAAACGAGCGGACACGGGCCGAAAGAGCGTTCTCCATCGTGCTCGGCGACTTTTTCTTGGCAAAGACGACCGGCAGGCCGAGCAGATAGCCGACCAGCACGGCCGGCGCGATCCCGCTCGCTTCGACGGTCAGCACACGGTCCAGCGGCTCGCCTCCGAAACGGCGCGCCAGCTCCCGGGCAAGCGACATCATCAGCGCCGGGTCCATCTGATGATTGATGAATCCGTCCACCTTCAGGACTCCGCCGGGCAGGCACTTCCCGTCGCGCAGGATTCTTTCCTCGAACATTTTCATCGTTTCGCGCAATTTTTTCCGGCCTAAATTACGCATTTCCGCCGGCACGGCCAAACACAGGCGCCCCCGGATGCCCGACGGCTTGCCGACCGGAAATATTTCCGTATCTTTACCTCATTATCCAACCGCTTCGACCATGGATGAAAAAGAGAAAACCAAGCGTGCCGCAAACGACGGCCGCGAGCGATACATGCGACAGGCGATCGATCTGTCGATCGAGAACGTCAGGAAGGGCGGCGGCCCGTTCGGCGCCGTGATTGTCCGCGACGGCCGCGTGATCGCCACCGGGACGAACCGCGTCGTGCCGGGGTGCGACCCGACGGCCCACGCCGAAGTGACCGCCATACGCAACGCGGCCCGGGTGCTGGGTACCTTCGATCTGAGCGGCTGCGAGATATACACCTCGTGCGAACCGTGTCCGATGTGCCTCGGCGCGATCTATTGGGCCCGACTCGACCGGATGTATTATGCCAACGACAAGAAAGACGCGGCGGAGATCGGCTTCGACGACTCGTTCATATACGACGAGTTCGCACTCGCCCCGTCCGCCCGTTCGCTGCCGTCCGAGCGCATGCTCCCCGACGAGGCGATCCGCGCGTTCGAGTTGTGGCGCGACCAAGAGGACAAAACGCCGTACTGACGGCAACCGCGAACACCTGCAAAAAAAATTTTCGCAACGGTCCGACAACGATCCGGCGACAGGAGCCCGTTCCTCTACGGAAATAAGCTCTTCCGCACACCGGTTAAGGGACAAACGAACAGGTGGCAATTATCTGTTTCGCCGTTTTCTCACGTTCTGGCAACGCATTTTGTTACGGAACGCGCGCTTAGTCCGTTCCATCCTCAGCGGGAACAGGCCACCGACAAGCCGGATACACCCTTCTGAAAAATTCCGCAATCGAAATCTCGATTCGCAGAGACGACACTCCGCAGAAAACGACATGCCTCGCGACGGATCGCCCGGCGCAGAAAAGCGCCTTCGAGAAAATGGCGCGGCACGTCGTCTAACGGCCCCGCAGCGACTCGTACATCCGGTCGTAGGTCGGCGTCGGAACGCCCAGCCGCCGGCCCTCGCGGACGACATATCCGGTCAGCGACTCGAGCTCGGTCGTCCGCCCCGTGCGAAAGTCGCGCTGCATCGAAGTCGTCGTATCGGCCGGTATCCGTTCCATCTGGGCGATCACCTTTCCGGCAATACCCTCGGACAACACGATCCCCTTGGCGGCCGCAACGGTCTGAAACTCGGCAAGCAACGAATCCAGATCGGCCCGGTCGGCAGGATCGCCGAGCACGCCGCCGTATGTCTTGTCCGTATAGGAAGTGGAGGTAGCCACCGTAGATATGAAAGCGAACTTATCCCATACGCGGCGCACGATGTCCGCTTCGAGCCGGGCCCGGATGCCCGCCCGCTCGAAAATCCGTTCGAGTTCGGCCAGCCGGGCGGGATCGCCCGTCGCGGAGCCGAACAGGTAGCGATAGCCGTTCGTATGCTCGGCTATGTGTCCCGGAGAGACGATATAGGCCACCACGTAGACGCAGCCGTCCCACACTTCGGTCGCAGGCAGCATCCGCCGGATCCGCTCGGCTCCGTCCACGCCGTTCATGAACGGCAGCACGACGGTATGCGGACCGATGCAGGGCAGCAATTGCCCGACAGCGCCCTCGACGTCGTAAGACTTGGTACAATAGAGCACGTAGTCCATCTCTCCGATTTCCGCCGGCGAATCGGTCGCCGCTTTCGGCCGGGCCGTGAAGCGGCCCTCCTGCGCGTCGACCAGCAGCCCCCGCTCGCGTATGTTCCGCAGCGCCTGCCCCCTCGAAACGAAATAGATCTCCGCCTCGTCGGAATGTTCGTAGAAACGGGCCAGCAATCCGCCCAGAAACCCGCCGACACCGCCCGTGCCGACGACCGCTATTCTCGTTTTCATCGTCCCGATCGCATTTGGTTCTACGACGCAAAGATAGCAAAACGGACGTCCGCGCGACATCCGGGAGCGAAAAAGAACATCGGCTTTCTTGCGGCGGGCTTGCC